>JAEEGL010461200.1_pt1 | contig 11288 bp, 8 predicted proteins | sample 9134231 | NCBI WGS metagenome assembly JAEEGL01 (sample SAMN16246548, study PRJNA631951) | gut metagenome | biome: gut microbiome; feature: rumen; material: fiber-attached | host: Bos | place: Iran: Karaj | collected 2018-10
GAAGGCTTTTAGCATTTACACGGCGCTCGTCTTTTTCTACCCAAATACTGCTCTTAAATTCATTGGCTTTCTGAATAAAGAATGTTGCCGGCCTTGCATGAAGCCCGACCTGATTGTTAATCAGCACCTCTTTTGAGATCATACTCTCCGCTCCTTATTATATTTAGAAGTACTGTCATAATGTAGCAGATTTTTACAGCTACGTCAACATCATTTAAAACGATTCGTTGTTTTGAACAAATTTTTATTTCCAGTTCTTCTTCTATTTGTCAGAATATTATGCTATAATACAGAAGATTAGTTGTTAAAAGGATGCGAATAATGAATTATGTAGTAGTGGATTTCGAATGGAATCAGGCATTGCGTTCGGACTCTCCAGTTTTCAACCATCTTCCAATCCATCTCCGTGGAGAAATTATCGAAATCGGTGCTGTCCGTTTAAATCCGGATTTGACTCTTGGGGAAGAGTTTTCCATAGACATCAGACCGGTATATTTTCGTCAGATCCATTACCAGGTAAGAAAGATTACCGGATTTGATAAGGAAAGACTTGCTAATGGCGTCAGTTTTCCGGAAGCGTTTAAGAAATTCCGCGATTTCTGCGGAGAAGATGTAACTTTTATAACCTGGGGAAATGATGACCAGGGAATTTTTGAGCAAAATATCATAATTCACGATCTTGATTGGGATTGGATATCAGAATGGCTTAATCTTCAATTGATTTACAATGTTCAAACAGGCGGCGATAAGAATCAGAAATCGCTGGCTGAGGCCATGGAGCATTTTGGCATTGAACAAACAAGAACTGCTCATGATGCTTTGGGTGATGCGTACAACACAGCACTTGTCTGCTCAAAATTGGACATGCAGGAAGGTCTAAGAAATTATGATGACGCTCCGCGGATTCTTGCATCCAGAATGCCAAAATATGTGCGAACATCAATTATACCTCAGGGTCCGGAACCTGTTCAGCATGATGCATTTGACGGCTTTGAAACCAAGGCTTCAGCGCTTTCCGATAACAGGATTTCCAAACTCTTGTGTCCTGTCTGCAAAGCAGAAATGAGCAGTGTGAAATGGATCAGCCAGGGTGATGGCAGATATATGAATCTATACACCTGTCCTGAACACGACAGTTTTCTTGTCCGTGTACGATTCAAAAAAAACACAGACAGCAACACTCTTTTCCTTAGCAGGCTGGTTTATTTGTGTGACGATGAAATGCTTTTCACTTATAAAGAAAAAGCTTCCCTTGCAAGACGGCGCGGCCGCGGCAGAAGGTCACATAATCAGTCTAAACGTTAATCTTTTTCGGTTACTATTAGTTTTTCGTCAGAATTTTTCCTTTTTCTGAAAACAATGTCGTCCTGATAAAGAAAAAGGAAATCCACAGAAAAGACGCCAGAACAGCTATGGCGCCTTTATCATTTGTCAAATAAACCGATGTTTGTCCCAGGCGCATATAGTATCCGTTTATGTAAGCGATATAGCAGATTAACGAGCCAAACTGCACGCCTATGGCAGCAGGGATTAAAGCAGTGTTGAATACCGCCAGAGTCAGGCTCAGCACATCTGCAGCATAAAAATATCTGTCATGCATATGTGGTAGAAAAAACGGAATGATGATGCTCATCATAACGGAAAGCATCAGCATTTGTTTATAAGTAAGATCTTTTCTTAGAAGTACTCCTGCCAGCACAAGCATCATCATTCCGGCAAAAGCGAAGATGATCAGCAAGCGGGACATTTCATCCGGATTAGAGACATTTCTCATCAAGGCAGTTATAGAAGGAGCATTATAGTTTAATGCCGAGCCGACTGTATCAGCCTGATCCACATAGAACAGCATTACTTCGCGCAGTGTTCTTCCTTCTGTAACAGCCGGCAGCATCATCGCTACATAAGTTAAAGGAAACAACACTGCCCAGTATGTTTTATGCCCTCTCCAAACCCACAGTATGATCCATAAAGGCATCAGGAAAACCGCCTGAAGCTTGAAAGCAAAAGACATGCCTATTAATATAACTGATAGAGCCGGGTGTTCCTTCCCGTATTTGTCAGGCAGTGCAAAATTGATTCCCATAATCGCAAGTGAAATATATATACTGTCACATTGTCCCCAGTATGCACTGTTCAGTATAACTGTAGGAAGGAACAATACAGCGAAAAAACAAATCAGCTGCTTTTCTGTTTTTCCTCCGCAGCGTCTGATAAGAACAGCTGACGAGAAGGCTAGGATCAGATCAAAAAAGACACTCAGCAGTTTGATCAGATACAGGTCACGTATGGATGAATAAGAAAAAAGCGCCAGGAAGAACATATAGGGAACATTATAATTTCCTATTTTAGAACCAAGGCCCTTAAGCCCACCGTTTTCTCGGAAGAATTCAACCCAGACTTTCAGGAACCACTCATAGTCAGTATTTTCTTTATCAAAAAAGCATAGCCTCACAAAAAGAGCAAATGAAATCAGAATGATGCATTTAATCAGCGTTTTTGTAGAAGGCAGGAATTCAAGTTTCCATAAAAGGAATATTGCAGCCATGCCTTCCGCTGCGATCAGAATCACTACCCGAATATCCATTTTTCACACTCACTATTATAATTTGTTTATGTTTGCAGGAGTTAACTATGAGAATCCGAATTATATTATCCTTAATTTTATGCAGAACACTAAGGTTATTATCCCGTCTGCTTCACCGGGGCGGAACAGCTATGCCCGGTCGGATTGCTCTTAGAATATACCCAAACTTACTTGCAGTCCTCTCAAAATCCGTTAAGGTTGTAGCAGTTACCGGCACAAATGGGAAAACAACCAGTTCCAGAATAATTGAAGAGGCTTTTTCTGAACAAAAACTCAGCTATTTTGCAAACAGATCCGGAGCAAATCTACTCAGCGGAATTACAACTGAATTTGTAATGAACAGCACTCTCTTGGGGAAAGCAAAAAAAGAATATGCAATTATCGAATGTGATGAAGCAGCAGCTGTACGGGTTTTCCCACAGCTGCGACCTAAAGTCATCGTCATAACAAATTTATTCCGCGATCAGCTTGACCGGTACGGTGAGGTAACCCATACGCTTTCCAACATTCGCACTGCAGTCAGTACCGTTCCGGAAGCCACTCTCTGTCTGAATGCTGACTGTTCTCTCACAGCATCTCTTGCAAACGATCTGCCGAACTCTGTTGTATATTTCGGTATTGAAAAGGATGCTGTACCCAGTGCAGAGAAGCCGTTGATATCTGATGCCACTCACTGCATCCGGTGCAAAACGGAATATATATATCATTACATCACATTTGGGCATCTTGGCGGGTTTGAATGTCCGAAATGCGGATACCATCGAGAAAAAGCTGATTATTCGGTAATAAAAGTACTTCGGCAGGGCGCTGACGGCAGTAGTATTCAAATGTCTCTGCGTGGTCAGAACATCAAAGCTGAGGTAAATCTTCCGGCACTATACAACGTGTATAATGCAGCTGGTTCAATTGCCGCAATTATGGAAATGGGCTTCAGTGCAGATACAGCCGTTAATGCTGTTGAAAAATTTCAGTGTGGATTCGGTCGAATGGAAAAATTCAATCTTGGTGGCGGGACCCGTCTCATGCTTGCAAAAAACCCTGCCGGCTGCAATCAGGTGCTAGAATTTCTGAAAGAAGTAAAAAACCCGTTTGTACTCGTCCTTTGTCTGAATGACAGGAGTGCTGACGGCACCGACATATCCTGGATCTGGGATGTTGACTATGAAGCCCTACCTTCTTTTAGCGACAATTTGAAAGAGATTATCGTTTCCGGTGACCGTGCAGCTGATATGCTATTGCGGATCAAATATACCGGTTTTCCCCTTGAAAAAATCTTTGAAGAAAGAAATTATGAACAACTTGTTCAAAAGCTTTCCGGTTATGAAGATCAAATATTTATAATACCTACTTATACCGCTATGTTGGACTTGCGCAAAACTCTGATCCGTCATTGCGGCGGTGCAGATTTCTGGGAGTAAGCTTATGAAACTCAAAATATGTCACATGTATCCCGATGTTCTGAACCTTTACGGAGACAGGGGGAACATTTTATGTCTCTGTCAGAGACTTTCATGGCGCGACATTCAATATGAAGTTACCAGATTGCCTATCGGATCCTCGGCTCCGCTTTCACAGTTTGATCTTATTTTCATTGGCGGCGGTCAGGATTTTGAACAGCAGGTCCTTCTGGAAGATCTCCATAACGGTAAGGACAAGGATATTTTCAGTGCAGTTCAGGATGGACTTCCTTTCCTCACAATATGCGGCGGATATCAGCTGTTAGGAAACTATTATGAGACATATGACGGTCAACGGTGTGACTTTATTGGCGCTGTTGACCTCTATACCGTCGGAGCTAAGCAGCGAATGATTGGTAATTACAGCTTCCAGTGCGGTGAAGAGTCCGGCGGAAGCACAGTGGTCGGCTTTGAGAATCACAGCGGCAGAACCTGGCTTGGAGACGGCATCCAGCCTTTGGGAAAAGTTTTGAAAGGGTTCGGCAACAACGGAGAAGACGGAACAGAAGGCGTTCGTTTTCTGAATGTTTTCGGCACATACAGCCATGGTCCATTACTGCCAAAAAATCCTTTATTATGTGACGAAATACTACAGACAGCGCTAATTCGTAAATACGGTCATGCAGATTTAGCTCCACTCGATGATCAGGTTGAAATCTCTGCGCACGACGAAATGCTCTTTAAGCTCAGGTAGTACCATTTATATCCATACTCGCATATGCGTTCAGATCGCTGCCTGCTGTATGTCCGGCAAGATATTCATAATATGCCTGAGCGCCGATCATAGCTGCGTTATCACCACAGAGGCGCAAAGGCGGAATATACAGCTTTAGTCCTCGCTTTTCAGCCGCCCCTAAAAAATCTCTGCGAATAACAGAGTTTGCAGCAACACCTCCGGCAATCACCAGCGCTTCATACCCCAATTCTTCAGCAGCCATCATTGTTCTCGGTACAAGGCTTTCGGATACTGCCCTTGTAAAGGATGCTGCCAAAGCGTTTCGGTCTATCAGCTCTCCCTTTTGTTCCGCATGATGAATCAGGTTGATTACTGATGTCTTCAATCCGGAAAAGCTCATATCGTATGGATTCCCGTCAACATGAGCCTGCGGAAAGATGTACTTTTTATCATCCCCGCCTTTTGCCAGTTCATCCATTGGTTTCCCACCCGGGTATGGTAATCCAAGAACTCTGGCTGTTTTATCAAAGCATTCCCCCGCTGCATCATCACGTGTACATCCCAGTATACGCATATCTGTATAATCTCTTACATCAGCCAGAATAGTGTTCCCTCCTGAGATTGTCAGACAAAGAAAAGGCGGCTCAAGTTCCGGATAAGCAAGGTAATTTGCCGCAATATGACCGCGAATATGATGGACAGGAATCAGCGGTGCTTTCAAAGCTAAAGCACAGGCTTTTGCAAAACTAACTCCGACCAGAACAGCTCCGATCAGGCCTGGAGCATAAGACACAGCAACAGCATCAATTTCTTTCCGTGCTATGCCGGCATCTTTCAAAGCTTTTTCAGTCAGCAAAGAAATTGCTTCAATATGAGATCGTGAAGCAATTTCCGGCACAACTCCGCCATAGACCGCATGCAGATCAGCCTGGGAAAAAATCTGATCCGCAAGAATAGTTCTTCCATCTTCAACTACAGCAACCGCCGTTTCATCACAGGTAGATTCAAACGCCAGAATTTTCAACCTTATTCTCCTTCAACCATCTTTTTCGTCATAATAATCCCGTCCTCTTTCGGTTTTTGATAATATGCCGGAAGGGCGGCTTTTTTTTCATATCCGTTTTTCAAATACAACTGTATAGCTGAATAATTACTTTCCCGCACTTCAAGGCTGATAAAAGAAAGTTTCATCTGCACCGCTTTCTTTTCAATTTCTTCAAGCAGCAGATTGGCAATGCCGCATCTTCGACAGGTCCTGTCTACAACCACATTTGTAATATATCCCTCATCAGCGACGTGCATCAGCCCGGCATACCCAAGTACACGTTCCTTTTCAGCGGCTGTAAGAAGCAGAAAAATAGGATTACCGACTTCGTTTTCCAATTGCTCTCTTGTGTGAGGAAACGAAAAGCTCTCCTGTTCCATTTCCAAAATGCTTTCAATATCCTTATGTTCTGTAATACGTATCACGATATCCATTTTAATGTGCTTCAGCCCAGCTGTTTCCCGTTTTTACTTCTACCAAAAGTGGTACACTGAGAGAAGCGACGCCGGACATGCACTCTTCCAAAATTTCGCGGACCTGCACAGTCTCCTCTTCAGGACATTCTACAATCAGTTCATCGTGAACCTGCAACACCAGTTTTGCACGCAATCCGTTTTCCTTTAACGCTTTGAAGACGTCCAGCATAGCCATTTTCATAATGTCTGCCGCTGTCCCCTGAATCGGCATATTCAAAGCAACACGTTTTCCAAATTCCCTTACAGCATATTTGGAATTCTTCAGTTCGGGAATTTCTCTGCGTCTGCCGTAAAGAGTGGATACATAACCGTCCCTTTCCGCCTTTTCAATGATATCGTTCATATACTTTTTCACATCAGGAAACTGGGAGAAATAAGCATCCATATAAGCCTGAGCCTCTCTCGCAGTAACTCCGATATCCTGAGAAAGGGAAAAAGCCGATATCCCGTAAACTATTCCGAAATTAACAGCTTTTGCCCGGCTTCTCATTTCATGAGTCACCTCTTCAAGTGGCACGCCAAACACATTGGAAGCAGTCACAGCGTGAAAATCCTCACCACTCAGGAACGCATCAATCATGGCCTTATCATTAGATATATGTGCTAAAAGCCGCAATTCAATCTGACTGTAATCTGCATCTACCAGAACTGATCCCTCAGCCGGAATAAACATGCGCCGTATCTGTGACCCCAACTGCCGCCTTATTGGAATATTCTGGAGATTAGGTTCTGTTGAGGAGAGTCTTCCGGTTGCCGTAACGGTCATCTGAAAATTCGTATGGATTCTACCATCCGGAGATATAACTTTCAGGAGGCCGTCTGCATAAGTAGATTTCAGTTTAGTAAGCATCCGATATTCAAGAACTTCTCCGATGATCGGATGAAACCCCTGAAGCTTTTCCAGCACATCTATATTTGTGCTCCACCCTGTTTTCGTTTTCTTTCCGTAAGGAAGATATAACTTTTCAAACAGGATCTCTCCCAGCTGTTTCGGAGAATTAATATTAAACTGCTCTTCAGCATGTCTCCAGATCGACTTCTGAAGAGCGTCTATGCCTTTGCTGAGTTCTTCCCCAAACTCATACAATGCATTGCGATCAACAAGAAACCCGGCAACTTCCATCTCCGCAAGAACCCGACACAGCGGAAACTCGCATGAATAATAGAGTTCAGTTAATGATAGTTCCTTCAGTCTCTCTTCCAGCGGGCGATAAAGTTCATATAATGCCTTTGCCCCGCTAAGCTCTCTCCCCAGATATCGAATAGCAAGCTTCTCTGCGGAGTAATCTGAATCTGTGCTCGAAACCAGATACCCTGCCAGTGATGTGTCAAAAACAAATCCGTCGAACGGAATACTTTTTTCAATAAACCTCCTGAAAAGATGCTTCAGGTCCTGTGTAACTTTTTTTACAGAATCAGACAACAGTTTATCCAGTATTGCATCGTAGGAAGCTATACATCCCAATCTTGATACAGTATATAGTTTTTTGCCGTCATAAAACGAGAAGGATGACAAATCATCCGAAATTTCAAATCCAATAAAATCAACATCTGCAAGTATTTGGTCCAGTTCACAACTATCCGAATCGGTTATTTCATAAATCTCATCGTTATTATCTGCTTCAGCACTTGCCTGAACCGTTTTTATTTCATTCAAATGCCATTTTTCAATCATTTTAACAAAACCAAGACGAAGCAACTGGTCTTTTAATTCCGGCTTAAAGCTGTAATTCCAAAGATTGTCTTCCGGTCTGAAATCACAGGGAATATCTTTTACGATTGTCGCAAGCCAATAGGAATCCTTAGCCGACTGCTCTCCTGCGCTGAGTTTCTTTCTGACACTCTCCTTAATTTCTCCCGAGTCGATTGAGTCATATACGCTGCTCAGCGTTTTGTATTTTCTTATCAGCTCATTGGCTGTCTTTTCACCTATTCCCGGGACTCCAGGAATATTATCTGAAGGATCCCCCATCAACGCTTTCAGATCCACTATGGCGTTGGCATCAAAACCGTATTCTTCCTGAAAGATTTCCGGTGTGTATATAACCGTTTCCGTCTGTCCGCCCTTTGTCTTGATCAGGCATACATGAACTGAATCAGTAATCAGCTGGAGACTGTCTCTGTCTCCCGTAACGATGACGCACTGCCATCCTTCTGCTTCACAAACAGCGCCTGCAGTTCCAAGTATATCGTCCGCTTCGAATCCCGGACAGGTGTAGCAACGGATCCCCATAGCATCCAACACCCGCCGGATAACAGGCATTTGTGCCGCAAGATCTTCCGGCATAGGCTTTCGCTGTGCTTTATAATAATCGAATTTATTATGACGGAACGTTTTCTCTTTCAAATCAAATGCAACGGCAACAGCATCCGGATTAATTTCCGTCATCAGCCTGTTAAAGATATTCAGGAAGCCAAATACTGCATTCGTCGGAGTTCCGTCCGGTGCATTCAGCATCCTTACCCCGTAAAATGCTCGATTCGCTATACTGTTTCCGTCCAGAATCATCAGCTTCTTCACTTCATTATCTCCCTTTAAGGCGAATTATTTCGTCCCGCAGTTGTGCAGCGATCTCATACTCCAGCATGGATGCCGCCTTTTTCATCTTAGCTTCCAATTGCTCAATCAGCTCTCTGCGTTCACGCTCAGTCATCTTTACGCCGTTTGATTTTGAAACAGTTTTCTCTGCACCCGAAGAAATTTCAAGAATATCCCTGATATCTTTTCTGATCGTCTGTGGGATTATATTATGTTTTTTGTTATATTCTATCTGTTTTTCTCTCCTGCGGTTTGTTTCTTCGACACATGCTCTCATAGAATCCGTCACCGAGTCAGCGTACATGATAACATAACTGTCCGCATTTCTGGCTGCTCGGCCTACTGTTTGAATCAGACTTGTTTCGCTTCTCAGAAAACCTTCCTTATCAGCATCCAGAATGGCAACAAGCCCTACTTCCGGTATATCCAGGCCCTCTCTTAGCAGATTAATTCCTATCAGCACATCAAAAGTGCCAAGTCGTAAATCGCGTATTATTTCCATACGCTCAATCGTCGCTATATCATGATGCATATAACGGCACTTGATACCGATATTTGTCAGATAGTCCGTAAGGTCTTCCGCCATTCTCTTTGTAAGTGTTGTTACCAATGTACGCTGGCCGGAAGCAGTTTTATCCTGAATTGCCTCAATGAGATCATCGATCTGGCCTTCGATCGGTCGGATAAAGATTTCCGGGTCAAGAAGTCCGGTCGGTCGGATAAGCTGTTCAGCAACCTGACCGGCACGTTCCCTTTCATATGTTCCCGGGGTTGCGGAAACATAAATACGCTGATGTATCCTTTTTTCGAACTCCTCAAACTTCAACGGCCTGTTGTCATAAGCGGAAGGCAAACGAAAGCCAAAGTCAATCAGGCTGGTCTTTCTAGCACGATCTCCGTTATACATGGCATGTACCTGCGGCAGGGTTACATGACTTTCATCCACAAACAGCAGAAAATCTTTCGGAAAATAATCCAGCAGCGTCATCGGAGGACTTCCTGGTTTTCGATCGGCTATCTGTCGCGAATAGTTTTCAATGCCGGAGCAATAACCTATTTCCTGCATCATCTCAATATCATATTCCGTTCTTTGTCTTATTCTCTGGGCTTCGATCAGCTTGCCATGATCAACGAAATATCGTTCTCTTTCATCGCACTCACAGCGAATCCGTTCAATTGCCGCGGCCATTTTTTCTTTTGTCGTCACATAATGATTTGCAGGATATATAACGGTATGAGATAAAGAGCTGATTCTTGAGCCAGTTAGCGGATTTATCAGGAAAATCCGGTCGATTTCGTCGCCGAAAAACTCTATGCGAACAGCTTTATCGTTCCAGTAGGCAGGAAAAATCTCAATCGTATCTCCCCTGACTCTGAAATTATTCCGCTCAAAGGCAATATCGTTTCTCTCATATCGAGCTTCTATCAACTTCTGCAAAACCTCATCGAAATTCCAGATCTGCCCGGGCCTTACAGAAATTGCCATTCTTGCGAAATCATCCGGTTCTCCCAAACCATATATACAGGAAACAGATGCTACAACAATCACATCTCTTCTTTCGAGAAGTGAAAAAGTAGCAGAAAGCCTGAGCCTGTCTATCTCATCGTTTATTGAGCAGTCTTTCTCAATAAACGTATCGGTATGCGGAATATACGCCTCCGGCTGATAATAATCATAGTACGAGACGAAATACTCTACCGCATTTTCAGGAAAAAACTCTTTGAACTCGCTGCACAGCTGCGCTGCAAGCGTCTTATTGTGTGCCAGAACAAGCGTTGGCCGATTAACCCTTTCAATCACATTTGCCATGGTATAGGTTTTCCCGGATCCCGTAACCCCCAGCAGCACCTGTTCATCAAGCCCGCATTCGACACCTTTCACAAGTGTTTCAATAGCTTCCGGCTGATCACCCATCGGTTTGAAAGAAGAATGTAAAATGAATTTATCCATAATAGTTTTATTATATCACGATCAAAAAAAATAGACAAGCGTTCCTCTTTTGTGTTATGATAGGAGCGGCAGAAATATAAATCCGGAGGAACTAAATCTATGGAAATGAATGCGGTCGCGATCTGGATCAGCAATACCTTCGCATCCTTTGATCAGAACATGGTTATACAATTCCATAAATTGTATGATGCAGCAGGCGGCTTTTTTACTCCTTTTTTTGAGTTTATTTCCGAGCTTGGTCATGGCGGCATCCCTTTGATTATCATTGCGCTTATTCTGATGCTTTTCAGGAAAACCAGGAGATGCGGAACCACAATGCTGATCGCTATTGCTATAGGGGCATTAATTACGAATTGCTGTCTGAAAATACTCATTGCACGGCCAAGGCCTTATTCCGACGAGGCAAAAGCCTTCTTCAACACCGATCTTTACCAGCGTCTTTGGATGATGGTCGGACAGAATGTGGAAAGTGATAAGAGTTTCCCTTCCGGTCATACTACAGCTGCTTTTGCAGCCATGACATCTGTTTTCCTTGTCGGCAACAAAAAAGCAAGCTGGAC
>JAEEGL011992711.1_pt1 | contig 11288 bp, 10 predicted proteins | sample 9134231 | NCBI WGS metagenome assembly JAEEGL01 (sample SAMN16246548, study PRJNA631951) | gut metagenome | biome: gut microbiome; feature: rumen; material: fiber-attached | host: Bos | place: Iran: Karaj | collected 2018-10
CATTCGAAACTGCTATGCCTGGTACATTTGTTTCCGCTGCGGGTGGTACATTTGAAACCGTTATGCCCGGTACATTTCATTCCGCTACAGGTGGTACATTTGAAACCGTTTTGGGTGGTACAATTAAACCGCTGCCATCACGCTATTGAGGCGCAGAGGGAAGAAATGATAAAAATAATTTTAATAAAAGTAATTTTTGTAATATTTCATCAGATTATCTGCAAACGGAAAGATCAGAAAACAGAAACTCACCTACTCTCAGATGATGAGGTAGATGAGCTTGCTGTTCTAATGGGCATCAATCTGTATTCGGCAGAGGATCACAGGATATTCATCACGGAGATGACGAGGAGGATGATTGAAGGGAATTAGTGTCTATTACTCCAGCTGCTATCGATGTAGAGGTTCATAGGTGGTTTTTTCAAGATTATTTCGTAGTTATTGCAAGATAAGGGTTACGAATGATTACGAAAAAATTACATTTTATTTACCAGAACCTTTATTTCGAGTAATTTGTTATCTATACTATTTATTGAACTCAATACATTAGTTGTACGTTCCGACGAATAATTTGCTTGGTTATCTGTGATTTCTATATCCTTTGGTTCAGATTCACTTACGCTTGTTTGAGTTAGAAAGTTTCTTAGATCTTTAAATTCTGTCTTAAGTTGTTCGTCATATTTGCTTAATTCTTTGTTGATTTTACCATGCGAATTATTCAAGATATATTTAAAGATGCTGTTCTTTTTTGTCCTAATACGATGTTCAAGACTAACTACTTTTTTATAATCTATTGATTGTCCGTTGTATGTATGAAACATGCTGTCCAGTTCATCAAGTATTCCTTCTATAACACCAATTTTAGCAAGATACATGTCCTTCTCTATTCTATTGTCTTGCACTTCTTTTTCTAATATCCATGCTATGTATATACCCATAGCAATTGTCACAATAAGAGTGATGACATCAACAATGTTGAATGTCAGGTCAAGCTTGCATTCTAAAAATTGCCATTTGTTGCCTATTATCCATCCCCCCAAGAGGAGGACACAACCAAAAATAATCTCAAAGATTGTTCTTTTGTTCATACGCTTCCTTGATGTATTGGTTTATTTCTTCTATATAATCTTCATCTTCCTCAGAAACAAGAACAAGTGTTGATTGTATATCGCTATAGCTAATATTATCTATGCGAATCAATCCACCGAATGCTTCTTCCAAGAAGGATGTGCCTAACCCCGCAGTACCATCTAGTACTACTTGCAGTTTTACTTTTTTTTCTATTGCCTCCTTCAATTTGGGCAGTAGCACATTTTTTCTAAACTCTTCTCCCGAATAATTTCCTTCTTTGGGAAATCTTGCTCCAGGAATACGACTAAAGTCTTTTGCAATTGATATTGTTATCATACGATATTTAAATATTTATTATTTTCGTTAAGTTCCCAGTATATGTATGTTCCAACAAATTTGTTGTTCAGAGTCTTGAATACGTTGTTTTGGCAATCTGCCATCGCATTATTTGTAATGATGACAAGATTCGAAATTTTGTTGTCAAGGAAAGCTTTATAAACTCCTGGGAGGCCCTTACCTCTATAGTATCGACCTGTAGCAGTTTTATGGATACTTCCATCAAGAAGCAGCCTCAAAAAATCTCCATTATTTTGTGGTTTAAGAATGCTGAAAATTTTGGATAGAGAGTTCCAGAATTTTCCTTTTTCATTCTTATTGATGCTCTCAATTATGCCTACGCCATAATCAATGAATGAGAAATTTGCTTTATTCTTTTCTTCATTGTATGTGACAGTAGTGTACCAGTGATGCTCACTAGGTCCATTCAATGATGCATGATTATTTGTATTTTGCATCAGTTCAAGATAGGTTCGTTGAACTCCAGGGCATCTCTTAGGTTCACCCCAAATCATATTTGAAACTGTTGATATTATACCATCTGACAATTCAGGGTCAACAATTTTGTTCGCATGTGTAAAAATACCTTTATGGCCACGAATTGTTATGTAATCACCCCGTTTCTCATACAGATGTTCGAAGAAACCAGAATTTAGTAATGTTATCCTTGCATTTCTATTTTTAGGATGATCTCCATTAAAATCAACCATTTGATTCTTAAACTTTATCATAATCGACAACAAGACTATTATTGCCCCACTTGCAATCTTCTCAACATGTTTAAGAACAACAAATACTCTTTCTTTCTTTTGTAAAGAATGTTCCAAAGAACCAATAAACTCCAAAGTCCCTTCTGGATTTTCTATCATTGAAAGGCATGTAGGAGCTTCTATATGTTTGTAGTTATGATAGACACGTTCGATTTGTGTAATTTGTTTTTCTATTCTCATCCTTCTGCGAATTTCTTCTATCGAAAGACCTTGCAACATGCGTCTTTTCGCTCTCTTTTTGATGCGAGAGCGAATCTTTTGCCTAAATGATCTTCTGGCAATATTTAAGAGTACTCTTAATTTATTTGCTGATATTTTTTTCATTATTACTTATCGTTACCAAATTTTTGCCGAGTTTCCTTAACAAGATGTGACGTTGCAGTTCAGACGAAAGATGATTATATAGGCTATCATATATAGCTGAATTATAAACTAATATTTGGCGATTTCTAAACAATCCGTATCAAATAATATGATAGATATTCGTGATTTCACTTAACCCTCAAATCCCTTAATAAATCGAAATGGGGATCTTCTGGATTCCATGATTTAGACTTTATTTTCGCCAGGTTTATTTTGTCTGTACTCTCGACTCTTGCACCATCAAGTTTGCAAAGAATGTATGAAGTCTTTATTCTTTCCGAATTATATTCATATTCAAGAGAAGGAGAAACAGCAAGGGCATACATATCTAATTTATCAGCAGCGCTATTATGAAGGAGTACATATTTGATATCATCAATGTGTGATACCAAATCCATACCTTCATTATTCATAACAGGATATGCCTTGATACTACCTGATGGCGCAAATTTTACACTTCCGCTAGGATTGGTTAGGATAAGCACACCATCAATTTCTTTACTATATTTCAAGCCCTTTTGTGGTATACTATTATTAAGAATCTTGACAGATGTATTACCGATCAAAGATTCAATGAATCTGACTAAAAGGTCCCTATTCTCGGCATCTTTTGGTCGCAAAGGAAAAGCACCAATATTGACTTCATTGATAGTCTTGTAGAATTTAGAGACCTCTATATCTGTTTTCTTTCCATCGCCTGGGAAAAGGATATACCCACCTATGACTTCTTTTTTCAACTCCTGTGATGTATACTCTTTGTAATAGATGGCATCCCTATATCTATGCATTTGATTGATGGCATCTTCTGGAGGGGTATCAACTCCGTTTACTCTTCCCTCTATTCGATATTTTGCATCAAATAAATACGTCATCTTCATGCCCTTTTGAAGGTCATGCTTTACCAATTGAAGAACAATGTCCGGCTTTTGAGCGACAGTTGGAACAACAAGATTCTCCATACTGATATTATTGTTTTCTTTGTCAGTATGCTTCGGATTATAGACAAGCTCTGCTAGTTCTATATTATCCTTCTTAAATAATATTCGTGACCGCTCGCCCTTCCCCAATTCCCATGTAAATATGCCGTTCATCTCCATACGGTTACGATGTTCGACCTCCTCAGGCTTTATTCCAAGCAAATCTCTTACGATATGGCTTACCTCAATAAAGCACCATATCTCATATAACGTGGCGATGTCTTTTGACTGTAACCGATAAATGCCATCGTTCAAGGAATATGCACGGCGCAAAAGGTTCCAAGTCCTATATACTTGGCTGTATCCTGAGGCTTTTTGTAGCACCAAACTCTCCTGATTCAGTCCTTTGAATCTTCCAACTGTACGAAAGAATGGATTTCTTTGCAAATGATTAAGCGTTCCGAGCATCTCCTGCATTTCCTTCTTAAACGGGTCGGAAGCACCCTTGATGGATTCAATCTGACTTTTCAATGACTCATACTTGCTAGTAATTTGAGCCAAGGCATATTTCAGAAAACGATTTTCCTGAGTATCGTTGCTTTGAATCTGAGTCTCTACTCGGTAAAGATGGGCAGGTTCTTTGCGATGCTCTGCTAATTCATTCTCAATTGAAATAGGAATTCTTGCTAGTTTGTCAGCACGGACAAATGTCTCGATACCATGTAGTCTATGTCGAGGACGCTCGATTATGCTTTTAACGGCTTTTACAAACTTCTGTTGTTCACCTGCAAAAATGCTCCACCAAACGAGCTCTGGAGTTTCACCGTGTGCATCGGGAGAAAAACCATGAAAGGTGCGCCTCATGTAGTCAAGCGACAACATTCGGTACTCGTTTTCAACATCTTCAATTATCTTTCTCCAATGCTCATGATAGTTAAGTTTGGTGCTCAACACATCAAAACCGAAACGGAAATGCCTTAACTCTGAGCCAACACTATAATCAATAAGAATCTCGCTCTTTCCAATATCATTGCCGTAGTTTATGAATCCTGCGAGAATGTTCCTCCGAAAACTAAAATTCTCATTGTCGTTTTGAAGCATGCTGCCAAATCGGGCATTCTTCACATGGTTTTCAAATTCTACCCAAATAGGATAATCGGCGTTGTCAAAGAATATCGCTGGGGCTACGCCTCCTTGATTGATCGCTTGTGGATAGCCGTCATCATCCTTTCTGACAACCCACTCGACACCCTCTGACCATGAGTATGTAGAGGTAAGATTGTCTTCCCCGACATTCCTTACGGCCTTGTTCCAAATGGCATCGAATTTGCTGCATTCGATGCTCATTGTGAAATCATGGTGTTTTATTGTCAGAATATCCATAATTATATACTATCATTTTGGAGCCAATCTTCTGGCCAAGGATATTGATACTCTTCCCATATTAACTCACAGTACTTTTTTGCACTTTTTTTATCAGAGAAATTAACTAACTTGGAAAGGGTTTTATTATTACCCTTTTTTAAATCTTCCAATCTCCTTGAAACCACTCTACTAGCATGCTTAATATAATTTTCTTTGACTCCAAGATTCAGTTTCTTACTGTCATCTTGTTCCAAAGACGAATATCTTAAAAGAGCTTGCCACAAATTATTTGACATAAAGCCAAGGAAACTAGATTCATCTTTTGCATCATAGGATTCTAAATCGACAACAGCCTTCATCGCTTTCAATGTATATTTGCGAAATTCATCCTTCTTTATATTCACATATGTATCTTTTCTTAAATCAAGGCCTACCACATTAAGCCAACTCCTTTTGTTGTCGGCCTTGCCAAACAAAATGCTACAAATACCTATAAAAGCTATTACGGCGAAGAACTCAAGCATATTTATTAATTATTTAGGATTGATTTAGCTCCAGAAACTAGTATAACCAGAAGAAAGGCGTTTCTTCATTTCATCCAATTTTGCAAGGGAAACAGACTTATATACATCATCTGATTCCTCTTTGGCAAAAGGTCCATCAAATATAGTTTCAAGTCCATTCTTGATGACCGTTTCAAGCCCTTCAAGGAAGTTCATGCTCACTTTTGTTTCATCACCTTCAATGCGAGAAAGAATTTTCATATTGGTGATTTCATCCAATGCACGAGCTATAACATATTCTCGTGGCAAACCATTTCCATCCTCATCTGTGTTGTAAGGAAGGTTATTCACCACATAGAGAAGGACCTCATTCCTAGTTCGATAAGCAATCTTGAAAGGTGTTCCCTCCAACTTATCATTGATATTTTGCAAATAATTTAATGCTGTATCGCAAACTCCTTGATATAGACCATATATGTCTACTCCTTCAACGGCAGTACCTAACAATTCATCTTTGCCAAGTTTGCCGATTTGTTCATAACGATTTGAAAGACCACCTCTAAGGTCGACTTCATTCATTTCAATGGTCATGGCACGATCAAGCACCTTGCGGCTGAAGGAGAAAGTCGTCTCATCCATATTCACTGTGCCAACAATGATAAGATTGTTGGGAATACTTAGTCGCTTACCGCCATCTTCAGATAAATACTCGTCACGCAGATCATCGTCATAGGGGAACAATTGATCGATAAGGCTCTTGTATTCATCTGTTTCAGAATAATCAATAATGGGGTCAGTTGTTATGGTCCCATCTTCTTGGCGTTTTCTGCTTTCTACGACACTTAGATATTCTGCAAAATACTGTTCCACTGGTGCCAAATTCATCTCGTCAAGGCACAAGAAGTATGGCGTTTCGGGATCTTGAATAGCTTTCACCATAAATTTTAAGAACGGACCGACCACATACCTGATTCCATCAATCCGGCTTACATATCCAATCAATTCAGATGAATCATGCCAATTGGGTTTCACCTGAACCATCTCAAAGTTGCGTGGTTTTTGCGCTTTATATTCATCAGAACCTACTTCCCAACAAGCACGCGCCAATTCTCTAACTATGCGACTTTTGCCTGTGCCAGAAATGCCAGCAAGGAGCAAAAAAGGCTTTGATTTGATTGCCGTAATATATGGACGATATTTTATATTAATATCTGAATTCACTTGATTTGTAGAGGGTTTCACGCCACCAAGTAATTTGTTGATTTCTTCAACATCCCTCTTTATATTTGAATCATATACTCCCATAATTATTTGCCTATTAAAGAATAAAACACATCGGCTTCTTCAAGTAGTTTTGATTCTATTGACGATACATTAGCAATTAAGCCCGCTTCTTCTAAATAACTTCTTATATAAGAATAACATGTATTGGGTAATTTATCGCCATCTTCATTTACAAATTCTATTGCATCAATTTTATTTTTATTTCTTTTAATATCAATAATAGCATCATTTACTGTTTGACCTTCTTCGATGCAATGCAGAGCATATAAAAATTCATTCCAATGGATAACTCTTTGTTCTTTTAGAATAGCAAGAGCTATCCACATGTTATGATTCCTCCATTCTGGATCTTTATACATATTGATTAATCCAATTCTTTGGGCATTTTGCTTTATGCTCTTTAATCTTGCTATGATTTCATCTTTGTGAGGTGTTTCATTCGTTACATTCTCCAAGGCTCTACACGCGAGAACGAATTGTGACCCTAAATCAGAAAAACACTCATTTGCCGCAAAGTTCCCATCATAATTTACGAATTTGATTTTTTTTAAGAGAGGGAAGAATGTTCGAATAGCACTTTTGGCTTTAGTTTTACCAAATAAACTCAGGCGTTTAGCTTCTTCTTGGATATCAACATACGTAATAATTCTTGCTCCCATCGAATTTAGCATCTCATATACTTTAATCATTTGAGAACAACGAATAGAAGAAAGGCTGCTACCATCAACGCCTTTATAACTATCTACATGAAGAGTAATTTTCATAATATTAATGATTTAATGTTATCCGCAATTAATTTTGCTAACATTGGTGGTACTGCATTACCAACTTGCTTATATTGACTACCTCGAGTTCCTAATATTTCAAAATCATCAGGAAATGATTGTAGCCTTGCAGATTCTCTTACAGTTGGAATTCTGGGTTCGGAATAATGGAAATAATTTCTATGACCAGTGTCAATAGTATTTGAGGGCTTGAATGTTCCCATTCTCTCAAAGGCTTTATTATATTTTCTTACCTGCCAGACTTCAGAAGGTAAATCTCGAATATTTCCACCATCTGGAACCTGGCTGATTATTGAAATAGTTTGTTGAGAATGCTCCGTATAGTCTTGATTAAACGGTTTGGTCAACGAACCTCTCAACCCTTTTTGATAAGAGTTTTGAGGATCGCTTCCATAATGTTCGGAAGTTGCACCTTCTAAGTCACTAATGCCATCTTTTGCAGTCAATTTATACGAATACGGCTCAGGGAATACAAATTGTTTTCCTTTAATACCCACATAGAATACACGATACCTATTTTGAGGTATACCATAATCAGCAGCGTTAATAAGCTGGTAAGTAATGTTGTATCCGAGTCCGTTAGGGCCAAATCTCTCAATAAGATCCTTGACAAATGCACCCTTATTTAAGGTCAACATCCCTTTTACGTTCTCTATAAGAAAAAAAGTAGGTGAAGCCAATCTAACAGCTTTATAAAATTCAAGATACATCTTGTTTCGAGGATCATCTATTACTCGTCTACCAACCGTACTAAATCCTTGACAGGGAGGTCCACCTATTATTCCAGTAATTTTATGGTTATCTAGGATATTTGGCAAAATGAGGTCATTATAATCTTCTACAGTTATAGCTTGCGCAACTTTATTCTGTCTATTATGATTATAAGTCATAACAGCATCTTCCCACATATCAACTGCGGAAATTACTTCAAACCCTGATTGTTCAAAACCAAGGCTTAATCCACCTATACCACAAAATAAATCAATTATTTTCATCTTCTAATATATTCATAATAGCATCTGCAATAGCTTTAGCTAAAAGGGGTGGTACTGCATTGCCTATTTGTCTATACTTACTACCTCTTGGGCCTTGAAACTCAAATTGGTCAGGGAACGATTGTAATCTGGCAGATTCTCTAATTGTCGGTATCCGATTATAAATTGGATGAAAATAATTACTATGTGCATTCCCTGTATCAATTGTACAAGATTGAGTATTAGGATTGAGTCTTTTATAGGCAGATGAATGGCGATTCTGCCTATTACTCGGCCACAACTCTGGAGGAACACTTTGCCAGTTTCCTCCCTGAGGCACATACTTTATTCGTTCTTGAACCTTTTCAGCAGGATATACAATATCATGATCCAATAATGAGTTATCAGCAGCCCTTAGATATTTTCTTAAGGTGCTATTCGCTGGTGTTTTAATAGTCTTTTCCCCGTCTGGACTTGATTCAAAACCATATAATTCACCAATGGCATCTTCTACGGTAGTTTTATCCTTCTTTTCTATCATGTTGAAATCGAAATAAACATCCTTAAATGATTTCTTAATACCAACTATAATAGCTCTCTTTCGATTTTGAGGGACTCCGTATTCGGATGCATCAAGTATTTGATATGAAATATTGTATTCCTCAGCGCCAAGGATTTCTTTAATTCTGTTAATAGCGTATCCATTATCACGAGTTAATAGCCCTCTAACGTTTTCAATCATGATAATCTTAGGATGAATGATTTGAACAAATCGAATATATTCAAAAAACAATTTATTCCTAGGATCATCCATTTCTTTTTGCCATCTATTGGCTGAGGAAAAGCCTTGGCATGGGGGACCTCCGACAATTATATCGACATCGCTATAATCTTCAATGATTCTGCTATCGGAGAACGTAGTTATGTCAATATTATAGACTTTTGCCCCTCTAAAATTATGCTGAAAAGTTTTTATGGCATAAGCATTAAAGTCTATGCCACCAACAATTTTGAACCCTGCTAGTGCATATCCTTCGCTAATGCCGCCACAACCGCAGAATAAATCTAATACTTTATATTTATGTTTAGCCATTTGAGACCAATATTTTTGAAACTTAACTAACCAATATGCTTTAAAAGCATAATGGCTAAATGATTAAAGGTATTGGATGGATCAAGAACACGCATTCGGGAACAAAAACGCATACTGTTCATCCATGCCAATCTCGTAGATATCGACATTGGCCTTTTCGCACACTTCGAAACATTCTTCCATCCTGGTGTCGAGGATGGAGGCGGCTTCGTCGTCAAAGACACGTTCTCCGGTGTTTGCATCGATGTACAGACAGAAGGAGTCATCGGGATGGAATGAGAGTCCCAAGTCCTTCCAGAGCAAACGAAAATAACCCTTAACTTCCTTTTCGGTAGTTATGGGTGTCTTCCAGTATTCGGAAGTTGTAACTTTGATTGATTCAATCGTGCGCATACTTGGGTGCAAATATAAGAAAAAATTCCGAATTATGAACTATGTTCATACAAATAATTGCCAAATTCGAAAGAAAATGAGAAGAAACTGGAAGAAAAATGCCAAAAATGAGGGTATTTTGTTGCAAAAATATTCCTCCTGCACTATCGTTCGTTGTGAGGATGAGAGAAAAGTTGTATCTTTGCAGATTTGATTCTTTTGGTCCAGAGAAAGCGAAAAATGGGAAAAGTTTGATGGTCCGCAAATAAAACTCGTGACCACCATTGGTAGCCACGAGCACAAAAGATTATATATTATCTAAATCTATTTCATTGATCAATCGCTTAATCTCTGACAAAGATTTACGCAATGATTTCGAATCTTTTGAAAACTGATCTTCAAGAAATTCATATTCTTCCGTTACAAAAAATTCTTTAAGATAAGAGTGGCGCATTTCACTATTTGCTCTATGCAATTGAATAGCCCTAATTGCACTCAATAAGACTACAGCCATCTCTGACAACCTATCAACGGGAACCTCTTCGCTCATTCTTGAAATATGTCCATCTTTATCATATCTAATAGTTTTTGCAGAGAGGGAAAAATGGTTATCCCATTGAGCACGACCAATGCTGATAATTTTCAAATCACTATTAGGGGCTATCTTACTATAATCACAGCAATAAATTGGTTTGTGTTTTAGCCAAAAAGGAATTTCAATACCTTTATTGTCTTCTTGGGGCTCATTATTATCATTAGGAACTGATGAAATATGAGCCAATCCATTTAAATACAGCATCATTTCTTTGTTTGTTCCCTTCAGATAATTATGCCAAGCCGACCATGAAAAATGGTGAGAAGTATGTTGTATTGCGATACATTTCAATGAATAATCATCTATTGAAATAGAGAAATGACGAGCATAGTTTCTTACTTTCTCTACTTTTTTCCATTCAACGCCAATATACTTCCATTTGTTATCTATTGCACAATCATTGAACCTATCCGCTGCAGCAACTCCGACAAAAATGCAATCTGTTGGACGAAGGATCTTAATAACCTCGAAAAAGACTTTCCAGCCAGTTTTGAAATCATCGTCCCTAGGCCTTTCTTGGCAATTATAGTTCATAGGACGTTGTATAAAATTATAAAACGATAAATTTTTCCAAACGCTCTCCCTATCTATTGTAATTGTCCTGAATAAACAACGATACAAATTCTCATACATATTAATGTCCTCAGAATGTGAAACGGGATAATTTAGGACGACATTTCGGGTTTCCCATTTCCTATTCATACTTTTTAGATTGGCCTGATCAGCCTCCTTGCCCTTGTTATATTGGGATTCTCCCACAATTAGAACTCTCCGCTTAGCAGTAAAGTAATTACACCCGACCCATGGATACCATGTCATGCCTGGTATGCTATCAAACTTAGGATCGTTTCCTAAAGATA
>JAEEGL012291433.1_pt1 | contig 11288 bp, 10 predicted proteins | sample 9134231 | NCBI WGS metagenome assembly JAEEGL01 (sample SAMN16246548, study PRJNA631951) | gut metagenome | biome: gut microbiome; feature: rumen; material: fiber-attached | host: Bos | place: Iran: Karaj | collected 2018-10
CCGCGCTCTTGCAATCGCTTCCCGGATGTGGTAAAATATAGTCGGAGTATTTTCGGCCCGGGGACGCTTATTCCGGGCAAAACCGGCAATCATGAATTTTGAGCCCCGCGTCACCCCCTTCATCCGGGAGGACGCGGAGGCGCGGAGGAACTTATTAGATGGAAGACAGGAAGAAAATCCTTGTGGTGGAGGACGAGAAGAACATCGCCACCGTCCTCGCCTACAACATCAAAAAGGAAGGCTATGACTGCGACGTCGCCTACGACGGGGAGACCGGGCTGCACATGGCGACGGAGGGATCCTACGACCTCCTCCTTTTGGATATCATGCTGCCCCGGCTCAACGGATTCGAGATCTGCGAGCAGGTGCGGCGGACGAGCCAGGTGCCGATCATCTTCGTCACGGCCCGGGAGGAGGAGAAGGACCGGATCCTCGGGCTCGAGACCGGCGCGGACGACTATGTCACCAAGCCCTTCTCCTTCAAGGAGCTCATGGCGCGGGTGCGGGCGAACATCCGGCGGTCCGCGGGCGAGGTGATCCGCGGGAAGGAGGAGGGTACGCCCCGAGCCGAGCCCATCCGCATCGGAGAACTCGAGATCGACCGGGAGCGGTACTCCGTCACCAAAGCCGGCGAGATCATCGACCTGTCGAAAAAGGACTACGATCTCATCCTCTTCCTCGCCGAGAACGTGGGGACCGCCTTCACCCGGGAAGAACTGCTCGGCCGGATCTGGGGCTACGACGACTACTACGGCGATATCCGCACGGTGGACGTCACGGTGAGCCGCATCCGCAAGAAGATCGAGAAGGACCCCGCCCGCCCCGAATACCTGATGACGAAGCGCGGCGTCGGCTACTTCCTCTGCGACCGCTGACATGCTGAGAAGTCTGTATTTCAAGATCGTTCTGATCCTGCTCATCTTCATCGTGGCGGTGATGGCGGCGGTCGGCGCGATCCTGTTGAGCGGGGTCACCTCGTTCTTCATGGACGATTTCGCCGCGCAGATGACCGACTGCTTTTCCGCGGAGAGCTTTCTCTACCGGGATCTCTGCGACGCAGCGAAGGGCCCGAACTACGCCTACGACATGAAGAACGTGCTGTCCTCCTACCGCAACATCCTCGGCATCGACGAGTACCGCAACTACTACGTGCTCAACCTCGACGGGGAAATGCTCTACGGATCGGACACCGAGCTCGGCGAATCCCTCCAGTTGACCCCGAACCTGCTCTCCGCCATCTCCGGCTCCGAAACCAACCTCCGGGGCGGCATGGACTACGCGGACTGGGCGGTGCGGATCCCGGTGGAGGACAGCGAGGACTGCGTCGTCTATATCAAGGACTCCCTCGACGAGATGCGGCAGCTCAACTCCGTGCTGTTCTCCATCATTCTCCAGGCCCTGCTCATCGGGGTGCTCATCGCGGTGCTTCTGTCCTTCTTCCTCGCCAAATCCATCTCCTCGCCGCTGCAGAGCCTGACCTACGACACCCAGCTTGTGGCATCCGGGGAGTTCAGCCACGATATCGAGGTGGATTCCGCGGACGAGATCGGAGTGCTCGCCGAGAACTTCAACTACATGAAGGAGCGGCTCCGGTCGACGCTCGACGAGGTGAACGGGGAGCGGCAGAAGCTCGACACCGTCCTTTCGGGCATGAGGGACGCCGTGGTCGCGTTCATGGCGGACGGCACGGTGCTCCACTCCAACCGGAGCGCGGAAGAACTCTTCGGGGACGAACTGCGCGAAAACCGCCTCACCCTCGAATCCTGCCTCGAGAAGCTGGATCTTCCGCTCGGTCCCGGGGAGGGCGGGCTCAGCCTGACGATCCCGGACGGCGGCGAGATCACACGGGACGGCTACATCTTCCACGACCGCATCGCCGAAGGGCATGTGTACGACGTCGGATACGCCCCCCTGCGCCTCTCCCCGGAGGAAAAGCAGGAACTGGGCTGCGTCTTCATCATCCACGACGTCACGGGCCGGTACGAGCTGGACAAGAGCCGCCGGGAATTCGTGGCCAACGTCTCCCATGAGCTGAACACGCCCCTCACCGCCATCAAGGGAGCCACGGAGACGGTGCGGGCAGACCCCGGGATGGACCCGGACATGCGGGACTACTTCCTCGACATGGTCCTCTCGGAGAGCGACCGGATGCACCGGATCGTGTCGGATCTTCTCACGCTCTCCCGCCTCGACAACAACCGGACGAAGGGGGACATCGAGACCTTCGACATGCGGGCCTTCGTGCGGCATATCTGCGAGATCATGCGGCCGGAGATCGAGGCCCACCGCCACCGGGTCACCTTCGGTTCGGACCGCTCCCTGCCTCCGATCACGGCGGACCGCCAGCGGATCGAGCAGGTCGTCATCAACATTCTTTCCAATTCCATCAAATACACCCCGGACGGAGGGCAGATCGACATCGTCCTGACCCACCGGGCGAAAAAGACGGTGGTGCTCGTGATCCGGGACAACGGCGTCGGCATCCCCGAGGAAGACGTGGAACACCTCTTCGAGCGGTTCTACCGGGTGGAAAAATCCCGCACCCAGGACGCCGGAGGGACGGGCCTCGGTCTCGCCATCGCGCGGGAACTGGTGGAAGCCCACGGCGGCACTATCACCATCAAGAGCAAACTCGGCGAAGGGACCACGGTCCGCATCGAACTGCCCGTGGAATGCAGGCTGAAAACGGATAAGGACCGGAACGATCCCCTGAAATAAGACGGAGAGGAGGCGCGGAACATGAAAAAAAGCAGGCTGGCCGACCGGCTGCTTCTTCTCGCTGCCGCGCTCCTGCTGGTTCTTCTGGCCTTTCTGACATTATGGCTCATCTCCGCCTTCCGCCAGAATTCCCGGACGGCGGCGGACTTCGACCTCACGGCGGCCATTTCGACCCGGAACACGGAGGAGGATATCACGACCTGCCTCCTGCCCGAATTCGCCGGGATCTCGGTGGACGGGGAGAGGCTCGGGCTCGTCGGATCCGAAAACGCCATGCGGGAACTGACGCGGACCCTCGCCCCCCTTCTCTCGGAAGCCCTTTCCTCGGGATCCGTCCGGGAAGGCAGCGAGGAGGAATGGGCCGCGTTTGCCGAGGCGGAGAACTCCGTCTATCTGCGGCTCCACAGCGAGCTCGGGGACGCGATCGTCTCCCTCTTCACCCGGGTCGCCTCGGAGTCTCTCGCGGGCGCCTCCTTCCGCACGCCTCCCGAAGGATCCGGACCCTCCCGGCAGATGGGCTATCCCTCGGAGATCGTGCTCCATCCCTACGCCCGGGGGGAAAATTTCGAGGAAACCGCCTTCCGGAGCGCGGACGGGACCGTGCGGATCGTGACGGTGACGATGCCGAACACCATCCTGTCGGCGGAAGACCTCTCCCGGTTCGTCGGCATCTTCCGCGGCGCCCTCCGGTCCTTCGCCTTCCGCAGATCCGCGGCGGACGGACGGGTCCAGCCGGTGGTGACGGATCAGTTTTTCGCCCCCTGCGTCCTGATGACCGAAAACACGGCCTCCTTCGTCATGGAGAGCGTCCAGGAGCGCAACGCCGTTCTGACCCTCTTCGGGCTGAATCCCGACAAACTGCTCTCCGCCCGGGAGGAATCGGACGGCGCGACCAGCTATGTGGCGACCCGGGGCGAGATCATCGTCGGGGAGACCTCCCTCACCTACCGGGCCACCTCGGAAAGCGGGATCGGACTCGCCGCGCTGACGGGGAACGGGGAGAGCGGGAATCTGGCCAACTACGTGTCGGCGGCTCTCAGACTCTACGACGGGATCAAGGCGGCAAACCGGCATCTCGCGGGCGGGGACGCTTCCCTGCTCCTGACCTCGGTCTACGCGGCGGAGGGCACCGTCCGGCTGGTCTTCCACTATGTCTATGACAATATCCGGGTGATCGCCGACCGGCCCGCGTTCACGGCGGAGTTCGAAAACGGGCTTCTGCGCGCCGCGGAACTGTACACCGTATCCGTGCAGAGCCTCGGCAACCGGGAGGAGGTCATGGCGGGGTCCTGGTTCTACCGCTGGATGGAGGCGAAGCGCGGGGTCCCGGGGAGGGTGTTTTTGACGTACCGGGCGGATTTCCTGTCGGAGTCCGTCGCGCCCGAGTGGGCCGGAGAATGACACGCTGACCGCGGATTGCCGTATGCCGGCATGTTTTGAAGATTTTCCCGAATTTCACTGAAAGGAGGTTTCCGCCGTGAAAAGCAGAAGAGTGATCCTGATCCTGATCCTGGTGCTGGCCCTGTCCTGCCTGATCCTCGGGGTCATTCTCGGGGGGATCCTCCGGGAGGGGAACACGCTGCCGGATTCGGCGGTGGACGACATTCTCGACCTGCTGAGGGAATCGGGAATCACGGCGGACCGCTCCCTCGTCTCGGGCAGGCGGGAGACGGCTCCGGTCTATGTGCTCGGCTCCGGGGATTATGAATCGACCGTCGCGTCCCTGCTCTCCGGGAGCGTCCCGGCGAAGACCTACGACGTGCCCGAGGGGATGATCCTTCTCATGGAAAACGGCGCTCGGGTGGATTTCGGCGAGGACTTCTCCTTCCGGTACAGCAGGGGGGGCGAGCGGGTCGACGCATACCGGGCTGCCGATCTCTCCCCCTCGGGCGTTCCCCTCAGCGGGGAGAGAAAAGCGGCGGTGGAAGCCATCGTGACGGAGTTCCTCGAATCCGGCAGCCGCTCCTTCGAATCCGGCGGGGAGCGGGTGGATATCCGGTGCGAGACGGACGCGGTGTGGGAGGCCGAGGGAGTCCAGTACGCCATGTGCTCCCGCAGCATCGACGGGATCCGCATCGCCGCCAACCGCGTGATCTGCGCCCTCGACGGGGACACGGTGGGGGAGGCATGGGGGACCTGGTATTTCCTCACCCCGGCGGAGTCCTATTCCGCACAGCTTTCGGACACTCTGAATATCCTGTTCAATATGAAGAAGGAGATCGGCGCGGCGAAGACTCCCGTCACGGTGAAGGCCGTTACGCTGTGCTATTCCCTGTGGTTCCGGGGGGACGGGGAGGGGTTCTGTCTGATCCCCTGCTGGCAGATCGCCACGGACACAATGGGCTCCTTCCTGTTCAACGCGCTGGATGGCTCGTTTTACACAAGAAACTAGAGGGATTATGTCGAAAATCTGTGAAATTTCTCCACCATGTATTAAATTTATGAAAATCCTTCCGAAAAGCACTTCCATTCGGCCCCCCGAACTGCTATAATATACGGGCATGATATCATGCGGTTTTATCCCCTGTTGCCACGCGGAGGTTTTTCCCTTCCCCGGCTTTGATATTTCCGCAGCTCATCGGCTGTGTTTTTGCGGCTGTCCCGCAGGTCCGAAAGAGATCCTCCGGGCGGTTTCGCTTCTATATGCCTTATCATCAGGAAAGGCCCGGTACGATTCATGGAAAAAATCGTCGTAAACGGCGGAAACCCGCTCTTCGGTCAGGTCGAGATCTCCGGATCGAAGAACGCCGCTCTGCCTATTATATATGCCTGCGTCCTCGTCCGCGGAAAATGCGTGCTCGAGAACATCCCGGACGTCTCGGACATCCGCTGTTCCTTCGACATCCTCCGCGGGATCGGCGCGAAGATCCGCATGATCACCCGCACCACCTACGAGGTGGACTGCACCGACGTGGAAGCCGGACGGTCCGACTACGATCTCGTGCGGAAGATCCGCGGCTCCTACTATCTCCTCGGGTCCGAATTCGGACGCTTCGGACGCGCCAAGGTCGGCCTGCCCGGCGGATGCAATTTCGGCGTCCGTCCCATCGACCAGCACATCAAGGGGTTTGAAGCCCTCGGCGGACGGGTCTCCACCGAAGGCGGCTATGTCGAGATCGAATCCGACAGAGGGGCCGTGGGCTCGAACATCTTCTTCGACCTCTCCTCCGTCGGCGCGACTCTGAACGTCATGATCGCGGCGGCTACCGCGGACGGCGTGACCGTCATCGACAACGCGGCCCGCGAACCCCATGTGGTCGACTGCGCGAACTTCCTCAACACCTGCGGGGCGCAGATCAGCGGCGCGGGCTCCGACGTCATCAAGATCAAGGGCGTGAAGGAACTGCACGGATGCACCTACGCCATCATCCCGGACATGATCGAGGCTGGCTCCTTCATGGTTGCCGCCGTCGCCACCCGGGGAGCGGTGAAGATCAACAACGTGATCCCGAAGCACCTCGAATCCGTCACGGCGAAGCTCATCGAAACCGGCGCGGATGTGGAGGAATTCGACGACGCGGTGATGGTGACCTCCGGCGCGACCATCCGGCGCACCTCCGTGAAGACCCTTCCCTACCCCGGCTTCCCCACCGACATGCACCCCCAGATGGCGGCCCTGCTCTGTACGGCGGAGGGAACGAGCTACATCAACGAAAGCATCTTCGAAAACCGCTTCCGCTACGTGGAGGAACTGAGGCGCATGGGCGCGCGGATCAAGGTGGACGGACGCATCCTCGTGATCGAGGGCGGCGCTCCCCTCTCCCCGGCTCCCGTCATGGCGACCGATCTGCGCGGGGGCGTGGCCGTGATGATCGCCGCACTCACCGCGAAGGGCGTGACGGAGATCTCCGAAATCAATCTGATCGAACGCGGATACGACAACATTGTAGGCAAAATGCAGGCGCTCGGGGCGGATATCCGCAAGGTGACGGTCCCGGACGACGCGCAGCTTGCCCGGGCAAACTGAATCCGCAGGACATAAATAAAATTCCCAATAATCAGGAGCGAAAACATGAAGGTCACTCTGGAAACCGTGATCGGCGATATCGTCGACGCCGACGAGAACACCGCCGATATCTTCCTCGAATCCGGTATGCACTGCATCAGCTGCCCCGTGTCCCGCATGGAGACCGTGGAGGAAGCGGCGCTCGTGCACGGCGTGGACGCCGACGAGCTGGTCGAGAAGCTCAACGCTTATTTTGAATCCAAAAAAGAGAAATAAGGTGAGGGAGAAGGCGGGCGTCATGCCTGCTTTTTCTCTTTTCCGGCAAAACGCCGGGCGGACCGGAAAGGAACGGACATGAATCAATCCCCCCTCTCCCCGGCAAATCCCTTCCGTCCCGCGCTCGACGGCAGACTCGCGGCGGCGGCCTCCTTCGTGCGGGAAAACGCCGTCGTAGCCGATATCGGCACGGACCACGCCCATCTCCCTCTCTGGCTGCTCTCCGCGGGCAAGATCCGCTTCGCCGTCGCCTCGGATATCAACCGCGCTCCCCTCGAGAGGGCGAAAAAGAACGCGGCCGCGGCGGGATTTTCGGACCGGATGGACTTCGTGCTCTGCGACGGGCTGTCCGGACTCGAACCCGAAAAGCGGGGGATCACGGATATTCTCGTCTGCGGCATGGGCGGGGAGCTGATCGCGCGGATCGTCGGGGAATCGGAGTACACGCGAAGGCCGGGGGTGCGGCTGATCCTCTGCCCCATGTCCCAGCCCGACAAGCTCCGGGCGTTTCTGGCGGAATCCGGATTCGAAATTCTCGAGGAAAAGCTGGCCGAGGCGGCGGGAAAACGGTACGCGGTCCTGCTCGCGGAATACGACGGACTGCGGCGGACTCCCACCCCGGCCGAACTTCTCCTCGGAGCGGCGAATATCGGGAAAAACGATTCCCTCTTCGTCCCCTTCGCCGAAGAATGGCTCGCGCGGGTGGAGAGAAAGATCGAAGGGCGTCGGGAGGGCGGACTCTCCACGGCGGAAGACGAACGTCTCCGGGACGAAATCAAGGAAATCCTCAAAGAAAAGACTGCTGACGGAAACGGGAGGCACCAAGCGATATGACGGTACGGGAACTGTACGAGGGACTGACGGAACTCTGGCCCCTCTCCCTCTCCTGTTCGTGGGACAACGACGGGATCATGGCAAGCCGGGACACGCGGGCCGAAGCGAAACGGATCCTCGTCTCCCTCGACGCATCGGCGGACGCGATCCGTCACGCGGCGGAAAACGGCTTCGACGTGCTTCTGACCCACCATCCCATGCTGTTCCGGGGCGTGAAGAACGTCACCCCGGACACGGTTGGCGGCATGAGGGTCCTCGAAGCGGTCGGGGCGGGGCTGAGCGTGATCTCCCTGCACACGCGGCTCGACGCCGGAAAGAACGGGGTGAACGACACCCTCGCCCGGATCTGCGGATTCGAGCCCGCGGGATCCTTCGGGGACGACGACGCGCCGGGGCTCTGCCGGTACGCCGACTGCAAGCCCATGACCCCGGACTATCTCGCCGCCCTCGTGAAGAAAAAGCTCGGATGCCCCGCGGTCCGCGTCACGGGATCGGGCAGGGGCTTCGTGCGGCGGATCGGCTTCTGCGGCGGCGACGGAAAGGATCAGATCCCGGCAGCCGTTCTCGCGGGGTGCGACGCCTTCATCACCGGGGACGCCGGCTACAATATGGCGGCCGACGCGGGGGAGGAAAGCGAGCTCTACACCGTCGAATGCGGGCACTGGCATTCGGAACAGCCCGTCTGCCGGATCCTCGCCGAAACCGCGGAAGCCCTCTCCGGTGCCGAAGTCTCCGTCTACAACAGCTGCGCCTACCGCATTCTCTGAACCGAGGTTTTCATCATGGACAAAACGACGCTTGCGGAATACGAAAAGCGGGCCCGCCGGATGGTGGTCTACTGCTGGTTCTCCTACATGATCCTCTACATCGGCAAGAAGACCCTGAAACTCTGCCTGCCGGACATGATCGCCACGGGCGTGTGCACCGAAGCCCAGGGCGGCGTCATTTCCAGCGTCTTCCTCGCCAGCTACGCGGCCGGGCAGTTCATCAACGGCTGGCTCGGCGACCGGATCCATCCGCGGACCATGATGACCGGCGGACTGATCCTCAGCGGCGCGATGAACGTCTTCATGGGGCTCTGCCATTCCGCGGGGCTGATGACGCTGATCTGGGGCCTCTGCGGCTTCTTCTGCTCGATGCTCTGGGCGCCGCTGATCCGCGCGGTCTCCACCTGGACGACGGAACGGGTCGCACAGGCCTGCGCCGCCTCCCTTTCCGCGACGATCCCGATCGGGACCCTGCTCTGTCAGGCGATCGCGGCGGCGGTTTTGCGCTGGTCCGACTGGCGGATGGTCTTCATCGTCTGCGGCTCGATCCTCTTCGTCTCGGGCGTCGTGCTCGCCATCCTCTTCGCGGGGCTGAAAGACCACATGAGCGTCGAAGCTCCCGCTCCTCTTCCGGAAAAGAAGGAAGCGGACGGCAAAGCGGAAGACGGACTTCCCCGCGCGCCGAAGACCGTTCCCGTCACCTTCCTGCTCTGCGCGGGACTTCTGGCGGCCTCCTTCGGCATCCTCTTCAACGGCATGATCAAGGACGGCCTCGACGACTGGATCCCCACCATGCTCACCCAGCGGTTCATCCCGGACGCGTCCGTCGTCACGGCGGTCACGATGATATTGCCCCTGCTCAACATCGCCGGCGTGTTCGCGGCAAAATGGGCCTACGCCAGATACCACCTCTCCGAACTCGGGCTCTGCGCCCTGATGTTCGCTGTCAGCGCGGTCTCCCTCGGGGGCGTGCTCCTGTTCGTGAACGGAACAGCGAAGGGCTTCCTTCCGGCGGCGGCTGTCACCCTGCTCTTCGCCCTTTCCTCCGCCGCGATGCTCGGCGCGAACACCATGCTGCTCACATTCATCCCCCTGCACTTCTCGAAGGTCGGACGCGCTTCCCTCGTGACGGGCGGCCTCGACTGCCTCTCCTACGCGGCGGCTGCCGTCACCTCCCTCATCACGGGGCGGGTCTCCGGGGCCTTCGGATGGAGCGGGGTGCTCGTCGGCTTCTCGGCGGCGGCGGTCCTCGGAGCGGTCGTCTGTCTCGCCGGGAAGGGCAAAATGGCTGAGAAATACAAAGAACTGGACGCTGCCTGAATCCCGCGGCGTCATGAGGATAGAATCATGATCCACCATCCGCAAAGGAAATCCGGCAAAAACGCCGTCTCCTTCTGCCTCGCGCTCCTCCTTCTGCTCTCTTCCGCGGGCTGCGTTCTCCGTCCCTCGTCGGCGGAGGAGGCGGAATCCCTGCGCCGGGAGGAATCCAGAGTCCCCGAGACCGAACCGCCGGAGACCGTTCCGATCAATCCCCCGCCGCCGATCACCGAGTGGACCGGGGAGACCGGAGAATCCGAGACGGACGCGCCGGACCCCTCCGGAAATCCCTCCTCCGCCGGATCCCTTCTTGCCGCGGGCGGGAAATACTGGAGCTTCGAGGACGGGAAATGCGTTTACCGTCTTCCCGCCCGGGACGAAAGCGCGCTCTGGCCGATCGAGGAGATGTACGATATCCCGAAAGATCCGTGGAGCGATCAGCCGGGCGACTGGTACGGCCCGAAATGGACCTACGACGAGGCGACGGGAGAAGCGGTGATGGAGTACAACCGCGCCGAAGACACGCTGAACTCCGTGAAGAAGCGCCACGCGATCTACCTCGGCGACACCTCCCGCAAGGTCGCCTACATCACCTTCGACGGGGGATTCGACAAGGGTACGACCGCGCTCATCCTCGACACGCTGAAGGAAAAGGAAGTCCCCGCTTCGTTCTTCATCAACTCCTGGTATCTCGAAACCGCCTCCGACATGGTGCGCCGGATGCTGGACGAGGGACACATCGTCGGAAATCACTGCGTGAATCACGAAATGCTGACGACGGTGACGAGCGAGGTCTTCCTCTCCGAGGTGCGGGATCTGGCGGATCAGTTCGAGACCAAGTTCCCGGATGCCCCGCAGATGATCTATTTCCGGCCCCCGGGAGGAAACTGCAACGACTGGGTCCTCCGCTTCGCCGAAAAACTGGGCTACACCACGGTGCTCTGGTCCTGGACCTACGCGGACTACGACGACGAGGACCAGCCCGATCTCGGCGTGTCCTTCGACAAGCTCAAGAGCGGCCTGCACCCGGGCTGCGTGTATTTCTTCCACACCAATTCCACCACCACGGTCTCGCTGCTGCCCCTGGCCATCGACTGGATCCGCTCCCAGGGATATGAGATCCTGCCGATCTGCGATATCGAACCGTAAAAACACCGCAAAGGAGGACGCTCCATGCCGTCTCAGACCATCCAGTGGTTCCCCGGGCACATGGCGAAGACCCGGCGGCTGATCGCCGAAAACCTGAGTTCCGTGGACATCGTCCTCGAACTGCTCGACGCGCGGATCCCGGTCTCCTCGAAGAACCCGGAGATCGACCGGCTGACGGGGACCAAGCCCCGCCTGACCCTGCTCACGAAATCCTCCCTCGCCGATCCCGCCTCCACCGCCCTCTTTCTCGCCGCGGACAGCCGGATGCTGGCGGTGGACAC
>JAEEGL013446049.1_pt1 | contig 11288 bp, 8 predicted proteins | sample 9134231 | NCBI WGS metagenome assembly JAEEGL01 (sample SAMN16246548, study PRJNA631951) | gut metagenome | biome: gut microbiome; feature: rumen; material: fiber-attached | host: Bos | place: Iran: Karaj | collected 2018-10
CTCGCCCTTCGCGGCCTTCTCCAGAATCTCCAGGCCGCCGTTGGGCATGGAGAAGGGGTTGTGGCAGAATTCCAGTTCCCCGGATTCCTCGCCGATCTCGTACATGGGGAAATCCACGATCCAGCAGAGCTGGTACTGTTCTTTGTCCATATGGTCCGGGCAGAGGACGCCGAGCTTGGAGCGCATGACGCCTGCCGTCTTCTGGGCTACGCCGAGCTTGCCCGCGGCCAGTCCTACGAAGGAGCCGGGCTTCAGGTCCAGGGCCGCCACGACGGCGTCCTTGACCGGCTGCACGAACTTGGAGATGCCGCCCACGATCTCGCCGTTCTCATCGTAGCGGAACCAGTAGGTCTTCTGGGCCGTCTGCACTTCCACGTCCGAAATGAGCTTGTCGATCTGCTTGCGGGTCGCCTGGAATCCGGATACGGGGATCGCCTTGACGACATTGCCCTGGAAAGGTCCGAATTCAGAGTCCGCGAACAATTCCGTCACGTCCCGGATCTCCAGATCGATGCGCAGGTCGGGCTTGTCGCTTCCGTACTTCTCCATGGCCTCCCGGTAGGGGATCCGCCTGAAGGGCGCGGGCGTCACACGGTCGTAGAGTCCGTATTCCTTCATGATGGGGACGAGCACGGTCTCCAGGACGCCCAGGACGTCGTCCTGGGTGGCGAAAGCCATCTCCATGTCCAGCTGATAGAACTCGCCGGGGGTACGGTCGCCGCGGGCGTCCTCGTCTCTGAAGCAGGGAGCGATCTGGAAATAGCGGTCGAAACCGGACGTCATGAGCAGCTGCTTGAACTGCTGCGGCGCCTGGGGCAGCGCGTAGAATTTGCCGGGATGCTTGCGGGCGGGCACGAGGTAGTCGCGGGCGCCTTCCGGAGAGGATGCCGTCAGGATGGGCGTCGAGATCTCCAGGAAGCCCTGCTCCTGCATGCCGCGGCGGAGTGCCGCCACGACCTGGGAGCGCAGGACGATGTTCTTCTTGACCTCGGGATTGCGCAGGTCGAGATAGCGGTAGCGCAGACGGGTGGCTTCATCCGCTTCCCGGCTGCGGTTGATCTCAAAAGGCAGTTCGGCGTGCAGGTTGCGTCCGAGCACGGCGATCGCCTCGGGCACGACCTCGATCTCACCGGTGGGGATCTTGGGGTTCTTGCTGCTGCGTTCGCGCACGGTGCCGGTCACCTGGATCGTCGATTCCTTGTTCAGGGAACGGAGCAGAGCGAGATCGGCCTCGTCCTCCACCACCAGCTGCGTCACGCCGTAAAAGTCGCGCAGGACCACGAAGGCCAGCTGGCTGCTGACTTCGCGCATATTCTCCATCCATCCCGCGAGGGTCACCCGGCTGCCGACGTCGGTCAGACGAAGTTCTCCGCAGGTATGCGTACGGGACTGTATCATGGAATTCTCCTTTGTCACGCCCTAAGGCGGAATCATCCTTTCAAGTATAGCATAAAAAAGAAAAAGGGGGAAGGACGGAATGCTCCGTCTCCCCCCTTTTCCGCGGTCTTTACAGGCTCATCCGGTAGATCGCCGCGGCGTCGTCTTCCGTCAGATCGTACAGGCCGGATATCACGCCGTTCTTTCCGGCCGAGCAGGCTTTCTTCGCCATGAGCGGGATGTTCTCCTCCCCAATGCCGAGATCCGACAGCCTGGACGCGAGCCCGAGGGTCCCGAAGAAGAAGGCCTTCAGCGCTTCGATCGACGCCTTCGCGCCTTCCATGACGGGAAGAGACGGATCCACACCCAGGACGTTCACGCCCAGGCGGCGGATCTGGGGAGCGGTCTTCTCATTCAGCCCGTACTCCAGGAAACGGGGGATCAGGATGGCGAGGCCGTGGCCGTGCGTCACGTCGTAGAAGGCGGACAGCTCGTGCTCCAGTTTGTGGCAGACCGTCGTCTGGCTGAGGCCGCCCCGGACGAAGCCGTTCAGCGCCCAGGACGCCGCCCACATGAGGTTCGCCCGCGCTTCATAGTTCTCCGGTTCCTTCAGGGCGACGGGAGCGTAGCGGACGACCGTTTTCAGCACCTCGTCCGCGGCGCCGTACAGGAGCTCCATGCGTTCCGCCTGGGCGAAATACATGGTATCAAAGATGTGCGACATGATATCCGCGCTCCCGGACGCCGTCTGATAGGCGTTCACGGAATAGGTGAATTCCGGGTTCAGGAAGGAAACTCTGGGAAACAGGCATTCGCCCCTGAGGCTGGCCTTGTGGTTCTTCTCCCAGTTCGAGATGACGCCGATGTTGTTCATTTCCGACCCTGTCGCCGCGATCGTCACGACGGCCAGGATCGGCAGGGCAGCCGTGACCTTTTTGCCGCCCGTCACGAAATCGTAGCAGTCCGTGGAATCGGAGACCGCAGTCGCGGCCACGGCCTTGGCGCAGTCGATGACAGAGCCTCCGCCGACCGCCACGACGAGATCCGTCTTCTTCTCCTTGCAAAGGGCGGCGCCCCGGTTGGCGGTCGTATGCCGCGGGTTCGGCTCCACGCCGGACAGCTCGTCCCACTCGATCCCCGCGTCCCTCAGGGCCGCACAGACTTTGTCATAGACGCCGTTTCTCCGGATGGATCCCCCGCCGTACACGAGCAGGGCGCGCTTCCCGCAGGCGGCGGCTTCCTCTCCCAGGTGATCCAGACAGTTTTTCCCGAAATAGACTTTCGTCGGGTTGCGGTAGATGAAATCCTGCAGCATGGTCCTTACTCCCTGTCGAGGCTGATGTCCCCGCTGACCGTCGTCACGGTGTTTGACGATCCGGAGTCCTTCAGCGTGTCCGGGATCCGGATGGTCCCGCTCGTGCTGTCCGCCTTGATGCGGATATCCGAAGCCAGGGTCCCCGTGACGTCGCCCGAGACCGTTCCCACCTTCAGGGAGCCCGTGTCCAGGTCGTCCAGGGTCACGTCGCCCGAGGTCGTCCCGAGATCCGTATCGTCCGCACGGACCGCCTTCAGGGAGATCTCGCCGGAGATCGTCTCGACCGTCAGCTTCCCGCCGGCGTCGACGCCGTTCAGTTTCAGGTCTCCCGACGTCGTCGCGATCCGGACGCTCCCGCAGGAGGTCCTGTTCAGCCTAAGGTCGCCCGAAACGCTCGTATAGGAGAAGTCTCCGCACTTTCCGGGTTCCAGGGCCGCGTCGCCAGAGACCGACTCGATCGAGAAATCCCCCCCGAAGCTGAAATCCTTCGGGATCTCCACGTCCCCGCTGACGGTCGCGATCTGAAGGCTCTCGTATTCCCCGGCGGGAAGAGAGACCTCGATCTTCTGCTTCTTGTCTTCGAAAAATCCGAAGCTCAGGAAACCGTTCCGGACGGGGAACTCCGTCGATTCGATCCTCAGCGTGCCTCCCGTCACTTCGACGGTCCGGATGACCTTCTCGAAATCCCGCGCCATCACGTGGCATCCGCCGTCGCCCGACACCAGGAATTCCACGTCGCAGGAGACTTCGGAGATGTCGATATCCCTGACGGTCTCCGTGAAGTCCCAGTTTTTCTCGACGATGTTCCCCGGCCTGAGCGAGGACACACAGCCCGTGAGCGTCAGAACGAGTGCCGCCATGAGGACGGCCAGTATCATTTTGCGGATCTTCATGATCATGCCTCCGTATGATTCATTGCCTTTTTCATTATCCCCCAAAGCCCGCGAACATGCAAGCACGGGATGAGGCGTCAGAAAAGGCGTCTGCCATCGCAGACGCCGGGGTCTTTGTCCTTATTTCTGATAGACTAGTCTTCCGCAGTTCTCGCATTCGATCATGGGCGAGTCGGCGAGCCGCTTCAGGGTCGCGGCCGAGAGCTCCATGTTGCAACCTCCGCAGCGGTTCCCGCGCAGAGCGACCAGGGGATTCGCGAACTTCGTGGAGATCTGCTTGAGCGACTTGATGAGTTCGCCGGGCAGCTTCGCCTCGATCCGGCTCATCTCTTCCTTCAGGGGAGCGGTCTGCTTCGTGACCTTGGCCAGTTCCTCGTCATAAACGACCTTGGTCTTGGCGTAGTCTTCCTTGGCCTTGGGGATGTTCGTGGCCATCTTGGCGATCTCCTGCTCCATGGAGGAAAGCTTCTTCAGAAGGGAGAGCACGTCCTTTTCCATGGCGTTGAACTGATTGAGGATCCCGTTCACTTCCCCGCGCATGTCGGCCACATCGGCGGCGTCGCTCTCTTCGTCCGCGGCACCGTAGTTCACGCTCTCCTTTTCCAGCTTCTCGGAAGCGGACGCGTAGCGGTTGCTCAGAAGATCGAGCGAGGCGCGGATCTTCGCGGTCTCCTCTTCCATCGTCTTCAGGTTGTTCTGCACGGTCATGATGTAGTTCCTCGCGTGCAGCAGCTTCCTGCGGACGGGCGAGTTGCGCAGTCCGTTTTCGATCTCCTGTACCTGCCCGGACAGTTCCTGATAGCGGTTCAATAATTCAAGCTGGTCCATTTCTTACCTTCCCTGTTGTTTTCATGCGTTTTCCGGTGTTTTCTCCCGTTCGGACAGGAGAATGTCTACCCTTGATTGTAACCCATCCAGACGGGTTTGTAAATGCTTTTTCAGATACGCGAGCACCGGCCGCTCCGTTTCATGATGTCCGGCTTCCAGGATCCAGAGCGGACCGTAGGAAGCGGGGAGCGCGTCGTGATACTTCATTTCCCCCGTGATGAGCAGGTCCGCGCCTGCGGCCTGCGCATAAGGTATCGCGTCCGAACCGGAGCCCGTCGCGACGGCGATCCTCGAGACCGCATCCGGCACGGGACCGACGGACGTCAGTCTGACGCTGCCCGTCCTTTCGCAGAGGAGCTCCTTCAGGGCGCCGGATCCGACCGCTTCCGGCAGGACCGTCAGGGCGCCGCAGGCAAAGCCCGGCAGCGCTTCCCCCTTCGGGAAGCCCAGAAGGTCGATGAGCGCGGCCCAGGTCCCTTCCGGGGACGCGTCCAGGTTCGTGTGGGCGGCGTACAGCCCGATCCCCTTCCTCGCGAACAGGAGAGCGGTCCGTCCTTCGAAGGTATCGCCCGTCCAGCGTTCGACGGGACGGAAGAACAGCGGATGATGGGTCACGACGAGACCGCAGCCCTTTTCCGCCGCTTCCAGCGCGACGTCCGGCGTCGCGTCGAGCGCGAGCAGCACGCGGCCGACTTCCGGATTCGCAGGCTCGATCATAAGTCCTACGGAATCCCAGGGCTCGGCCGTTTCGACCGGCGCCGCCTTCTCGATCTCTTCAATGATCCTGCGATAATCCATCCTTCGTCTCCAGATATCCCGTGATCGAACGGATCAGGGCGTCCCGCCCCTCTCCGTGTTTCTGTGCCTTGATGAGTCCCGCGAGACGGCGCCGCAGCAGTTCTGTAAAGCGCGGCGGGCAGTCTTCGAGCAGTCTCGGTCCCGAAAAGAGCTGCAGTTCGTCCAGTTCCTCTTCTCCCCGTACGCAGCGCATGAGCACGTGGATATGACGTCCGTCGGGCGACAGGGCCTCTTCATCGATCCGCCAGCCGTTGCCTGTCAGCCACCGCCGCAGATCCTCCTGGCCCTGCACGGGCTGCAGGACGAGGACCTCTGCCCGCTCCGCGACGGCCCTCCCCCTTTCCAGGATCCCCGAGATCGTATCCCCGGACATGCCCGTGATGACGAGCGCCTGGACTTCCCCGGGCTCGAGCACGGACAGGCCGTCGCCGAGCCGGGTCTCAAAGCGGGGCCGGCCGTTCCGGTCCCGCGAGCGTTTTTCGGCTTTGGCAAGGCTCTCTTCGCTGACGTCCGCTGCGATGACGCCGGGACAGCGCTCCGTCAGTGCGAGAGCGCACCATCCGTGATCGCAGCCGATGTCCGCCGCGCGCAGGCCTTCCGGCACCATGCCCGCGGCGATGCGGAGCCTTTCGGGGACTGCCATCAGGCATCCAGCCTTACGTTCTCGGCTTTGGGTCCGTAGGCCAGCCGGCGCCAGAGGGGATAGCTCACGAAGGCCTGTACCAGGCCGCCCAGGAACCAGGAGAGTCCTGCGGAGAGACCCAGGGCCGAAAAGCCCAGATACAGTCCCGCATGAAGGGCCGTCATGCAGAGGACCTTGATCCAGGCCGCCGCCTTGGAGGGGATCACCGATGCGGAGAAGCATTCGCCCAGGAACGTCCCCAGAAGCAGGACGGAGGGCAGGCTGAAGCCCGCGGCGGAGATCGCCGGCATCTTGTCCTTCAGGGCGATCCAGAGGATGAGGTTCAGAAGGAAGCCCAGAAGAGGCAGGATGGCGAAGGAGAAGATCGAGGTATAGATACGGAAGGAATCCTTCCACTTGTTGAAGTGGGTCGTATAGTTCTCCTGAGGCTCATAGATCGCGGCCATGGGGACCTGCACCACTTTGATCTGCCTCGTCCGTACGGCGAGGAGCATCGTGTTCTCGAATTCGAAACGCTCTCCGGACGTCGTCAGGAGGAGTTTCATGGCTGCGGGCGTGTAGCCTCTCAGGCCGCACTGGGTGTCCGCGAAGCGGATGCCCGTGACCATGCGGAACACGAAGCAGGTGATCATGTTGCCCAGGTAGTTGGGCAGAGGCACGTTCTTGCCTTCCCTGAAATTCCTGACGCCGAGGATCAGGCTCTCGGGATAGTCGTCCATGGCCCGCCCGACCGCGAGGATGGCTTCCAGGGGGTGCTGGCCGTCGGCGTCGCACACGATGACCCCGGTATCGGGATAATGGTTCAGGATATGGTTGAAGCCCGTCTTCATGCCCCGTCCTTTCCCCTGGTTCACGCTGTGGATCAGGAGATCGACGTCTTCGGCGGCTTCGAGCGCCTCGAAGATGGGACGGCTCTCCTCCCTGCGGGATCCGTCGTTCACGATGACGAAGCGGGTAAAGCCCGCGCCTCTCAGTTCGTCCAGGGTCGTGAGCATTTCCGTTCCGGGATTGTAGGCCGGGATCAGGATGATGGGCTGTTTCATGTTCTTCCTCTCTAGCATGCGATTGGGCGGCACGGAGCCGCATCTATCAGCATACCTTTTTTTGTCCCGATTTGCAACAAAAACCGACAAAAAGCCCTCCGGACGGCCGGATCCGGAGGGCTTCAGCGCATATCAGAGCTTCACGTCCGCGTTCATCTGCCGGATCTGATCCTGATAGACGCGGTCCATGGCGGCGTTCCCGCCGTTTATCACGGGATGATACGTCGATACCATCTCCTGTACGAGATCCCGGATGGATTCGTCGTTCTCGTAGGCCGCGTTCATCAGAGGCTCGAGATGCTCAAGGAACCAGTCCGTATCGAAGGGGATGGGGTTGCCGATGTGGATCTGTTTGTTCGGCGTCGTCTGCAGGCCTTCCTCGGCCATGAGTTTTTCCTCATACAGCTTTTCGCCCGGTCTCAGGCCCGTGTACTCGATCCGGATGTCCACGTCCGGTTTGAGTCCGGAGAGCTTGATCAGGTTCCGGGCCAGCGTGTCGATCTTGACGGGAGCGCCCATGTCGAGGACGAAGATCTCGCCGCCTTTGGCGTAGGTCCCTGCCTGCAGCACAAGACTGACCGCCTCGGGGATCGTCATGAAGTAGCGGATGATGTCCGGGTGCGTGACCGTGACCGGTCCTCCGTTCTCGATCTGGCGTTTGAACAGCGGGATCACGGAACCGTTGCTGCCCAGGACGTTGCCGAAGCGCACGGCGACGAATTCAGTCTGCGCCGTCCTGTGGCCGGCGTCGTCCTGACCGGGAATGACGAAAGGATCCATGCGGCCGTACTCGTCGCGGGCATTGGTGTGCAGGACGGGCAGGTCCGCTTCGCGGTTGGCCTTGATCTTGGCGTCGAAAGCCTGGATGACCATCTCGCAGAGCCGTTTGCTCGCGCCCATGATGTTCGTCGGGTTGACCGCCTTGTCCGTGCTGATCATGACGAAGCGCTGCACGCCGTTCATCATGGCGGCATAAGCCGTCTTGTAGGTCCCGAAGACGTTGTTCTTGATGGCTTCGTTCGGAGAATCCTCCATCAGCGGGACGTGTTTGTGCGCAGCCGCGTGATAGACGATGTCAGGCTTGTAGTCATGGAAGATCTGGTTCATCCTGCGGCTGTCCCGCACGGACGCGATGAGGACGACCAGGTCCAGCCCCGGATGCGTGCACCTGAGCTCCTGCTGGATCTCATAGGCGTTGTTCTCATATATGTCCACGAGGATCAGGCGTTTGGGAGAATGGGAAGCGATCTGCCGGCACAGTTCTCCGCCGATGCTGCCGCCTCCGCCCGTGACCAGGATGGTCTTGCCGGAAAGATATTCAAAGATCTCGGTCAGGTCGACCTTGATCTGTTCCCTTCCGAGCAGGTCCTCGATCGCGACGTCCCGGAGGGCGGACACGCTCACTTCGCCGTTCACCAGCTGGTATATGCCGGGCAGGTTCTTGAGTTCGCAGCCGGACTCCTTGCAGATGTTCAGGATCTCGCGCCTGTCCTCTTCGGAGGCGCTGGGGATCGCCACGTAGATCTTGTCGATCCGGTATTTCTTCGCGCAGTAGAGGATGTCGTCCCGGCCGCCCACGACAGGGATCCCGTCGATCGACCGGCCCTGCTTGTTGGGGCTGTCGTCGATGATGCAGCAGACCTTCTCCTTGAGCTCCTGAGCGTGTTCCACGTCTCTCAGGATCATCTGGCCCGCGTTGCCCGCGCCGACCAGCATGACCCGGGCCGTGTACTCCCGGCTGGAATCCCGGACACGAGACCGGAGCAGCAGGATGAGACGGTAGGAAAAGCGGATCCCGAGGACCAGAAGGAACTGCAGGCCCGCGCCGCCCACGTAATAGGAGATCGGCATCCGTTCGCAGATCAGGGTGATCGCGACCGTATGGAAGACCGCGGAGATGACGGACGAAGTCAGCACACGCATGAGTTCGCTGTAGCTCGCGAAGCGCCAGATGCTCTTGTACAGGCGCAGGATGAAGAACAGCACGATGCAGAAGACCGTGTAGATCGGGACGAACTGATAGAAGGACTGCAGATAATCCTTGGGGATCGCTTTGTAGCGGAGTTCGAAGCGCAGCATGAGCGCCATGAAGTATGCCGCGTTGACGGCGACGGCGTCATACAGGATCAGAAGGAAGGCAATGATCTGCCAGTGTTCGATCCGAAAACGGCGGCGCCCTTCGGATCTCTGCCCGGGCCGGTGTTCCATGACACGCCTTCTCCTTTCATGGATTCTTGGAAAGATACAGAAGGGACGCATATGCGCCCCTTCGGACAGTTATTCGGCGATCAGCACGGCACCCAGCACGTTGTAGCCGTGAAGTCTGCAGACCTGGATGGCGGAAGTCAGATCCCGGCCCTTCGTCAGGCCGAGGTGCACGAGCATGACGACGGCGGCGTCTTCTCCGGCCTTTTCGAACAGCTCCGCGTCCCGGGTCACGTCACAGATGCACAGGGACCCGTTCTTCCCGCACAGCGCCTCCGCCAGTGCGGTGTCCTCTTCGTTTCCGGACACGGGGCATATCACGACGGGATCGCCTTTCAGGCGGGACAGGGAGGCCGCGAGGTATTCCTCCGAATTGACGGGCTCAGGTCCTTCCAGTTTCGCCAGGAAACGGTCGATCGGGTTCTTCGGAGATTTGGATCCGGCCTCGCCCAGGATGAGCAGTCCGTATTCCGTCACCGAGAGCCGCGTATAGATGCGGTCCCTGAAGAGATACACGAGGACCCAGCAGACGCCCCACAGCGCCACAGCGCCGATCGCGCCCAGAACCAGCATCTTCTTGAGAGAAGCATTGGACCGGGTATTGGACGGCTCGTCGTCTTCGGTGACGCCGGCCATGGCGTGGCTGCGGAAATACTTGACCAGATTGGAACCGTTGTAGGGGCTCGTCGTCTTCTCTACCGTGCCGAGCAGATTGAGGAACTTGTTCAGGTTGTCCACGTTGGACTGCGCCGAAGTCCGGCGTGCAGTGAACGTCGTAGCGAGCAGTTCTTCACCTTTGGTCGCGTTGAAGATCTCATAACGGAATCCGGGTTCCGCCTTGTACTCGGCCAGTCTTCTTTCCAGTTCGCCCCTCGCGAAGCCGACGACACGGTCAAACTGTTCGGATGTCACGTAGTGGATCGTATAGGACAGGAGCGCATAGCGCCCTTCCCCTGCGACCTTGTCGTCCATGAAGACCTTGACCGAAGTGTCGTCCCAGAATGAAGAATAGGTATAGGCAAGGATGGGATCCAGAGTGGCCTTGTCCATGCCGTCTTCCAGTCCCACGATCTCAGCCAGCGCGTCCCTGCAGGGATCGGTCTTCGTGAAATTCATGAGATCGCAGATGAGTGTGACCGTTTTGGGATCGTCCGCCTCCAGATAAGCGGTCATCACACCGGTATAGTACTTTTCATCTTCCGAGAGTTGGATCCTGTAGTCGCGCTGCGCGTCTTCGCTCACCAGCTTATAGTTGCGGTAGATCCATTCCAGTTCCCTGTAGACCTGAGCGTCCGCTTCCCTGCCTTCGGCGAAGGGACTGTATTTCGGTTCGCCGTCCTTTTTGTAGCCGTAGGCTCCGCCCGCGAGCGCTCCGATCAGGATCAGGGCGATCAGGCTCCTCCAGCGCTTAAGAAGGAAAAAGAACAGATGCTTTACGTTGACGTGGCGCTCCTGTGTGCGTGCGCCGCTCATCTGGTTCTGACTCATTCGTACACCTCATATCGGAAAACAGTTGTTTTTCATCCGAAAAAGACCGTTTCGGGGCAAAAAAACGCATCGCCCCTTTTCACGCATTATACCATTTCCGTTTCCCCATCGTCAACAATCCGCCGTCCCGCAGGCCTTCCCGGAGAGAGATCCGTGTCCATACGGGACGTCAGTTCGACTTGCAGGCAAAAAGCCTCCCTCCGCAGGATGCGGAAGGAGGCGGGGTTCAGAGTCTGGGATCACTTAACGGTAAGTTTTGCGGAGTTCGTCGTCACTTCTCCGGCGCTGTTGCTCACCTTGCAGCGGTACAGCCTGCCGTTCATCGATGCCGTTGCATCGAAGGAGAAGGCGCTCTTATTGTAATTGCCCGACTTGCAGTTGGTCCAGGTCGCGCCGTTGTCCTTGCTGTACTGCCACTGGTAGGTCAGGTCCGTACCGGAAGCCTTCACGCTGAACGTGACCCTGCTGCCGGCCGTCACGGATTTGTTCGCCGGCTGCGTCGTGATCGCCGGTTTCGTCACAGTTCCGGAGGAGACCGTCAGCTTCGCGCTGTTGGAAGTCGCAGATCCGGCGCTGTTCGTGACCTTGCAGCGGTACAGCCTGCCGTTCATCGATGCCGTCGCTTCGAAGGAGAAGGTATCCGTGTTGTAGGCACCCGACTTGCAGTTGGTCCAGGTCGTGCCGCCGTCTTTGCTGTA
>JAEEGL013485675.1_pt1 | contig 11288 bp, 13 predicted proteins | sample 9134231 | NCBI WGS metagenome assembly JAEEGL01 (sample SAMN16246548, study PRJNA631951) | gut metagenome | biome: gut microbiome; feature: rumen; material: fiber-attached | host: Bos | place: Iran: Karaj | collected 2018-10
ACCCTGCATGAATGCGAGCATCCTGATTGGTGTCTGTTCGTAGTAATCTACATAAGCGGTGAACACCTCGTCAATGCAACTGTCCTTCAGGTGAACCCATTTTTCAGTTCCAAATCTGAACGCAAATTCATTATAATCATCATCTAATTCAAGAAAATATTTATAACCAAGTTTTTCAGCAAAATCAAAACAAGCATTTCTAGCATAAACAATAACCTTATCAAAATTAAAGTTATCCATCATATCGCACTTATTTTCATATTCTGATTTACTAAAAATTAAAAACTTTTTAATATCATCAGGAATATCCTTTTCGTTTATTTCTTTGCGAAATTGATAATATTTTTCAACATTGTATAAAGTAAATACAGACGGTGTTTCACCTTTAGGTTCATACTGAATATGCGGGATTTTCCGTGTATATCTTCCCTTATCATATCCATCATCAACTTCAAATAATTCCATAATTAAAACCTCGCTTATTTTAATTATAGTTATTTACCATTCAATTCTTTCATTTTATCCAATATTTCTTTTAATCTATCTAAAATCTTTTCATCTTTTACATAATAAACATATAAAAAATGCACTGTATCATGTGTTTTTTTATTCAAGCAGGAAAAATGTGTTTCATCTGAAATATCTGTATAATTATCTTCATTCAAATCAAGATGATGCAAATTCCATCCTGCTCTAAGAGGTTTCAGGGTCACGCAATCTACAGACCTCGACTTCTTCAGGTAATTCCTAAACTTCTTCCACTTTGCTGATTGCCTGAACTTTGTTTTTTCTTTTTGACTCACAAATTTCACCTTTACTATATTTTGATAAAAATTCATTCCATTTAATTTCAGAATTTATATTTTTATAATCTTTATATAATTCTTTCATAAATCCCATTCTTTTTTGCATTATTGTACTATGTTTTTGTTTACATTCCAAACTATATTTTATACCTTTATGCCCTTCAGAAATATGTTGTCTTTGTTCCAAAGAATTCTTAAAACCCAAATGAGATTTTTTATTTTTATGAATTTCTTTTTGTTTATAACGATATTTCTCATCTTGCCATAATTTACTAATCGAATTAGATATTTTAATTTTAACATCATTACTTGTATTCAAATGTGAAATTCTATTTTTCTCAATTGATTCTTTAGACGGCTTATAAATACCCTTTATTCTAGGTAAATAATTATAATTCAAACCACCAAAAGTTCCATTTACACAATTATCACCTCTTAATAATTTTTCAAAAATAATTGAATCTGTTTCCAATAAATTCAATGTAAATACATCAAATTCACCTGATATTAAAATTTCTTTATTTACAATCTTATCTTGAGGATTATTTCTAGCATAAGTTGAACTACCCAAATATTTATCTTCTGAAAGTTTATCACCATTATATTTTCTTTGCCCAATATAAGTTTTACCACTTTCAAAAGTAATTCTATAAATATATCTAATCAAAAAATTAAACCCCACAAATAAAAATAAAGCAGGCACATTAAAGCACCTGCCTTTTATAATTATACTTTAGATTCAAGTTGTTTGGAATAAAATTTCTTTTTTCTATTGCTTTTAATAGAATCTTCAAAATCTTCCCATTTCTTGTCTGCCCTTTCATCAAGTTCTTCTTCAAGATTATTTTCTTCAACATAAGCAATCAATTCATCACGAGTCATTGTATCACCAAATTTTTCATTGAATTTCTGCTTATAATCTTTTTTAGACTGAATGAATGCAAACATATTATCAGCCTCAGTGCCATCCATATCAGCATATCTTGAATCCTGATATTTTTCATACAATTCATTTTCATCAAGAAATTCTTTCAGGGTTTTTTTATCATAATCATTATCACCATTCCACTGAATAGCACCTGCCTTTTTGTTCAACTCACCTTTATCAGTTCTTAAATCAAACAGATAATCAACACTTGTACCAATGTTATCAAGTCCATAATCATAAAGGAATGAAAAGAAACATTCCCTGAATGGTCTAGGTGTTTTACTTTTTGTTGTTTTAGCCTTTACAACAACACCAACCGCAGTATCTTTCTTTTCAATCTTTTTACAAGTTGCAAGCCATAAAACTGAATGAGCATAAAAATCCATTGCCTTACCACCTGAACGGGAATACTTTTCAAAGCCTGCAAACATTTCAACTTTTTCACGAATTTGGGAAATAATAATCACAAGAACATTATAATTTTCAATTGTATCACACAATTGTGGGAAAAATTCTTGTGATAAATACTTTTGCTTACCCATTCCATAAGTACCTTTATCAAAATCTTTGCCATCATCAAAAGCATCTAATCTTGCCTTTGCCCTATCATCCTGCTCTTTACTTGTTAAACCATCAAGCGAATCAAGAACATAAATACCAAATTCACCCTTCTTTAAGGATTGACTGAATTTAGTGATGTTACAGAAAGCATCTTCAACATTTTTAGAATGTTTCCTTTCTGTTTTATCTTCAGGCATAATTTCAAAACCATACAATGATTCTGTATCAAAACTATATCCTGATTCACAATCATCATAAACCCACTTAAAATTCTTACCATATTCATAATGTGAAAAGGCAATGAACTCATTACTCAAGAATGTTTTACCTGCTGATTTGTCACCTACAATGTTGATAAATCTTCCTGCAGGAACACCGTAAACACCTTTCTTTCCACCAAGTAATTTATCCAATATCCTGCAACCACTTTTGAAATAAATCTGCTCCATTTTCTGCTCCTTACCAATTTTCTTTATGACTTTGTTCACGCTTTTTGATAATTGCTTCAATTCTTTTTGGGTCTGCATACATTACTCCCTTTGCACCTACTTTAATAACACCTGAATCTTTATCCTTTATCAGCAAATAAACATAAGGTAAACTTACACCCAATTTAATATGCAATTCATTTAAGGTTAAATAACCATCAGGCACTTTTTCATTATGTTTTTCCACCCATTGAAAGAATTTATCTTTATCAAAATCAACTTTACCATCAACCTTTTTGATAAATCCTTTCTTATATCCAATCTGATACAACCCCGATTTACTTATATGCAAACCAAGTTCTTCACATTTATTAAGTACATCTTTAATGTGCATTTTCAACTCCTTATAAAAAAGACCATTACCCTGAAATAAGGCAATGGTCTTTTTAGTAAAATCAATAATTAGCGATTTTCACGATATGCCTTTGTGCATTTATCCCAACAATCACAATTATCACAATCATCATAACCATCAACATCAACACCGAATTTATGACCGAATTTGCATTTTCCCGCAACTTTTTTAGGCGGTTCATCTTCATCAGAATCATCAAATTTCTTAGATTTTTTAGGTGATTCAAATTCTTCACCGTCCTCATCAGGTTCATCTTCTTCACGGTATTTAGATTTCTTAGCAGGAGCAGGCTCATCATCTTCATCTGAATCATCCGCAACCTTTTTTGATGATTTTTTAGGTGATTCATCTTCATCTTCATCAGAATCATCATCTTCCTGCCCATAAAGAATCTTTTCAACATCTTCATAAGAAGGCACTTTCATTATCGCATCAAAAGAAATAGCCGATTTAATCAGTTCATCAGGAATAGATTCATCACGGTTTTCAAAACCAAAAGATTTGAATTCCATATATTTAATCTTGCCGAAACTTGTTTCACTTGCACGGAATTTAATTTCTTTACCGTTTTCAAGGTCGGCAAAATCAACAAACCCGCCCGCTTCATCGTCACGGGCTTCATCAATCAATTCTTTTTCAAACAATTCATGTGAAACTTCAAACACTTTAAGCTTGTCGGGTTCTTTCAAATCTTGAACGTTATAAAAGGAACGTCTTTTAGGTTTAAGGTCTTTTGCCTCCTTATCCTTACCCTCCCTCGCAAGCAATGTAGATTGCTCACACACAGGGCAAGGCTTCCCATACGTTTCTTTCAAACAGATAACACTTGCCTCAGTCAAACCAACCTTACGATGAACCCAAACATCCATCATATAATCAGTATCACCAACTTCAAAATCCCCACGCTTTACAAGCGGATGATTCTTTGTTTTGATTACATAAGGAATGATGTTAATACGGTTTTTACCCTCAACAGGCTTGAAAAAATTCACTTCACCGTCAACTTTTCGCCAATCCATAACACCGTTTTTTGAACCGCCACGACTTTCTTTTGTTTCATAAGAAGCCATATAACGCTTACTAAGTGTCGATGATTTTTTGTTCATCATATCGCAACTCCTTTATTTATTAAGATTCCTGCGAATATCGTTTGCAGTATTCTCATTGATTGTTTTTTTCACACCCGCACCATCCGCAACTGAATAATAGCCTGCAACATAAAGCTTCACAAGGTTATCAAGTTCCGACCGCCTAGCATCCATAGCATTTACTGCAACCTGCAACCTTGCAAAAACCGTTTCAGCATCACGCAATTCTTTTTTTGCCTTTTCAACTTCTGAATCCATAGTTAGCATTGACGCAACCATAGCTTCAGTAAATTTCTGCCCGCTATCAGTAAGATTCTTTCTAATCCTAAGATTTGCTTCAGCGGTTATAAATTCAAGCTTATCTTTCGCCTCACTTACATTAGTTTTGGCAATTGCACCCGCTTCAGCGTAATAAGCATATCTTGACGCATGAGATATACACTCTTCATCAAGCTTATACTTATTGATTGATAAATCTTTCTGAAAATCATCTTCATTCGCATTCTGTTTTGCCAACGTTTCAGCCTTCGTCATTTTCTACCACCTTTAAGATATGTTTGTTTTACACCACGTTTAATAGCCATAATAAGACGCTTATCACCTCTACTTACAAACACTATGCATCATTAAAGAAGTCATTACGAAATATGCTTTCAAAGAATTTCCCAATTTCTTTTTCTCATCATCAGTTAATTCTCTACCAACAATTTTTACAACATCACTTAAAACCATATCTGAAGTATTATCAAACACTTCATCCATCTTTTTTTGCTTTTCTTCTTTCTCTTTATCAACCGAAAAAGTTGATTCCACTTTCTTTTCTTCAGCAACACTAGCAGTTTCCACCACTTCCTTCTTTTCTTCAGTTTCCTGATTTACATTGCTTTCTTTATTCATCTTTATCCTCCAAGATAATGTTCTTATACTTTAATTATAGATAATTTTTATAAAATTATTTACCCAATAAATCCAAAAAATCCAAGCAGGCAATTGTTATCTGAAATTTACCATTATTGAATGTTGGATTTGCACCAAAAGCCTGCAATGCACAAACTGCATTATTATTCATCTTACCTTTCAACAACACTGAATTCATATAACCCATAACTGCCTGCCTAATTCTTTCAGGCTCGGACACATCCAAATCTTTAAGAATTTCAGCGATTTTTGCCCAATTGCAGGAATCGGAGAGCAAGCATCTACACAACTCAATTGTTTCAGCATTCTCATCCTCACCTGCTGAAAGAACTTCCAATTGTTCTTCTTCTGAATCCAAGTAAAGAACCTTAGCAAGCAATTTAAGTGCCTTTCTACTACCACCTTCAGCCTGCTCACATATTGCATTTACAACTTCAGGTGTTACCCTTTTACCTTCTGCCCTTGCAGTTCTTTTAAGCAGGTAAGTCATTTCTTCATTACTTAAAGGTTTCATTGCAACAACTGAACATCTTGAAACAAGAGGTTTAATCAACTTTTGTGGGTCTGTTGTACATAAGAAAAAATAAACATGGTCAGGTGTATCTTCAAAAGCCTTTAAAAAAGCATTCTGCACCGGTGCTAACCATTGATGGCATTCATCAAAAATCCAAACCAATGCACCACCGTCAGACGGCAAATATCGCATTTGTTCCTGCACTTCCCTTGCAGTATCAATTCCACGATTTTCAGCAGAGTTTATTTCTTTAATTGATAAATCACCTGCACCAACTTCTTTTGCTATAATTCTAGCAAGTGTTGTTTTTCCACAACCTGCATTACCCGTAAACAAGAAAACATGACTACCATTTTCAAGTTCCTTTTTTACTACCTTAATTGTTGATTCATTACCAACCATTTCATCAATAGATTGTGGTCTGTATTTTCTGTAAAGTTCCATTTTATCCTCCACCCTTAATTATAGTATTTCATCAAGAAAAATTAGTTCCTGAGCATAAGGTAAACTTCTTGCCCAATCAATAAATGATTTTGACCATTCTGTAAGTTTATGGAATCGCCTTTGCCCTTTACTGCACATTGCAAGCAAGTTTTCATAATCCATTGTTACAGTTCTTTTCTGCAACCAAGATTCAGGCAACAACCTTATCAATTCTTTCCAATAGCGTTTATCTTTAGTTTCATTGTATTTTTGTCTTATTTGTTCCAAATCCCAACAAATTGCCTCCCAAATATTTTCAGTTGAAATATCAATTCCTTTATCGTTATAAGAAACATTCTCAAAATCATCCATTTCAAAACAATCTTTTGTTATTGGAGTATCAGCCAACTTGTGCATTGTGGAGCAGGAATTGCTCACTGTACCGACTTTGTAGGTGTCGAACTCTTTCCACCAATACAGAGGAGCAGTTATATCAACTGATACAAAAATCTGCCTCATAAACTTTCTATGCTCTGAACCTGCTTTTATTAAGGTTTGAGCAAGTTCAAGGTCATTTTTACCTATAAAAAAACCATAATCTTCTTTACAATTGTTTTCGCTTGGGCAACGACCACTATCATATTTATTCCAACTTTCTAAAGGATTTCTCATTCCTCTTAAAGCGTGTTCAAATCCCCAAACTTCAGTTAATTCAAATTTCATATCACACCACCCTTAAAACAGACCATTCATATTCAAATCAATGCCAAAATCAGCAATTCTTTTTTCAGCCAAATCGACATACCAATTCTTATCAAGATTCCTAACAACCTTAACACCATTCACTTCATCGTTCCAAATGAAACAATGCTCAGGTGTATTAGCGAACTTTTCAATCGTTGCACCTTCAGTTTTACATTTACCAATATAAGCATCTGAATTATCCTTACTAGCAAAAACCCTGAAAGTTCTATCCGTAAGAAAATGATTATTGTGCCAACCCATACGATAATTAGAACTTATTTTCACAATATTCTGAAATTGTTTCAAATCATCACATTTACCAATTGTGTCTTCAGGCAACACACCTTTTGTTAAATAATCAACAATCGCTTTATTCACAATCGGCAAATTATTATCAAGTTCGCTTAATTCCTTAACATAAGCACCTTTACGCTCCAACTTACCTGATTTGAACCTAAATATGTAATTGTTTACATCTTTCTGCCATATTTCATCTATCTCATCAAATCCCAAACCCATCTTTGTTCTATCAATCCATTCTTGACATATTTCCCGCATTTTCTTTTCCGCATCATCATTATCAGCAACTTGCAGGATAATACCATCAGTATTCGATTGAATAATATCAGCATAACCCTCAAGATGCTCCAACAAATCAAGCAACATCAACTGACCGTTGATACACACATTATTTGCCTGTCGAGGGTCATAAGCACTTGAATATCTATCCTTACAAATTCCATAAGTTCCATTCAATACGATTTTATAAGGTGCTTGTTCCCTTTTCTTTCCTGCCCGTTTAAGTTCAACACGCTTATCATATATTTCCTTAAACTTTTTCTTACTTTTACAGTTACGGGTCAAAAAATCATATTCAATCATAATTGATGGATAATAAGAAGTAACGTCAACATTGAACAATCTGCCTTTTATATACAGAGGCTCTTCAGGACAACCATGTAGACCACCCCATCCAAACACATGAGGAATTCCACAAACCTCTGTTTCCAAACTGTTTGAATAATTGTAATTTCTAGAATTTTCAAACCAATCCTGCACATATTTATATTTATCAAGTTTCAGAATTGGAACAATCTGCAAATCAAATTCATCATCACGCTCCTGCTTTTCGCAACCAATTATTTTTGCACTTAACTGAGCCTTAGTTGAACTTATTCTTTCAATATCAAGATGAAAAGTGTTAATCAAATCCATTTGTGCATCATATTCAGCCTTTCTTTTCTTAAAAACTTCAATTGTTTGCTCAACATCATGCAAACAATAAGCGATTGTTTCAGTTATTTCAGGTCTCGTTAATTCCCTATTCAAATCAAAAGGAACGGTCGTTTCCTTTATATCATTACCCATAAACCCTTCAAGTTGCTTTAATCCTTGCATAGCGGGAGCAATATCAAAATCAAGCAGGTCAATATCCCTGAATTCATCACTAATCTGCCAACCTTTCATTCCATGCACAATGATTTTATCATTTACTTTTTTCGGATTCATACCAAGCAGGATTGATTTAAGAATATATGTATCATAATTTCTTGAATTATAACCAACCCAAATTTCTTCTTTATGCTGATTATAATATCTTTTCAATGCCCTTTTATCATTTACAATAACTTCTTTTGTGTTTTCAATTGGATTGATGATAACAACCATCCAATCACACATAAACACTTCAAAATCATAAAAATTAAGTGAATATGGATAATCTTTTAGTGTAAAATCCTGATAAACTTCAGGGTCAACCTGCACCTTTCTATCCATAACAATCAATTTATCTAAATCAGGTTCTTTATAAACAATTTTTTTAGGCTTTTCATCAACATCATCACGATTCACAACTTTTTGAACAACTTCGCCTTTAAGAACATTCATATCATCAGAATTAAACAAACTCATACACACCTCAAAAAAATAACGCTAACTGACTTTTACATCAGTTAGCGAATTAGTCATTTCTTCACGTCAATCGTTGAAATCAAATGTGTAGATGCAGGAGTAACAAACAACAAACGCATCGCCTCTTTCCCACTTGTTAATATTTGTTTCACAAGATAAAATTCAGTCGAACGTTTACCCATAAACGACATCATACTAGGGTCAACATATACCGTGATAGGCTCAAATTCAGGCATCGCATCAACCCAATCAACCTTTTCGGAATAATTACCCGTTGCCCTTTCGGATTCAACCAACACACCATCAATTGAAAGCGTTAATCTAACAGCAGGCTTTTCAACCGTTTCAATGCTGAATGGTACTGCACGGTCAATCGCATTAAACATTTCGAGCGGAAATTTACCATGCAAACCATTATCTTTATCATCAGTTATAGCAAGCACCCTAACAATGGCATTAAGCGGAAATTTAACGAATTGCAAAGTCTTAACGCTGAAAACCGTTTCATTCGCTGACTTAAAGTGAACCCAATTTCCGTTCAACTGAACAACATTCAATTTTCCAAGTTTAAGCAATTCGCCAACCGATTTATCCGATAACCAAAATTCAGGTAAATCAACATCTTTGAAATCATACTTATTCACCTGCCATCCATCAGTTGAATACATTGTTGCACCCTTTACTGCAATTCCTGCCATTGGTGTTTTATTATTCTGCATTAAACAAGTTCCAAGTCCATCTGCAAAATCTTCAGGTAAATCAACCCAATCTTCAGCAGGCTCAACACCTTCAAGTCTTGTCTGATATTCAAATTCCATCAGGGTTAATTCAGCCTTTGCCTTACCATTTTTCAAAACCCATTTTTTCTCAGCAACTTCAAATTCAATTTCATCTGAAGGGAATTTGCTGATAACCTTAAAGAATTCATCTGCATGAACTGCACCCTCAATTGATTCTTCAACCAATCCCGCCTGCTCAATTGGCACTGCAACTGAAATCAAATCATTGTAACTGTAAATCCTGCCTGAATGGAAAATAAAGGCATCTGCACCTGATAAAGTTGAATTTCCCGTTTCAATACCAGGCATTGCCATTTTAAGACTTTCCATCAGTGCTTTTTTCTGAACAACCATCTGTTATTCCTCCATTATTGTTTATACTTTAATTATAGAAATTGAGATAAAAAAAGCACCGATTTTACTCGGTGCTTTTCATTTAATTCCTTACTGATTTTTCAGGATTATCAGTAACCTTATTTTACTGCAAGCACAATTTCTGTACCTTCACCATTAAGCAGTTTTGCCTTGTATTCTTCACGGTCTGAATCAAGCGGTGTTTCAATGTATTCAACTGTAATCTTTACAGATTCATCAGCAACACGCTCAATCTTTACAAGGTAAAGGAATTCAATGTCACCGTGTAAACCATCAGCATATTCTTCAGCCTCATAATCTTCAGAATCATTCAGATAACCAAGCATACGGTTTCTGATTCTTTTGAAGTTATCACGGTTTGTTGTATTTCCTGCATCATCAGTGATAACATCAGGGCGGGCATATTCCTTTGCCATATAAGCAAGAACTGCAAGGTTTTTACCTGCCTCTTCAACGTAACCGTCACAATGTCTGTAAAACTGATTAGTGTTTTCCCAATCACCATTCTTCTCAACAACCAACACATTTGCTCTTGTACTCATACTTGACTCCTTGCTAGTTTTTTTAAGGTTCTAGCAACCTTGCTTTGATTTATTTAAGGTTTCATTCAACCTTACATTTATAAATATAAAGCAGTTTATATAAAAAGTCAAGTAGTTTTTATAAAAATTTTTAATTTTTTTCACTTTTTTTCAGAATTTATATAATTTTTTCATAGTTTCTGCATGAAATTGCCCATCATAATATTTATCTAGCACTTTTCTAAATAACATTTCCCTTGTTGCACAATAAAATAAAGTCATACAAGCCTGAATTTTCATAGCATCAATTTCACCAACTATTTTAATTATATTACGCTTTTTCAATGCGTATAATTCAGTTGTAATTTCAAGCAGGTTTTGTCTTAATTTTTTATTCCTGAAATATTCCTTAGCCTCATCAAGATTCTGCAACCCATAATAATAACTCATTTTTGAAACACCCAAACCCCGCAATTGTGGAAATATAAACCAAATCCAATGTGTTTTCTTTTCACCTGATTTAATTTCATTCAATGCGGTTTTATAATATTTATTTTGCATAATTAAAAACTTTCTCATTTTATACCCTTTCTTTCCTTGTATCTTTTCAAAATATCTTTATCCATATCACCAATATCAAACATAACCGCATCATCTTCATTATTTAATACTTTTTTCATATCCTTGTTATGTACATTTAATGTTTCAATTATATCTTCATCAATGCTATCTTCAAGAATAAGATAATAAGCCATAACAGAATCAGCCTTTTGCCCTATACGGTGAACACGGTCTTCAGCCTGCTCCATTTGAACACAAGTCTGCCCAAATTCAATAAAACAAGTTGCCTTACTAGCAGTTAATGTAATTCCTGCAC
>JAEEGL013892179.1_pt1 | contig 11288 bp, 8 predicted proteins | sample 9134231 | NCBI WGS metagenome assembly JAEEGL01 (sample SAMN16246548, study PRJNA631951) | gut metagenome | biome: gut microbiome; feature: rumen; material: fiber-attached | host: Bos | place: Iran: Karaj | collected 2018-10
CGTGATAACTATTTCCATCTCTCTCTCCTGATCAGGTGTTTTTTATACCAGTCCGATTTTACACCTGTTATCATTTTTCGCCTTTCCGCTGCGAAATCATGTGTCTGTTCATATAATAGAAAACGAATTAAGCGCCTGTCCTTTGATCCGAACGCACACCTGTTCGTCAGAAAGCCCCGGCGATGTAACTATATATGTTAAACAGCCCTTTCCACCTCATCCATGATCCTTTCCGCATTCAGTATAAAGCCCAGGACCTTTTTCCTCCTGTCAATATGAAGCGGCAGCATCGACAGGAAAAGCGAAGCCTCATAGAGCCTGATAAGCCTGTAATCACACCCGTTTTCCGACAGCTTCCTCTTAAATATCCTTACATACCTTTCGTTATCCGAATCGATGGAAAGGGTAAGGCTGTTGGTCTCAGACAGACTGATCTCGAACATCCCGCTGTTAAAGTAATCATAAGAGCCGCAGACGGAGTGGGAGAGCTTGCATATATCATAGAAGGGGTTCATGTAAAGCTCCTCCTCCTTAAGAGCTCCTCTCGGATCTATGAGCTTAAGGATATCCGCTTCCTTATTATACAGTATATTCGAAAAGCAAAGATCGCCGTGACCCACGCAGAGCATGGGATCAAAATCCTGCCTCCCGGCCATGCGCTCATAGAGCGAAAAATATCTTTCGGCGATCTGATCGACCGAGGAGTACTTTGTACCTGCTCTTAAGAGCTTTTCAATGCCCTCATATTCCGGCTTAGTCTTAAGCTCCTCAAGCCTTTTTTTAACCTTTGTAACATATAAGGCCCTTTCATCAGCCTCGTATTCATCCCGGCTGACCTTCTTTGTCTTCCTGGTCCTTATAAAGTAGAAGAGCTTATCAAGGATCCTGTCAAACTCCTCCTCGCCGATCGCCCCGTGGACATATCTCAGGGCGAGATCGGTGAAATGGTATCTCTCCATGGAATAGGAGGCCCTGTCCTCCGTCTCCCTGTAGTCAAAGGGGGATACGAACCACATCCTCATCTGTTCGGGAAGGAGCCTGTAAAATTCGTATTCAGCCCTGATCTTTGCCTTGTTCCTTGAGGATTTCACGACCACATAGTCATTTCCGGTAAGGGCATTGAAGAACCTGGCATCAAAGCCGCTGGTGATAAACTGCCTGAAATTACTGATATCGGAAATATCAATAAAGGCATCGGTCCTTATGGCATCATAGCCTTCAAGCTCTTCGGCTCTTAAGGAAATACAGGCCTCGGGGGACGGGAAGATCACGGCGCAGAGCCTCTCCTTCCCTTCCCTTCCCACTGCCGCCACTCTGTAGGGCTCATCGGCATAGCAGGCCTTTTCAAGCAGTATATCCACCGCTTTGCGATCCTTTATGATAAAATCGGAATACAGCCTGAACACAGGACAGTCCTTGCTGATCCTGCCCTCCTTTAAAAGCTCTGAAAAGGAACCGGCAGGATAAAACCCTCCGAAATGCTCCAGCTCTTTTAATATATCCTCGGTCCTCTCCCTCAGGGAACGTCTTTTTAAGACGGTATCGCCGTAGGAAGCCTTTCCGGTAATGCTCTGTACCTCAGCCCCTGTGGAACGTGAATCATCGTATATGACCGTAACCGTATTTCTTTTCATTTATAAGCCCTCTCTGCGCCAGTTTGCGTTTTCCGGGGCGCGCTTTCAGCGCTTAACCCGGATATAGCCGTCAAATTGTGCGCTTAGGTACATATTTATCCGATCCCGTCCGCTTACGATCCGGATCATTTCCTCTTTCTCTTCCCCAAAGCTTCAAGCCTCATCCCTGCCGGATAAGCGTCCTCTTTATTCTTATCTGCGAAAGCCTTTGCTGAACCCTTCTTAGACAGACAGATGACGGCGCTGATCACGGTAAGGATCAGTGTAAGGATGACGCACATCCTTACGTAAACCCTCTGCTCCATGGTCTTGGGAACGCTTGACAAGAGCGAGGTGATATATTCACAGAAGCCTCTCGCGTCAAAGGATGAAGAAGGATAGAAGACCGACAGCAGCCTGAACAGAATCCCCTCAAAGAACCAGGCTCCGAAGGACATGAGCAGGAGCAGCGCGTATCTTCCGGCGATCAGGCTTTTGACATATTCATACCAGACCTTCAGACCGTTTAAAAGCTTTAACACCGCCATGGAACGGGGGGAGACCCTGTTAAGTATTATGTACTTGTTAAGATAGCGGTAGGTCGGGGGAAAGATCATGTAGGCAAAGACGATCACCGCCAGAAATACCGCCAGCATCACCGAGACAAAGGAAAGGGTATCCGGATACAGTATCTGAAAGGGCAGCATCACAAATACCAGGGCGAGAGTATCAAAAAACCGGTCGACGATAACGCTAAGAAACCCCGTTGCAAAGTCGCCCGTCAGCCTGTAAAACACAAACACCCTGTACACCTCTCCCAGCTTAAAGGGAATAATGAGGTTTATAAGGGTCGTCCTGAAATACGCAAAAACAAACCGTTTAAACTCGATCCTGCCGTCAATGAGCACCAGATACATCCTCATGAGCTTGAAGGCATGGATGAGCAAAAACAATACCACAATGATTATTCCCGTCAGGAAGATTTTGATAACAGCTGTCATTCTATCCGTCCGCCCGCGCGATGATATCCGCTTCGTAGGCATCGATCTGCTTCTGTCTGTACTCTCCCGTGATCACACTGGGGTCATGGTAGTAGGCAAACAGCATCTTAAGCACCTTCCCGGCCTGATCAAAGAGCTTTACGTTGCTCACCTGATCGTCCTCCCTCCAGGATATCGGATAAAAGCTAATATCCTGAGCATAGTACTCGGAAGCAAGGATCATCACGTAATTAAACATGAGATTGTCCGGAAACTTCATATAATACCCGCTCTTAAGGCTCTTAACGGAATAGATATTGAGCCCCGAGCCCAGATCGTAGATCTTTTTCCTTATAACAAAGGCAAAGAGAAAATCATAGATCACGTTTCCGAAGGTCCTGAGAGCGGAGTACCCCTTTAAGCGGGATTGCCTCATAAACCTGGCTCCGAGGACCGCATCGTGCTTTCTGTAGGTCCTGTGCCGGAGCACAGGAATGAAATCCGCTATATTACCCTGATCATCCCCGTGCAGTACCATTACATAGTCATACCCGTTTTTGACCGCATACTGAAACGCCACCTTATGGGAGCCTCCGAGCCCGTAATTTTCCCTGTTTCTAAGGAGAGTGACCGGCAGATCCCCGTGCCTTTCTATAAAGGCCTTAACCACTTCCTCAGTGGAGTCGGTGCTCCGGTTATTCACAACGATGACCTCTTCGATATATTTCATAATGTCCCGGTCCAGCTGACCGAGCACCCTTATGATCTGCTTTTCGCAGTTATACGCCGGGATAAATAATAAGATCCTGTCCTTCATATCAATATTTCTCCAAACCGCAGTCTTTGTTCACATCAAGAGGCTCCACCACCTCTTCACCCGTATAGTCGAAGCCTTCAGGGATATAGGTCTCGTGATGCTTATAATCGTAGAGGCACATCTCCCTGGTATTGTTTGAATAATAGGCAGCGCTCTCGGCGGACTGTTCTCCCAGCAGGTTTAACACCGACTGGTTGTAATGAACCTCATCCACCATGTACTCCGTGCTCACTGCCGAAAGCACCGTAGTCGCAAGGGCATAATAGCCGCTTGTTTTGCAGAGCTCTATCTGGGCATCTATGACAGTATCATAGTAGTTCTTGTTCGATATGCTCCTTCCGGTGGTGATTATGAATACCTTGTGCAGGCCTCCCATGAACAGAGGCCTTATGATATTATCCATGTTCTGTTTATAGCTATCAAGAGTGATATTTGAGAAGGAATCCGATTCACCCTGGAGCCATACGACGTACTGCTTCCTGATACGATAATTGTTGCCCTCAAGCCATACCTGGGCCCTCTTCTGTCTCTCGCTGAAGTCGGACATCACCGACTGCTTCATCCAGAAATCCGTATCTGTCCCGCCCTGCGACGCCGAAACCGCCACTATGGGGATCCCGGTTTCTTCATAGTACTTGTTGGCAAAGGCCGATACCATGCTGCCCTTCTTGGCTACGGCCAGGTCCATGATACCGTTTATGTTGTTCTCGTTGATGCCGAAGGGCTCGGTTATCGGATACAGCCTTGTGGGATCGGATATCGCCCTGAATTCATAGCCGTGTCCCTCGGGCACAGTGGGCGCATGAGCCGGGTCTCCTCCGGTCCCGCACATATTACTCTGTCCCATGAACATCACAAGATCAACGATCACCTTACCGTTCTTGTCTCTTATCACATTATCCTCTCCCACCTGGTTTCCGGAAACGGATGCCTCGGGAAGGTCATTTTCGCTGACGGTCCTCTCCTCCTTTTCGCCTTCCTTTTCATCTTCCTTTGCCGGCTGGTCAACGTCCTCCGGCTCTTCTGTTTCCGTGGTTTCCCCAAGCCTTTCCGGGGTAATGTCATTTTCCGTGCTGGTGGGAACCTCGATCGTTACCGAATCGGAAGGCTCTCCGCTCCCGCAGCCCGCAAGCAGCCCGCATATAACACAGAGCAGGCAGGCAGCAACCACTGATCTTCCTTTTTTTTCATATCTTTTCATCATTTCTCTTTTTCCCTCTTATTTCCTTACTCATACATCAACCCATTTTTCCGCATTGACATTTTTACACGGATTACGCAGTAAATGCGTATTCCTGTACTGAATACTTACCTTTATTCCTTCTTTTCCAGGATGAGCTTCCTGGTGATAAAATTATACACCATTACGATGGCGGTCGCCACGATCTTTGCCATCAGCGCAACAAGCTCATCAATATCCGCCGCGATCCTTATATGAAGCTTATTTAAGAGATTGAACAGCATTTCGTGGAGCGTGACCATAAACGGCAGATTTTTGTACATTATATCCACATATACCCAGAGGATCAGCGAATTGAGCCCCATCCCTATAAGGCTCAGCACCAGAAAGATCATAAATTCCTTCCGCTTATCCATATCATCCTTCGATTTGAAGACGAACTTCATGCTCGCAAGATAATTAAAGATCAGCGAAATGGAATAGCCGGCCACCCCGGCGATCATATAGTCATATTTCCATGGCAGCGCCTTGACCACTATGGCATAGATCACATAATCTATTAGGAAGGAAATGCCTCCCACGACCCCGAATTTAAGGATCTGTCTGAAAAGCTTTCCCTTTTTTTCCGAATCATTCATATTTTTACTCCCCTTGGATCGCCCCGGTTAACACTCCCAGCCGAAATAATCCCTTACTATCACGGTCTGAAAGCCCTTGAACAGTAACTCTCCCTTACCCCGGCCTCAGCGATCCGACCTCCATATTCTGAACATTTTAAACACATTTACCGTAACAGCGAACGTAAACGCGTAGTATAACGCCCCTGTCACAAGCTTAGACAAAGCGGATTCCGAGAAAAGCCGCAGCACGAAGAACACTCCGATGAGCGTTGCCGCGTACATGACCTTTAAATACCCGGGGCATTCCGGCAGCAGCATAAGAGAAAGCACAACGACTATCACAAAGAAATCATAGGTTCTGTGATAGGTAACGATAAGGGCCCACAGCGTTAACATGGATATAAGCGCCGAGGAAGGCGCGCTCTGTGAGCCTTCACTGCTTCTTTCGGATCTTACCCCTTCGATAACAGAAAACACAAACAGCCCCGCAAGGATCAGTATCCCGATCACGTATGACAGAGGCGAGCCCGAAAGCAGGGCGCCGAGATCGAGCCCTCCCTCTGCGGCAAGCTTTGAAGAGACCTTCAGGGGCTTTATTATCATACCGATATAGCTTTCTCCCAGGATCCCTGCGCATACGGCGGTCAGGACCGCATGAAGCCCCGCCGAAAATATCAGCTCCCTGTATCTCCTTCTGTATACAAAATACAGGGCAAGAGGAACGGTCAGCGTATATTTGAAATAGCTTACAAAGAGAGCTGCCGTGGCTCCGGGGGAAAAACCGGGGAAAAAACATTTCACGTTTCCGGCCGCTCCACTCTGAGCCGGTTTATTCCCGTCCGCTCCGTCCCCGGGACGAAGAAAGCCTTCCTGTCTGTCAATACAGTATACCGCAAGCAGAAAGAAAAAGAAAGAAAACAGGGTATGCTGTCCCACTCCGAGCTGGTTCCTGTAGGGCGTTCCCGCTATCATAAGCAGCATGAAAAAGCAAAAGGTAAAGTCATCCGCCTTCCTTAAAAAGGTCTTTCTAAGAAGGGCTATGATCCCCACGGTAAAAAGCAGGTTTGAGACAAGCCAGGCATATCTGGCCGCAAGCGGCGGAAGAAGGGTATATGGATACAGCAGCAGAAGAAGAGACGGGAACTGGTTTGCCTCCATCTGAAGATAATACTTCTCAAACTCAGGGGGAAGAGCCCCGCTCGGGCTTAAGGATTCGTCATAAGGATCGATCCCCATCACAAGAGCCTTCGCGGCATCCCACTGAAAATCCTGGCTTACCAGAACGGCGTTTTTGCAGCCCTGCACGAGCGACACGGCTGCAAGAACGCCCATAATGAACAATATGATTTTTCTCAGCCTTAAGTCAGCTTTAATTCTCCCCAAAATCTCTGCCATACTTAATTCCGTTTTTTCTCGTAACTGTTCAGTCCCTTCACAGTTACTTTTCCCCTTATTATTACCTTTTTTAATCCGGCGCCTGTCCGAGACAGGCTTATAAAGCTCTATACCGCCGCGATAACAGCCTCCTTAAGGGCCGCCAGCTTCTTATCCGCATCCTCGAGACTGTCTCCCTTTATTCCCATGTAGAACTTTATCTTGGGCTCGGTCCCAGAAGGTCTTGCGCAGCACCAGGAATCATTTTCAAGCTCAAAGTAGAGGACGTTGGACTTCGGAAGTCCGGTTTCGGTCTTCTCACCGCTCTCCATGTCAAGGATCACATTCTGGTCATAATCCCTGAACTTGAGCACCTTAAGCCCTGCAAACTCCTTCGGAGGATTCTCGCGGAGCCTGTTCATGATAGCCTTTATCTCCTCGGCTCCCTCCAGGCCCTTCATGGTAAGGGTATGTATGCCCTCCTTGAAGAAGCCGTATTTTTTATAGATATTTATCATCTGATCCCAGAGGGTTATGCCCTGCTTCTTGCAGAAAGCGGCAACCTCACAGAGGCACATCACTGCCACGACCGCATCCTTGTCCCTGGCATGGGTTCCGGCAAGACAGCCGTAGCTCTCCTCGAGGCCGAATACATAATTATATGTATGGTTCTGCTCAAAGAGCTTTATCTGCTCGCCGATGTACTTAAAGCCTGTCAGCACCTCGATAAGCTTTGCGCCGTAATCCGCGGCTATGGGCATCGTAAGGTTGGTGGTCACGATGGTGGTCACGAGAGCGGGATTTTCGGGAAGGGTGCCCGTGGCCTTCCTCTCCCTGAAGATATACTCGCCTATGAGCATTCCCGACATATTTCCGGTAAAAGGAACATATTCGCCGGTCTTTGTATCCTTTGCGTAGATCCCCAGCCTGTCCGCGTCGGGATCGGTGGCAAGAACTATATCGGCATCCTTTTCCTTCGCAAGCTTAAGCGCAAGGGTAAAGGCCTTGGGATCCTCGGGATTGGGATATTCCAGAGTCGTAAAATCGGGATCCGGAAGCTCCTGCTCGGGAACCACGTATACGTGCTTGAAGCCCAGCTCTGAAAGCACCCTTCTTACGGGGATATTTCCGGTGCCGTGGAAAGGCGTGTAGACGATCTTAATATCATCCGCCATCTCCTTTATTACTTCCGGATGGATTATCTGCTTCTTGATCTCCTCCATGTAGGGATCGTCGATATCCTTTCCGATCACGTTGTACAGGCCGGCCTTTTCCGCCTCAGCCTTGTCCATTGTCTTAACATCGTTATAATCGGTAACCGCCTTGACCTCTTTGATGATCTCCTCATCCCTGGGGAAGGCAACCTGGGCGCCGTCCTCCCAGTAGGCCTTATAGCCGTTGTATTCGGGAGGATTATGGGAAGCCGTCACCACTATTCCCGCGGTGCAGCCAAGCTTCCTTACCGCATAGGAAAGCATCGGCGTAGGCCTTAAGGACTCAAAAACATAAGCCTTTATGCCGTTGGCGTTAAGGCACAGAGCCGCCACATCTGCAAATTCCGGAGACATCCTTCTGGAATCATAGGCAATGGCCACTCCCTTTGCCTGGGTACCCTGCTTAAGGATATAATTGGCAAGCCCCTGTGTGGCCTTCCTTACGGTATAGATGTTCATCCTGTTGGTGCCGGCGCCGATCACTCCGCGCAGTCCACCGGTTCCGAACTCAAGCTCCTTGTAAAAGCGCTCCTCGATCTCCTTCTGGTCATCACCGATAGACCGAAGCTCCTCCTTTGTCTTTTCATCAAAGTAAGGATCACTTAACCAATAGTTGTACTGCTCCTGATAACCCATAAAGTAACCTCCTTGATCATTATATATGATATTACATTACATCATCCAAGCATCCCCTTTGGCGCCGCCTTCAGGACAAAGTTGCTGTGGTCGAGAGAGAAGTTCGGGTTGAAATAGGGGTCTCCCTTTTCAAGAACCTCTTTCCACTTATTTTTAAAGTATTCACATTCCCTGTTATAACGTTCGGCGTTTTCCCTCTCCTTCTCACTTTCAGCGCTTACGTCGCTCCCTCTTGACCTGGATTCGTAGTGGAAGAGCTCCGCATAGGGGGTAAACACGTTCAAAAGTCCCTTTTGGCGAAGCTTCAGGCAGTAATCCACATCATTCAGGGCAACCGCCAGATCCTCATTAAGCCCTCCGACCTCCGTATAGAGCGAATGCCTTGTCATCAGGCAGGCCCCGGTCACCGCCGAAACGTTCTGGGCATAGCACAGCCTTCCCATATATCCGAGGTTGTCCTTGGGAAGCTTGTAGTGGGAATGGCCCGCCGTCCTGTGGGCTCCGAGCCCCAGCACTATGCCCGCGTGCTGGATGGAATAATCCTCATAATAGAGCATGCACCCCACCGCGCCCACATCCTCTCTCTGGGCATACATGAGAAGCTCCTCGATCCAGGTCCTCGTGACCACCTCGGTATCGTTATTCAGAAGCAGGAGATACTTTCCCTTTGCCTCCCCGGCCCCCAGGTTATTTATAGCGGAGTAATTGAATTCTCCTTTATAAGTGATCACCCTGACATTGGGCAGCTTTGAGAGGCTTTCGTAGTAATCGAAGATGTCCCTGCCCTGACTGTTATTCTCCACGATAACTATCTCATAATTTTCGTAGGAGGTCTTTTGGAGTATGGACTCGATGCATCTCTTAAGATCCTCCGTGTGATCCTTATTTGGAATGATTATTGATACCAGGGGCTTTTCCAGCAGCCTGTACCTTATCCTGAAGATAGTCTGGAAGGCCCTGGAGCTTTCGATCTTAAACCCTTCAAAGCCGCAGGCCGTAAGATGGGCCGCGACCGCGCCCTTTGCCGCCTCTATGGCATAGGTCTTGGCGTTTATGTCGCTGGCGACTGAGCCCGCATGGCTCCTCCAGTAATAAAGGATCTTCGGGACATGGACTATGTTCTGCGCCTTTGCAGTAAGCCTTAAGATCATGTCATGATCCTGGCTGCCGTCAAACTCGCTGCGAAACAGTCCCGCCTCCCCGATAAGCTCTCTCGAGAACGCCGAAAAATGACAGATATAATTGTTGGCCCTTAAGTTATCGATGGCAAAATCCGGCTTGAAATGCAGGGTCACCATCTTGTCTATGCTGCCGTCCTTAAAGGTCGCCTCGTCACAGTAGACGTAATCCGCTCCCTTTTCGCAGATTACCTTCATATATTCATATAGGGTAGAGGGGTGCAGTATGTCGTCATGATCAAAGAGCCCTATATAGTCTCCCGACGCCATTTTAAAGCATTCGTTCGTATTTCCGGAGATACCCTCGTTTTTTTCAAGCTTCCTGTATTTTACCCTGGCATCACGGGACGCGTATTCTTTGCAGATCCTTCCCGTATCGCCATGCTCGCTGTCCGAGCCGTCCGCAAGGCAGAGCTCGAAATTACCGTAGGTCTGGGAAAGCACCGAATCTATCATCTCCCTTAAAAACTGCTCGGGAGTATTGTAAAGAGGCACCAGGATGCTGAATTTTATATCCCTCGGAAACTTCTCCCCGCTCTGTCTGCTTCTCTCCTGCTCAGAGGGCATGCTCAGGGTTCCGTAGCTCTTATAGGCCTTTCTCTCTATCAGCTTGCTCTTTACCTTTTCCCGGATATTCTTAAGGCTGCCGTAGCTTTTTATCCGGCGGATCAGGTTCCGGAAATGGCTCCAGGCAAGCCTTGCGGGATAAGTGGCCTTCCACAGTTTGCTGTTTCTCAGTCTGTCAAGCTTATAGGTAAGGTCGGCATTGAGCGCCTCGAGCCCGACGATGGTTTCCATGAGCTCCTCGTTCTTCTTAAGCTCGCGCTCATACATATCCTTATAATACTGCTCTGTCCCAGACTGCGCATCTTGCATTATTTCTTCCTTTGGTCTTCATTACGAAGACTGCCTCATATTTTTTTCCTTTTTGTATAAAGGCCGCGGGGAGCTTGCACACAAAACCGGCAAGCAACGCTCTTTTGGCCTTTTTATGAACCTCTCCGACGTCCGTTCTGTACTTTGGGAAGAGACTGAGCTCAATCCCCTCCTCTCCGTTTATCAGCACAAGGCTCCTGTCGAAGCGGGAATTATCCCTTTTATCATCTATGAACCATCCCTCGATCAGGTAGTAATCCGTTCTCTCGTCCCCCATTCCCGTCTCGAAGGTGGTTTTTTCTATATTAAGCTTAAGATGCTTATCCTGCCTCGCCTTTTTACCGTTAAGCCTTAAGACCTCCAACTGCTTAAGCTCCCTGACGCTGCTCCTTGAAGAACGCCCCTCGTATTCGGGCAGGACATTTACGAAGTAATCAAGGGTATCGGAAACCAGCCTTTTACTGTAGTAAGGGTCCCCTTCCTTTTTCAGCCATTCATTTGAGCGGTACAGAAGATCCCTCTCGGCGGTAAGCCTCTGAAACCCGGCATTCCTCTCTCCGTCGCGGGGATCGTTATCCTTTCCTCTCATAAGGGACTCATGATGATACATGGCGACATCGTTTAAGAGTATATTCCTGTAGCCCTTTTTAAGGCATTTCAGGCATAGCTCCACATCATTGTAGCTGACTTTCATTTTAACATTAAAGCCGCCAATATTAAAGTCTTTTTCTTTGCTGATCATCAGGCAGGCGCCTGTAACCGCAAGCACATTTCTGTTAAACCGGTTGATCCCGAAATAG
>JAEEGL013962568.1_pt1 | contig 11288 bp, 10 predicted proteins | sample 9134231 | NCBI WGS metagenome assembly JAEEGL01 (sample SAMN16246548, study PRJNA631951) | gut metagenome | biome: gut microbiome; feature: rumen; material: fiber-attached | host: Bos | place: Iran: Karaj | collected 2018-10
GGACTTGATGTCCTGCTCGTTCTTCTCGACCATCTGGTACAACTCCTCATTCTCCTTCTTCAATTCTTGAAAACGGAGAATCAGCTGCCGTACGCGGGCCTCAAAAGCGGCTAAAGTCTTCTCATTCTGCGTCATGACTGAGCTTTAATTCTACAAAGGTAGTGCTTTTTCGCTTAACATTGCACATTGCGCATTGAACATTATGCTTTTTTAACAAGCGGAGCATGTTTCCCGACATAAAATGTTCAATGTTCATTGTTCAATGTTTATTGTTCTTTCGGTTGTTTTTCCTTCTTTGCCAGCATCACGACGCGATATACAAAGTCGGTTACCCACTTCTGTGAGAAGCCCAACTTCTGGTTGTATTTACGCACATCGACCACCGACTTCAGCACACCAGCATCCGTGAAGTCATTTTTGTTGAAGATATCGTTCACGGTCTTCTCTGTCATCGTATAGATGGTCTTCTTGAAGATGCTGGGTACACGCAGTTTGAACTTCATCAAGTTTGAGGTAAGCATCATTATATCCTGAGTAAAGCCCTGGAACTGATACATATACGTCTGTACGTCCTGTATGCCTTTGCAGCGGCGGCGAATGCTCTGGTCAATTTCCTTGGTAAACGATTCGTCCATCCCATAGATGTCCTTCATCATTTTCGTTACACGCTGTTTCTCAGCCACACCCAAACGGTTATTTACCGTAGGAACCTTCAAAGTGGACTTGAACACCCGCAGGTCGGGCAGTGCCGTCAAGTTTGAGATATGGAGGTCGGCAGCCATCACCGCTTGGAAATATACCCTGATGAGCGTCATGAAATCCTCCATGCCGCCAATCTTCTTTTCTTCCTCCTCTTTTCCAAAAAGTTTATTCCAAAATGCCATAATATATAAGTAGGTTTATAAATCGCGTGCAAAGTTAGTCATTTTTTGGCACGAAATACACGAATTACCCGAAAAATAATCCAAGAATTGAAAAATAATCGTGCAATTCGTGTTAATCATGTTTTTTTTTCTTACCTTTGCACACTAATAAACAACTTATATATATGAAAGGTATAGTACTTGCTGGTGGTAGTGGCACACGTCTCTATCCGATAACTAAGGGAATCTCAAAGCAGCTGATTCCCATTTTCGATAAACCAATGATTTATTATCCCGTGTCGGCATTGATGCTGGCAGGCATCCGCGAGATTTTGATTATCTCGACTCCGCACGACCTGCCGGGATTCAAACGGTTGTTGGGCGACGGCTCTGAACTGGGTGTCCGCTTCGAGTATGCCGAGCAGCCCAGTCCCGACGGGCTGGCACAGGCTTTCATCATTGGCGAGCAGTTCATTGGCGACGATTGTGCCTGCCTCGTACTTGGCGATAACATATTCTACGGTTCGGGATTCAGCGGGCTACTGCGCCAGAGCGTGGAGAATGCCGAGAAGCACGGGTTAGCCACCGTATTCGGCTACTGGGTGAATGACCCGGAACGCTATGGAGTGGCAGAGTTCGACGCTGAGGGTAACTGCCTGAGCATTGAGGAGAAACCCGAACATCCAAAATCGAACTATGCCGTCGTCGGTCTTTACTTCTATCCCAACAGTGTGGTGGAGATTGCCAAAAACATCAAGCCCAGTGCCCGTGGCGAACTCGAAATCACCACCGTCAACCAGGAGTTTCTTGCCCAGCAGAAATTGAAGGTTCAGACGCTGCAGCGAGGCTTTGCCTGGCTCGACACCGGCACCCACGACTCGTTGGCCGAGGCCTCGACTTTCATTGAGGTCATTGAGAAGCGCCAGGGCCTGAAAGTAGCCTGCCTCGAGGAGATTGCCTATAAAAAGGGTTGGATTACGGCTGCCCAACTGAAAGAACTGGCCAAGCCCATGCTCAAGAACGGTTACGGTCAGTATCTCCTGCAATTAGCAGAAGGGAAATAAGTACCTGCTGATTATAATATACCTATAATGTCTCGCAGGTTGTTCACAACGAACGTGGGAGCATGTGGACTTTCTTTGGTGTCAACCTCCCAGCGGTTGAAGAGTAGGGCATCGATGCCTGCACTGAGGGCACCGAGGATATCGGTCTGTAGGTTGTCGCCAATCATCAACGTGGTCCCACGCGAGGCTCCCGTCTGACAGAGGGCATAGTCGAAAAAGGCCGGCGAGGGCTTGTTCACACCGGCATCCTCGCTCAGGATAATGGTATCGAAGTATTCGCGCATACCGCAGGCTGCGAGTTTCTTGTACTGTACCTCATGAAAGCCGTTACTCGTCATGTGCATCCGGTAACCTCGTTGCTTCAGGTAGTCCATTAGTTCGTGGGCACCGTTGATAACACCAGGTTTCGAGGCACAGAAGTCGAGGAAGCAATCACTCATTTCCAGGCAGAGTGCTTCGGTGACTTCTATTCCTTTGCCTTCGCTGAGAGGGCGACGGAATCGTTCTACAATCAGATAGTCGCGGGTTATCTCGCCTTTCGAATAACGGCTCCATAGGTCGATGTTGGCCCACCAATAGGCATCAAAGAATACTTGCGGGTCAGCAAAATACTGTTCGAGGTGAAAAGCCTCGAAAGTCTCGCTCAACGCAATCACGGCATTGCCGTGGGTATCGTACAACGTATCGTCGAAATCAATAAACAGGTCTTTGTATTTCATATCCCAACTTCATCCTTTCTTTTACGGAATAGTACGGCAGCAATGACGGGTGCCCCCACTAATGCTGTAACTGAATTCACAGGTAGGGCACCCTCAAAGCCTGGCATACGGGCAATGAGGTTGCAAACCAGTGCCAATGCTGCTCCGCAAAGAGCGGTGGCAGGCATCAGCATTCGATGGTCGCTGGTGCGGAAGATGGCGCGTGCCAAATGGGGAACAGCCAAGCCGATGAACATAATAGGGCCGCAATAAGCGGTGACGATAGCCACCAGAATGCCCGACGATATTATTACCAGCATACGGGCTTGCTTTACGTTGAGCCCAAGGTTAGACGCATAGCGGTCGCCCAACAGCAGCAGGTTCATGGGCTTGACCAGCAGACAGGCCAATGGCAGCAGGATACACATAATGACCACAAAGAGAATCATCTCGTCGCCTGAAACGCGAGAGAACGAGCCGAGTCCCCATACTACAAAAGCTTTCACATCCTCCTCCGGGCTGAGGAACTTCAGCACGCCGATGATGGCATTGGCCAGATAACCTATCATCACACCTATTATTAATAAGGTGACATTACCCTTCACCTTCTGCGAAATCCAAACAATCAGCATCATCACGGCCAAGGCTCCGATGATGGCCGCCACACTCATGGCTGCATCGCCCAAATAGCCAAGACGACTCAGGGCTACACCACCAATACGACCTGAGAGTAGTACCACAAAGGCGACACCCAGGGCCGAGCCATTCGATATGCCCAGCACAGAGGGACCCGCCAACGGATTGCGGAAGACAGTTTGCATCTGGAGACCACTGACCGCTAAGCCTGCACCAGCCACAATTGCCGTCAGCGCCTGAGGCAGGCGTGACTTCCAGATGATGTTCTGCCAAATCTCCGAAGCCTCCCCCGCCCCCCCCGAAAGAGGGGAGAGCAATATCTTACATACATCAGCTATAGGAATATTGACGGAGCCAATGAGCAGGTTGACAATAACTAAAGCGACAATGGAGATAACGAGGATAAAGACTTTCATTTTAGCAAACTATAGAATGTCGGTTGATAATCCTTCTCCACCAACTCAGGATGGAAGATGGCCACGAAGTCCTTCAGCAGCAGGTCGGGCTGCACAGGCGAAATCTCGTAATACGGTGCCTGCTTCATGTTGCAATAAATCACCTTCCGCTCTTTGTAAGCTTTGAAGAGTTCGTTGCGAGGCTCCGAGGCTTTCAATGCTTCGTATGAGAACTCGCCAGGATAACTGTTCAGGATGCGCCAATAGTCGGCATTGGCAGCGAGCGAATACATCTTCTCAAACTCCAGGTCTTCGCCGGCAGTCTCTTCATCGTTAATCACATACTTGGCTCCGGCATCACGGAATATCTGAGCCAGATAGTTTTTGCCGCCCACAGCATGCCAGTTTCCGTAGTGCATCTCTCCACTCAGCACCGTCGGACGGTCTTCGGGTTTGAGGTTCGAAGTTTGGGCTTTGAGTTCCAGGTATCGGCTCTCTATACCTGCAAATATCTCGTTGGCTTCCTTCTCCTTTCCAATAAACATGCCCACGAACTTAATCCACTCGGCCTGTCCTAATGGGTCGAGTTCCTGATAGCCCAGATGGGGAACCAGTGTGATGCCCGTCTCACGGATGGCATCATAGCCGCCACGCTTCGAGGGCGAGATAAAGATAACGTCGGGATTAGCCGCCAGCACCATCTCCGTATCGAAGTTGCCCTCCATGCCTATCTTTACGATGCGTCCGTCCTTCACTCGCTGCAGTATGTCGTCGTTAAAAAGGTTCTTCGTACCTGTCAGTCCCTTCACCACATCGTGTGCATCCAATATCGTAAAGTTCGAGAGCTGCAGCGATGTCATGCAGATGGTATTCTTAATGGGAACGCATACCTTGGTGTAGCCATCGGGAACAGCAGCATCGTCAGTAGCTACCAGTGCAAAGTGATAGTCTTTGCCCACATCCACCAGTCGCGCCCCAGCACTGTCCTTCACCGTGTAGCCCGTGGCATATTTTGGCATTATCGCAACGTCTGTCTCCGCCTTACCAGTTGCAGCCGTTTTCCCCTTATTACTGCACGAATAACCCATGATTATACAAACGACAATCGTGTAAAAAGCTAATATCTTTTTCATCTTGTTACTATTTTTGTCTGATTCCATGACTTTATTATTTATCCCATCACCACGTCGAGCACCATCATGAGTACAAAACCGACGGCGAAACCGATTGTACTGAGATTGCTGTGCTGACCGCTGGACGCTTCGGGTATAAGTTCCTCAACAACGACGTAGAACATGGCTCCTGCTGCAAAGGCCAGCATATAAGGCAGGACAGGCATCAGCAACGAAGCCAACAGCAAAACGGCGATGGCTCCGACAGGTTCGACGGCACCGCTCAGTGAGCCAATAACGAATGACTTCCACTTCGAATTGCCTGCTGCCCGCATCGGCATGGAGATGATGGCACCCTCAGGCACGTTCTGGATGGCAATACCCAAAGCTACGGCAACGGCACTGGCCAATGAGATATTCGAGGTGCCATTCTCGGCTCCGGCAAAGACCACGCCCACAGCCATGCCTTCAGGCAGATTATGGATGGTGACCGCCATAGCAAGCATGGCAGTCCGTGAAAGCCGGGAATGGGGCCCCTCCGGCTTGTCCGTGCCGATATGCAAGTGTGGTGTCAGTTCGTCAATCATCAGCAGGAATCCCATACCCAATAGGAATCCTACGGCAGCAGGCATAACAGACCATCGCCCACTGTCCGCCACCATCTCCATTGAAGGAATCAGCAGCGACCATACCGATGCCGCCACCATCACACCCGACGCGAAACCCAACAACGTCTTTTGTAGTCGCACAGACATCTCATCCTTCATGAAAAGCACGAATGCCGAACCGAGCATCGTGCCCAGCAGTGGAATCAGTAATCCTATGATTAGTGTTGTCATGCTGCAAAGGTACAACATTTTTGTAAGAAACTGCTTGCTTTCACGTTATTTTATGAATTATTTATAGATACGCCCCTCGTCGTCAATAAGCAGGATGGTGAGTTCGCCTTCGTGCAGGAGTGGATCGCAGTATTCGGCACAGTGCCGGATGACGGTACTGGCGAAGGCTTGACGTTTGTCCTCTGTCAGAAGGTCCCAGATTTCCCGGGCCAGCGTGATGTTGCTGATGTCGATGTCGCAGTTGGCTTCGTGGAGTAACTGATGGATGAAAGCCTTGTCCATCGTGGCCTTGCGGCTATGGGTATCCAGGTGCCCGTCGGCAAGCTTGACGGCTTTGCCCAGCATCACGCCGAGCGTTACTTTCATGATGCCAAGTTCGTGAGCCATCTTCAAAGCCTCGCCGATGTAGTTGCCGTATTCTACAAATGCCTGTTGGGGTAGGGTAGGGTAAAGAGCCTTCACGAAACGCTCGCTCTTGCCGCCGCTGTTGATGACCACACGCTCAGCTCCAGAGGCTTTTGCCACTGTCATGCACTTGCGGATGCTGTTGATAAATGCCTCTTCCGAGAAAGGCTTGACGATGCCGGATACACCGATAATCGAGATGCCGCCCTCGATGCCGAGACGCGGATTGAACGTGCGACGGGCAATGTCAGCGCCTTGGGGAACAGAGATGCTCACCCTCAACCCTTCCCCAATGGAGGGGAGCTTAGAGTCCATGAGGAGTGGCATGAGGTTCTTCTCTATCATCTCGCGGGGACTGCGGTTGATAGCTGGCTCCCCCGGCGGATAATCGAATCCGGGAAGGGTGAATCGACCAATCCCCTCGCCCCCTTCAATGGTAATTACGTTCCCCTCGCCAGTAGGAGAGGGGTTAGGGGTGAGGCTTACCCTTACCTCGATACCGTTGGTCACATCAGGGTCGTCGCCAGCCTCCTTAATGCAGTAGGCATACCCCTCGCCATAGCCAACGGCTACGCTGATGGTTTCGCCATTGGGCAGGATGACTGGCACCTCCTCTGGTGTCTCGTTCTTCAGCAGTCTCATCGTCGCCGCCACAGCTGCTGCCGTCGCACAGGTGCCCGTCGTCAGTCCGCTGTGCAGGGGATAAAAGTCAGGCAAGAGCCTCTCTACTGCCCGCCGCAATCCGTAAGGGCCATTGACACAGTGTGAAAAAGACAATTCTGGACGCCTTATTACGATGATACGCATACCCTTTTCTTTCGCTTCAGCTATTTTCTCGCTGAATCCGCCCGATTCGCCGCTCTCCTTCATGAGTATTGCGTCGGCCTCGGCCGTCTGCGGATAGAAGCACAGCTGGTTGTCGGTCGCTCCCTGCAGGTGTGCCAAAGCGATAGACGATTCTCTGTTCAAGATGCGATAGACAACCTTCACTCCTTGCTCTTCTATCCACTTCAGACGACCAATGCTCTGCACCCCCGTTGTCGCTAACAGCGTGCGGATGTCGGTGGGCACTTGCGAATAGTCGTCAATCCATTCGATGTCTGGATTTCTTGGCGGATAGATGCGGTCATAACGGACAACAGGAATGTGCAGCGATTCAGAGACCTGGGCAATCGTCTGGTGCAGTTGGACTGCGAAGGGGTGGGCAGCATCAACCATCAGACGGATGCCGTGCTCACGACAGAACGTCAGCATCGCATCGCCGTCCATTGCTCCGTCCAAACGTATGCCATGATGCAGGGTGATGTCCTGTTCGCCCGTCTTTGTGCTGTAGAAAAATACATTGCCTGCCTCTTCCAGCACTTCCACCGCCTTACGGCCCTCGGTTGTTCCTCCAAATACGAGTATCATTCCTGATATGACTGCTTTTTTGTGCAAAAGTAAGCATTTTCCTGCTTAACAACAAAGATAATACGAAAAAAGTTGTACCTTTGCTTAGGAAAATGGAGTGTTCGATTGTATTAAGGGAAAAGACTGCAAAAACAGATGACAGACAAACGTGAATTTGAAAAGGTTTTTAGGCATCATTACGATGGGATGTTCCGACTTGCCAGGAAGATGCTGAACGATGACGCTGAAAGCAAGGATGTGGTGAGCGACGTGTTCGCCAATCTGCTGAAAAGCAACACCGACTTGAAGTCGGATACGCTCCAGGCCTTTCTGCTGACAAGTGTTCGCAATCGCTGCATCAATCTGCTCGTACACAAACAGAAACAACAGCAGATGCAGAAGGCCGTCGTGGTAGAGATGATTACGCCGGAACAGACTGCAGAACAGGAACAACTGCAGATGCTTCACCGCTACATCGACGCTCGCCTGCCTAAGCTCTCGCAGCAGATACTTCGTCTGCGCTATCAGCAGGGGCTGAAGTACCGCGAGATAGCCCAAGTGCTGCAAGTCAGCGAAGTTACCGTTCACAACCATTTGTCGCAGTCACTCAAGCAATTAAAGGATCATTTTAAATCATTAGGTTATGGAATCAAATGACAAACTGGAACAGCTCCTCAGGCAAATGTATGCCCAAGAATCCCTCCATGATGACGATATAGACACATCGGACATCATCGACGAAGCGTGGACGAAGTTTGAGGCAGAACACTTTGGAGGTGAGAGGTCAGCGGTCAGGGGCAAGCGTTTACCTTTCCTCAAGATTGCAGCCCTGTTTATCGGTGTGCTGATACTCTCAGGCATTACCTACGCTGCCGTACAGATAATCGGCAACAATTCGCAGTCAACTCAGCAACAAGCTACAGAAGCAATCGTGAGCAGTAAGACTCAGAAGGTCAGCCATGAACTTGCTGAGCAGGACAGCACCCTGACTAAGCCCGTTGTCTACGAAGATGCAGAATTGGCAGTCATCCTGAACGATATGGCAACTTTCTATCAGATGGAATACGTTTGCAAACGAGAGGCCACCAAGCATATACGCCTCTACTTCACGTGGGACAAGAAACAAGACATAGACGACATCATCAATACGTTCAACAAGTTCGAACGCATTCATATCACTCGCGACAACAAGAAACTGATTGTGGAATAACCCCCAAACCATCACCATTATGAAAAAGTATATATTCACAGCCTGGCTCTGTGTACTGGCCTTGTGTGCCCAGGCACAGCTGATAACCCGCCAATATCAGAACGAGTCACTCTCGAAAGTGCTCGCTGACCTGAACGCCGCCACTACCGACTATACCATCTATTTCATCTACGACGAACTGGAGGACTTTACCGTTACCAGCCATTTCGTCGACCTGCCTGTCAACGAGGCCATCCGTGAGGTCATCGGCTTCTATCCGATGAAGGTGACATACGACGGCACAAAAATCTTCATTGAGTGTACTCAGAAGGAGGACACCAAGGTGATAGGCCATGTGGTGGATGAAAGCGGCAATCCTATAGAGTTCGCCAACATCTCGCTACACAACGGCGGGTTTATCAACGGTGGCGTGAGCAACGGGAATGGCGACTTCGTGATTCCCTGTAAACCCCAGCGCATCACCCTGAATGTGTCGTATATCGGCTATAAGACCGTTACCCGGAATGTCAGCGTGGGCAACATTGGCACCATCACCTTGCAGCCCGAGGCCTATATGATAAAAGGTGTCGAGGTGAAGGGCGAAATTCCGCAGTACAAGATGGTCAATGGCGGCATGACGGTAGATGTGCAGCATTCGCTGCTTCACGACATCGGCAATGCCGACGACCTGCTGTCGATGATTCCGCTGGTTCAGGCCAAAGATGGTAAGTTTGAGGTGCTGGCCAAGGGCGAGCCCGAAATCTATATCAACAATAAGAAGGTACGCAACATGGCCGACCTGAAACAGCTGAAGTCTACAGACATCAAGAGCGTAGATGTGATTACTGCTCCCGGTGCCCGATACAATGCCGAGGTGAACGCCGTCATCCGCATCAGGACGCTGAAGCCCCAGGGCGACGGACTGAGCCTGATGGCTACCAGTCAGACATGGCGCAACAACCATTGGAACAACTACGACGACCTGACGCTGAAGTATCGCACGGGCGGACTGGAGGCCTTTGCCAACGTAGCCTTCGACTGGGAGCACTACAGCAATGACCAGGACTTGGAGCAGGAGTTGCACATCAGTAAGGATATGTTTGATATTCATGCTGACTTACCCTTGCGAAGCCGATGGGCAACGTTCCTGTATAAGGCAGGCCTGAGCTATGATTTCAACGCTGACCATTCCGTAGGATTGAGCTTCTCGTCGCAAAAGAGTCTTTTCGAGCACTTGACGACTGACATGAACCAGCACTATCAGAAAAACGGGGCCTTTTATGGCGACATCGTTCTGAAAACATACATCAACGAGCTCGACAAACCGGTATGGGAACTGAATACGTACTATATAGGAAAGGCAGGAAAACTGGGTATCGACCTGAATGCCACCTTACTGCGACGCGAATCGGAGGACCAGCTTAATCAGCAGGAATACAGTCAGGAACTGGGCGACCGCCCTATCACTACCGTCAGCAAAGAGAAGAACACGATGGCAGCAGGTAAGCTGATACTGACCTATCCCGTCTGGAAGGGTGAATTGAGTGCCGGATCGGAGGCCACCTCCACACAGAGCCACGGAAATAACTACAACCAAGAGAACATCATACCGGAGGCCGACAACGAGATGAAGGAAAAGAACATTGCCGGTTTTGCCGAGTACGAGTTGCAGTTGGGCCAGTGGCACTTGAATGCCGGCTTACGCTATGAGCATGTGAGCACTGATTACAGTTCGTTCGGCGTCTGGCAGTCGGAACCCAGCCGCATCTACAACGACTGGTTCCCCAACCTCTCGGCAGCCTGGCAGCAAGGCAAGTGGGGCGCGCAACTGAGCTACAGCAAGCGCATCACCCGTCCACCCTACAGTCTGTTGAGCTCAATTGTCGTGTACGACAGCCGTATGCTCTATGAGGGCGGTAACCCGCTGCTGCGTCCTTCGGTACGTCAGAGCATCGACCTGAGCCTGACCTATTCGTGGCTAACCTTCGTAACGGGATTTACCCGCGAGAACGACTTCTATACCCATGTCGGCCAGGTGTATGACGAGGAGAACGAGATAGGAATCTTCAGGCCAGCCAACTTCGACCACCAGGATCGTGTATATGCCACCCTCGTAGCCTCGCCAAAGTTAGGCTTCTGGCAACCCACCGCAACGCTGCACTACTATCAGCAGATGTTCGATGCCGAGGCTTACGGTGCACCTGAGAGACTGAACAAACCCGAGTTCAGTTTCGACCTGAAGAGTTGGTTCGTCATCAATCCCACAACGAAAGCACTGATACAAGCCAGCTATACGGGTAGCAACCACTGGGGATTCATGTATCGCAACAGCAACTTCATCATGAATGCCCGCGTGCAAAAATCCTTCTTGGAGGGACGCCTGAATGCAACGCTTTATGCCAACGACATCTTCCGCACGGCCAGATCAAAGGCGACCACCTACTATGCCATCGGCAAGACGGGACAGGACGTCTACAACTATACGCAGCAGGTCGGTATTACCCTGAGCTACAACTTCAACGTCACAGGTTCAAAGTATCGTGGTACTGGTGCTGGAAACGACGAAAAGAGCCGACTGTAAAGGTCAGTTCGGCTCCTCGTCGTGAAACTTTCCATAGGGTATCAGGGGGTGCTTTTTGCAATCCCCTGATTTTTAGTATCTTATCCATTTTGCTTATTCGCATATTTTCCATAGGCA
>JAEEGL014024882.1_pt1 | contig 11288 bp, 6 predicted proteins | sample 9134231 | NCBI WGS metagenome assembly JAEEGL01 (sample SAMN16246548, study PRJNA631951) | gut metagenome | biome: gut microbiome; feature: rumen; material: fiber-attached | host: Bos | place: Iran: Karaj | collected 2018-10
GGAAATGAAAAACGTGCTGATTGGATAATTAGATTAAACGATTTCATCTTCTTAATTGAACAGAAATCCAGTCTCTCCGTGCTTGGAATAAAGCAATCAGAACCAGATATTAACTTAATGAAAAAGCATATAATCCGGAATTGGGGTGAAGCAGTTGAACAACTTGACTGCACCGAGAAAGCGCTTGAAATCTCAAATGCGATAAAAATCGTTCTGGTTTATGAAAACTACTTCTTAGGCGGCTGTTTTGACTTGCTGTTTGAACTAAAGCCAGAACTCCAAAAATTTAACAACCAAAGATTTTGGTTTGTTAATATTGATGAGTTTGAAATGATGATGATAACCTATAAACATAATGTTGAATTGTTCTTTAAGATAGTACAAGAAAAACTCTCTTCAGATAGTTCGGAAACAGATACAGGACAAGATTTGACCCAACTATTATCCAAGCATGGCATTTTTAAAAATGATTATTTAGATGAGTTCGGAATATCTAATCAATTTTATCATATTTCAGACTTCTTCAATAACAAAAAAACTGATCGTCTTCTTCCGGATTGATTTCTTGTCAATAGTAAGCCCCGTTCTCACGTTCGAGGACGGGGGATTTCCATATCTGCTTGCCTTGCATGGGCGATTCGTTCGAAAATATCTCGTCGTCATGAGGTCGTCTTGGATGGTTTTCGTCGTCGTCAGTGACAGCAGAAGACAAAAAAGAAAGCCTACGAAACTTGTTGCGCTTCATAGGCTTTTGGCGGAGAGCAGGGGGTGTACCTTCAATAACGCTTTGACGGTTTACACGATTTCCATAAAGAGCACGCCGCTCGGTTCGAGCGTGCGGCGCAGCGTCAGCATGCCGTCTGCGGGTACGGTGATCTGCTGTTCAGTCGGGGAGAGCGCGGCGCATGCGGCGTATTTGTCACGCAGTTGTTCTGTGTACAGCGCGCGTGCGTCGGGATCACGGAGCGTCGCGGTACTGTCGAGCCACGGATCGTCCGGCGACCAGGAGAAGCAGTCGTCCGTGATGCCGTAAGTCTTTCTGTCCTGCTGCCACTCGTCGAAGAAATTGCAGTCGTCGTCGATGCGCCATTCGCGCAGCGTGACCGTTTTGTTCGCGAACTGCGGCAGGGACAGCGTGAGCTTCACGTCGGCGCGCTTATTGTACGTCAGCTTGTTGCGGAAGTTATACACGAGAACGTGCGTCATGCCGGTCTGAGGGTCGGTGGAAGCACAGCCGTCGACCTCGATCCCGGTCAGCTTCCGAAGCGGCGTCGTCGTGCTCGTCACGCCAAGCTGCCGCTCGCCGGCCATTTTATGCACCGCGTCCGCCACGTGATAGCTGATCGTCGGATAGCCGTGCAGACCGCCGGACAGATAGCCCCAGGCGGAAAACCAGTCGACGTCGCTGCGCACGGTCTGCGTCCACATCCGCGCGTCGTACGCCGCCTGCCACGTCTGGCCGACGGTGCGGCTGTTCAGCTCTGAACTGTCTTTGCCGGGTGAAGACACGAGGATGCGTCCCTCGTCCACGCCGTACAGCAGATCGTGCAGCCCGTACTTTTCGGCGGCCGCGCGCAGATCGCCGATCGTCTGCGGCAGCGTTTTGCCGCTCGTGAACTGACCCGGTCTCACGTCGTAAAACGATGCGCTCAAATACGAGATATGCGTGCCGATCTCGCCCGTGGCATAGTTGATGCCGTGTGCGACGTGGCGGATAAAATCCGTTTCATCCCACAGGCCCTCTGTCACAGCCATCGCATGCGCGCCGACGAACACGTCGGGCCCGATGGCGTCGAGCAGCGCCTGTACCGTGTAGTCGTACAGCTTGCAGTACGCCTGCATGGATGCACGCGCATCCTTGTTGCCGGCATAGAACCAGTCGGCGTTTTCATATTCAGTCATCACGCCGAACCGCCACGAGGCGACTTCGTCCTGCCCAAACGCCTGCACGAGCGTGTCCGCAAGCGCATAGATATAGTCGTAGTAGACCTTGTAGTCGCGCGGCGGGTGCACGTTCATACCGAAACCGCCGAGCAGGGGATCGTCGGAATACTTCAGCGGCACGCCGCCGAGCTTTAAAAACGGCTTCGCGCCGAGCGCGAGGATACCGCGGCAGTTCCCGACGAGCCGGGAAAAGTCGTAGTCGTCAAGAACGCTCGTGTCTGCCGGGTCACGGAATAGATCGCGCTGCAGCGTGCCGCCGGAGCACTGCATGAGCTGCACGTAATCCACAAACCCGAACACGTCGTAATCCGGATCGTTCTGCGCATTGTAGAACTGCGTGCCCATATCCCAGACGTTGACGTTGCCGACCTTGTTGGAGATCGCCCGGTCGGACGGCTCCGCGTCAACGGTCAGCGCGGTGTATGATCTGCCGCAAAACAGCAGCGAAAACAGCGACGCAACACAAAGCAGAACTGCCTGAAATCGAATCATAAACATCCTCCCTTTGAAGTTAGTTTATCAAATTGTCCCGCAAAGTGCAAGCCGTATTGCATAAAGCGCGGCGAAGCGGGGAAAACTGGATGCAAAACGAAAAAGGAAGGCAACAGACATGAAGGAGAAACACGCAAAGCAGTCAGCCGCGACGTACGGTGTCATGATTCTCTGCCTGCTGGCAGCCGCGGTCGGCGCGTGGGGCGCGGCGCGAAAGGATGCACGCCTCGACAAAAGCGCAGCGCAAAGCAGTTACGCTGAGCCGACCAATCTGCCGACGGAATACGCGCAGGCGGACGTACCGGTCACCGGCGTGCCGTATACGGAGCCGGAAACGCAGCCCGAGACCGAAGCCGCGCAGCCGCAGACAAAGTACGTGCTGCCGATGGGCAGCTTCATCACCAAGGATTACTCGGGTGATGCGGTCGTATACTCCAACACCATGCAGGACTGGCGCGTGCATACGGGCGTGGACTTCGGCGACAACCGCGGACAGTCTGTGCTCGCAATAGCGGACGGCACGGTGACGGACGTGCGCGAGGACGTGCTGTGGGGCGTCGTACTGACGATCGACCACGGCGACGGGATCGTTGCGCGGTACTGCGGATTGGAGAAGGGCAGCACGCCGGAGGTCGACGCCGAAGTGGAGCAGGGCGTCGTGATCGGCAAGCTCGGCGAAATCCCCGTCGAGAGTAAGGACGGCCCACACCTGCATCTGGAGATACGCAGAAACGGCGAACGCATCGACCCGTGGAAGCTGCTGCAGTCATAAAAACGACCCTCTTCATCCGATGGGTGAAGAGGGTCGATCATTTTCGGTCAGTCCACGCGCAGCTCGTTTGCCGCCTGTTCCGCGGCGATCAGCATGCGGTAGACGGGGCTCATGCGGTCAAAATCCTCCGCCATCTCCTGTGCCAGATCAGGGGAGAACAGCCGGTCGAAACTGCTTTCCTCGCGCACGAGACAGATCGCGCGGCGGTCGAGCCATTCACGCTTTTTGGCGCTTTCCTGCGGGAATCGGCTGCGCTTGTACGGCTCGCCGTAGAGCGTGTAGCTCTCCGTGCTGCGGTAGACCTTGTCCGCTTTGCGGAACAGAGGATGATCGTCGAGGATCATTTGCCGCAGGCAGGTCATAGTCTCGCCCGACGGAGAATAGTGCCCGCAGCCGTAAAAAAACTCGGTAGGGGAGAACACGAAGAAAAACTCCGGATAGCCCGGGTACGCATGCTTGTCGCGCTTGAACGTCAGCCACATCACCTCACGGTAGAACGCGCCGTGTGCGCGGCGCATATCGCGGTAGATGCGGGAGATCGTTTTGTCCACCTTCGGTTCGGTGACGATCCGGTCGTCGATCCGCTCGAGCGTCGGCGTGAGCGCCTCAACCAGCTCGACCATCGGCTGCATGACGTACTGCTTGAAATCCGGCTTGTGCTCGGCGAACCATTCACGGCTGTTCATGAAGCGGTTCGTCGCCAGAAAATCCAGCGTTTCGGGTGTGAACATCAGTCCTTCTTCTCCTTCTTCTGCCGCATCAGCAGCTTGTCCACGGGGAAGTAGATAAAGAACTGGATGCAGCTGCACACGGCCGTCGCGATCGTCGTCGACAGACCGCTCGACACGCCCTTCGACACGGCGAACTCAAACACAACGGGGTTGAACCACGCCGAGAAGCAGATCAGTGCAAGCGTGAACACAAGGTAGATCGTCAGCGTGACCGGGACGTTGTTGTCGGCGTTGAACGTCTTTTTGCGGTTGACGAAGAACGCGACGATCTGTGCGAGAATGTTGGACGTGTTGAACGCGATGAACAGTGCAAGTCCGCAGCGTTCCCCCTCGATCACGGGATAGTCGAAGACGAACCAGTGGAACGCCTGGGTGCTCAGCGCCTTGATGGCGGGAATGTTGTACAGGATCGCAAGCGAGCCGAACTGCACGATGCAGGCGAGCAGGCTGACGATCGTGAATTTGACGAGCTGCCAAAAGGTTTTCTTTCCGCTGTTTTGTTCTGACATGGTTTTTCCTCCTTATTCGACGATGCCTTCCAGAAAATCGGTTTCGGTTACGTAGCCTTCGCGGCCTATACGGAACGTTTTGACCTCGTGCGCGCGGAAGTCTGCCCAGAAGCCTGCGTCCGCGAGATCGCAGACGAATCCGACGCGTCCGGTGTTTCTGCCCGCCGATTCATAGGCACGCAGGACGTAGTCGCCGCTGCCGTCCTCACATTTTTTGAATGCGGTGACGAGTACGTTCGGCTCCGTTACGGTCAAAAAGCTCTTTTGCGCGGGCAGCGAGCCTTTGCGGTAACCCGCAGGCACGGCGTTCGGGCGGCAGTTGAAAACGGCCGCTTCGCGCACGACGTCAGAGGTCTCCGCTTCGCCCGCGTGAAGCATGATCCCGTATTCAAAACGCTGCAGACCTTCATCGGTGTAGTTGAAGTCGGCGGCGGGGCGGGAAGAATAGTGGTCGGCGCAGATCACGTTGCGCAGCAGAGTCGCGCGCAGCGTCGTGCCTGCGCAGTCATAGCTGTACTTTGAGTCGGTCATCAGCGCAAGGCCGCGGCGTACGCCGTCCGTGCACGTTACCGTCAGATCCGCCCACCGCAGGGCGGGTTCCTCCTCGCCGTTGGCGGGACGCTTGATAAATGCGCCGGGAATTTCGTAGGTATTGATCTCGTCCGTGCCGGTCAGCGGGAACGCGGTCTTGAGCATCGTGAACGGCTCCTGCCAGATCGCCTTGCATTTGACGCGCAGCGTTTCCTGATCGCTGCCGAGAATGAACTCCTGCGTCAGGTGCGAATCGCCGAAGCGGTGCTTGACGCGCATGACGGCGCGTGCGGGGCCGTACTCCGCAAGCTCCACGCTCTCGCACGCCATCTCTCCCTTGATTTTGTCAAATTTGAACACGTTGTGCGCCCAGGTGTCCGTTTCGTGGTCGTCGATCACGGTCGGCACGGCGAGGCGGTTCCCTGCGGCGTAATCGAACCCGTCCGCCTTGCGCACGAGCTTGCGGATCGTACCGGATGCGCGGTCGAATTCGACGCGCATGACGGCGTTTTCGAGATAATCCTGCCCGGCGTGTACGTCGGTTCCGTAATCCTTTTCGACGGCGCGGAAGCAGTCGGGCGTGACGTCGGATTCGTCCAGCCACGACAGCCAGTACAGCGCGTAGCCCAGCGCCGGAACGTCGGCAAAGAACAGCGTGTCGAGATGCGAATCGTTCGATCTTGAGGATCGCACGTTCTGGAACGTGACGGCGTGTCCTGCGGCGTCCGTCACGGCTTTGGACGGATGGTAGGTGCGCACCGCGCAGCGCACGGGGAATGCGTGCGGATTGAATACGACGACCGGACGCGGGAAGCCTTCCTTGCGGCAGTGATGGCGCAGCAGGGTGACCGGCTCGTCTATACCGTCGAGCCACGTGTGGATGCGCGAGACGATGCGAAGCTGCGCGGCGTTCTCGACACGGTCGGCGATCGTGATCGCGTGACCGAGCGCGTTGCGCACGTCCTCGTATGCTTCGACGATCGAGCAGCCGCACAGCACGTCGTGGAACTGGTTGAAGCAGACGGTTTTCCATGCCTCGGCGAGCGTCTGCGTCGACGTGTCCGCCGCGCAGACCGCTGCGGCGACGGCGTCCCAGGTCTCGGCAGATGCGAGCCGGCTCTCGGCGCGGCGGTTGAGCTGCTTGACGAGCGACGTCGCGCTGTAACAGCCGCTTGCATGATGCTGCAGATCGCCCCGGTAGGCGGGTACGTCCAGGTATTCGCGGCAGATCTTTTCAAAGTATGCGTCGGGCGAGGAGAAAACGATCGGGGTTTGCGGATCGGTCTCTATGCGGCGTTCGAGATACGCCAGATCGCCGCGCGTCGGGCCGCCTCCGTGGTTGCCCACGCCGCCGAAGAGCATCAGGTCGTGCTGCTTGTCGGGCAGCATCTCCTTCAGCTTTTCGGTCGTGCGGTCGAGATCCTCCGTGCCGGAGTGCGCGTAGCTGTCCGAGATGCGATAGGTCAATACACGGCTGCCGTCGACGCCGTCCCACCAGAACAGCTTGTCGGGAATGTCCGCATTTTCGTGCATCCCGGGGCGCATCATAACGTAGGTACGCATCCCGCCCTGCGTCAGCAGCTGCGGGAGATTGCCGCAGTGGCCGAACGAATCGACGTTGTAGCCGGTCTTGCAGATCCGGCCGAATTTTTTGTAGTAGTAGAGCTGACTGTACAGCGCGTGCCGCGCAAAGCTCTCGCCTGCGGGCATATTGCAGTCGGGCTGTACCCACCAGCCGCCGACGGGAACCCAGCGTCCCATCCGGACGTATTCCCGGATCTCGGAAAACAGCTCCGGATCGATCTGCTCCACCCAGTCGTAATAGGCGGCGGAGGAGCAGGTAAAGATAAAATCATCAAACTCTTTGAGCCGGTCGACGGCGGCGCGGAAGGTCTGCAGAACCTCGCCGCAGCCCTCCTGCCAGCGCCAGAGCCAGATCGGATCGAGGTGTGCGTTGCCGATAAAATGAATCTGATTGGTCATGCCGCGCCTCCTTATTCTTCAAAGAATCCGTAATACCTGCCCATCCAGTAGGCAAAGGTATAGATGTAACAGCTTTCCACGCAGACAAGGCCGCCGGAATCCACGTCCTTGTAATCAAAGGGATTGCGGTCATATTTGGAGATAAACCGCTCGTCGTTGGGCAGCAGCCACGTGATCTCCTTGCTGCCGCCGGGCTGCACGTGTACGGGTGTGTCGTGCCGCTTCATCGTCGATACGCCGCCAGCCAGACGCGAGACGTTCATGCGGTAAAGCCACTCTGCCAGGCGATCCATGTCGATCTCGTCGCCGGTCGCGACGGCGAAGGGCAGATCGTAGCCGGGATCGTATTCACGCGCGAGCGACGTGCGCCAGGAGCGGAATCCGTTTTTGTATTTTTCGAGCAGGACGGGATCGGTTTCAAGCGTGCACAGCGCCCAGAAGGACAGCACGGCGAGCATGTGGTCGCCGTACATGATGTCCTCGAAGGGGTGGACGCCGTCAACGAGCGCCATCTGCTGCATGCGGTCGAAGTGCTTGGTCGCGAGGTCGGCATAGCCGCGCGAGATCAGATAGTCGTAGCTCTCCTGCCATCTGCCGCTTTCGCCGCTGATATGCATGAGGATCTTGTGGTAGGCGAGCACCTCCGCCGCGTTCAGACACGCGTCGACGTAGCCGAGCTCCGTTGCGAAATACCGCTCGCTCCACTTTGCCCAGGTCGTCGCTTCGCCGGTCGCGTCCGTCAGCTCATAGCCGTGGTCGATGATGTGCCCGAGCGTCGCCTTGGCGGCGTCGATGAGCAGCGCGTCCAATTCGGGATCGTCCCTGCCGATCGTCTCGTGTGCGACGAGCATCATCAGGAAATGGTGCGTGATCTCGTCGGAGCTGGTGTCCGCCTTATAAAAAATGCCTTCGCGTTCGTGTCCGTGGTCTGTAATCAGGTGCATCAGACGCTGCGGGATGGGAGCGGAGGCGTCGATCTCCATGCCGGCCCAGCGCATGTCGCAGCCGGCGTTCGCACCCTCTTTCATATCCGTGCCGTACATTTTCAGGAACGAGCCGCGCTCCCGCGTGGCGGGCGTGTCGAGACAGATCGCCTTGTCGCCCTGCAGTCGGAAGTAGACGCCGTCCTCGGGCATCGGTTCCTCGGCGCACATATAGGTGCGCGCTACGAAGCCGTTGCCGCGGCCGTGAACGTGCATCAGCAGCAGCGACGCTTCACATGCGCGCACGGCGGCGTTTTTCGCCTCGATCGTGTCGGGATGCTCCGCGCCCTTTTCCCGCTTGCAGACGGCGTAATGGAACAGCTCGCCCATGGCAAAGCCGGACGTGAAGCCGCCGTCGTTGTCGGAATGTCCGTAGGGGAGCTTGGAATCGAGGTCGCGCGCGACGGACAGATGCTTCTGGCTGTACATGCCCCAGCGGTCAACGATCCGCTGCGACTCGTGCAGGAGCATCAGCGCCTTTTCCTCGGCGCCGACAAGCCGCATCCCGATATGCGTCGCACCGGTCTCCGTGCGCACCCACAGTCCCGTTTCATCGGGCAGCAGGGCGATCACGCAGTTGTCCTGCAGATCGCGCTCGGCGGCGAAAAACTGGATGATCTGATCCTTGCGCGGCGCGTCCGGTTCGTAGCGGGTAAGCCCCGTCGTAGCGCCGTACCAGAACACGTTGCCGACGCGCGCAAAACACGTGTAGTCCGCCTTGCGCGACGGCAAGGGCAGGGGAAAGCCGCTCAGATCGGGCACGGGACAGCGCGTGGAATACAGCGCCTCGGGCACGGCCGGATCGTGCGGCGCATACTGCGTGCAGAAACGCGCCGGCTGCGGCGTGAGCTTATAAGGGGAACGCATCGTGTAGATCACACTCCTTGTTTGATTGCTCTATTAGGACAAGCATAGCAGAAAACGCGCGTGCATGCAAGTATAATTTGTAAGAAATAAACAAAAAACAGGTCGACTTTTTTATACCTCAATCTCATTATTATGTTTACATTTGCCGCTGCGTTGTGGTATAATTACATGCGAAGAAATCTATCATTCGGGAGGGATGACGCGTGAAAACGTCATGGACACGAAAAATGCTCGGCGCGGCGCTTGCCGCCGTTATGCTGATGCAATATATGCCCGCTGCAATTGCTGCAGATCCGTATCCGCAGATTCAGTATGTTGAAGGCGACAGCCAAAACGAAGACGACGTGTGGATTCAGGAGGAACAGGCGTCTGCCGCTACGGGGGCTGCAGCGGCTCTGCCGTCGAAGTACGATCTGCGCGACTATGGATTCGTGACGCCCGTCAAGAATCAGGCGGGCGCGTTCAACTGCTGGACGTTTGCCGCCATTTCCGCACTGGAGTCGAACTACGTCAAGCAGGGTTACGGCACGGTGGACAACACCGACTTTTCCGAGGCGCATCTCGTTTGGTTCGCCAATCGGCAGATGACGACGAATAAGAACGATCCGACCTACGGCGACGGTCTGACGATCGCCAATCCTTTCGTTGCCGGCGGCAACTGGAACCGCGTGGCCGCGACGCTGATGCGCGGCGCCGGTCTGCAGCTCGAGCAGAATGCGCCGTGGGTCGTGTCGTACGGTTCGGAATCGGATCAGCAGCACCTGAACAGGCTCATGCAGATGGCACAGCCGGAGAGCGCGCGATACGTCAGCTACGCGCGCATGCTGGGCGTGCAGAGCATTCGCGACAAGTCGATCACGGCGTTCAAACAGAAGATCATGCAGAACGGCGCGTCGACGCTGTCGTACTACCATGACGTCCAGCCGGACGGCAGCGGTTACGATGTAAGTCCCGCATTCAATACCAGAACCTTCAGCTATTATCAGAAGGCGGTTACCAACTCGTTCAATCATTCCGTCGCGATCGTCGGCTGGGACGACAATTATCCGCGAACCAATTTCAATTCCAATTCGAGGCCTGCGTATAACGGCGCATGGCTGGTCAAGGGAAGCTGGGGCACGAGCTACGGCAATAACGGCTATTACTGGCTGTCGTATTATGATCCGTCGATCAACGAGATGGCGTCCTACATCGCGGGTCCGGCGGATCTGTTCGACCACATCTACCAGTACGACGGCGCGTTTCCGAAATCCAGGTTTAGCCTCAGCACGGAAAGCGCAAAGATGGCGAATATTTTCAAAGCGCAGCGCAACGAGCTGCTGACGCACGCGGCGTTCTTCTCGGGGAACGCGACGCCGGTCAAGGCGACGGTGGAGATCTACGCCCTGCCTGCGGGCGTGAACCCGGCGAAGCATCCGACGCGCAATATGCAGAAGATCGAAGCGTCGACCACGACGGTCAACGACGTTGAGTACGGGTATACGACGGTCGAACTCGCAAAGCCTGTAGCGCTTCGGGAGAACCAGACGTTCAGCGTCGTCGTGACGCTGTCTCAGCCCGGCGGGACGGTGGAGATCCCCGTGGAGGGAAAGGCGCTCAACCCGCCCAACAGTGAAAATGAAACCTATAACAGCTGCGTAGGCAACAGCTTTATCAACTACGGAGACGGCAACTGGTGGGACACCGCCGACCTGATGGGTGCGAATTACAACAACGTTCCGATCAAGGCAATGACGCGCGACGTTACGCTGCAGCAGCCTGAGGCGACAGTCGCAAAAGCGCCGAACCAGACAAGGTACCGCGTCGGCGACACGCTCAACCCGGCCGGGCTTGCGCTCCAGTACCCGGACGAATTCCCCCTTTCCACGACGGTGACGGCCGGGATCACCTGCACGCCGACGGTGCTGTCCGAGATCGGTACGCAGACCGTGACCGCAACGTGCAACGGCGTTTCGACGACGTTCACCGTGACGGTCGAACCGTACGAGACGAAGCTGACGCTTACGGCGCAGCCGGCCAGGACGACGTACATGGTCGGCGACACGCTCGATACGACGGGGCTGTCGCTTCAATATCTGGATGCATACAACCGCGAACATATCGTAACCGACGGGTTCGTCTGCGAGCCGTCGGTGCTGTCCGTGATCGGCTCGCAGACGGTGCACGTGACGTACGCGGACAAGTCCGTTTCGTTCGTCGTGACGGTCGAGCCGTACGAGACCTCGCTGACCGTACGGCAGACACCGGACAAATTGGCGTATTTGGTCGGCGATACGCTCGACACTTCGGGAATGGTTCTCCTGTATACGGACGAATACGGCAAACGGCATACCGTGACCGAAGGATTCGTGTGCAGTCCGCGTTCTCTGAATACGTTCGGCACGCAGACCGTGACCGTCACCTACGGCGCTGCCTCCGCGGCGGGTGACGTGCAGGTCAAGCCGGACGAGCCGACGCGGACGGGGGAGAAGGCGCC
>JAEEGL014374388.1_pt1 | contig 11288 bp, 8 predicted proteins | sample 9134231 | NCBI WGS metagenome assembly JAEEGL01 (sample SAMN16246548, study PRJNA631951) | gut metagenome | biome: gut microbiome; feature: rumen; material: fiber-attached | host: Bos | place: Iran: Karaj | collected 2018-10
GTACAACCGGTAATACCGAAGCTATGGCTAATGCAGTTTGTGAATCTGTAAAAGCATGTGGTGCTGAAGTTGTTTTTGGCACGGCAGACAGCGCTGATTCTGCAGCTGTTTCAGCATGTGATGTAATTCTTTTAGGAAGTCCTGCCATGGGCGATGAAGTTCTTGAAGATACAATGGAAGATTTTTATTCCAAAATCGAAGGTTCTCTCGGTGGAAAGAAAGTGGGAATCTTTGGTTCTTATGACTGGGGGGACGGACAGTGGCTCCGTGACTGGGCTGACCGCATTAAGGCAGCCGGTGGAATCCTTGTAAATGAACCCCTGATGGTTAACCTTACTCCCGGAGATGCAGAAATTGAACAGTGCAAGGCCTGGGGTAAGGAAGCATTAAAATAGGCTCCCATAAAATATCATATACCTGGATATTTTGTGTTTATATTGGGATGTCCGGCTTATACCGGCCGGGCATCCTTTTTTCTTTTTTTTGTGAGGTAAATATGAAGAAAAAATCTCCTGTTTCCCGGCTTTTAAGTTATGCGGGAAAATACAAAGCCCTTACTTTTACGGGTATTTTTCTTTCTGCGGTTGCAATGATTATGGGAATGATTCCTTATTTATGTATCTGGCTTGTAGTGCGTGCGCTTCTTTCTTCCGTACCGGATTTTACAAAGGCTCTGTCGGCTGCAGATTACGGATGGATTGCTTTTGCTTCCTGTGTTGCCGGAATCATCATTTATTTTATTGCGCTTATGTTTACTCATCTTTCTGCTTTCAGAACGGCATCAAATATCAGAAAAAAAGGAATGGAACGCCTTATGCATGTTCCGCTCGGATTTTTTGACAATAATGCTTCCGGGCTTTTGCGTTCAAGACTTGACGGTGCCGCATCCGAAACAGAAACTCTTCTTGCTCACAATCTTGCCGATATTGCAGGAACGGCAGCAATGTTTATTGTAATGCTCGTGCTTCTTTTTGTTTTTGATGCCCGCATGGGCGCTTCCTGCCTGATTGCAGCAGTAATTTCAATAATCACGCTTTTTTTAATGATGGGTGGAAAAAATGCAAAACTCATGATGGAGTATCAGTCAGCTCAGGATTATATGGCAAAAGCCGGAACTGAGTATGTGCGCGGAATTCCCGTTGTAAAAGTTTTTCAGCAGACAGTTTATTCATTTAAGACATTTAAAAATGCCATAGAGAATTACAGTAACAAAGCCGAGCACTATGCCGTAAAAGTCTGCAGCATACTTCAGTCTGTAAACCTTACGGCAACTGAGGGTGCTTTTGTATTCATGATGCCGGCGGTTTTGATTCTTGCCCCAAAGGCACTTGCTTCCGGAAACTTTCTTGAGTTTTTAACTGATTTTGCTTTTTATGCAGTATTCTCTGCAATAATTTCTACGGCTCTTGCGCGCATTATGTTTGCTTCAAGCGGAACCATGCTTGCAGATACGGCACTTAAAAGAATTGAATGCGTAATGGAAGCGCCTCTTCTTTCTGAGTGTAAGAATCCAAAGATGCCGAAGGATAACACCGTTGAGTTTAAAAATGTTTCGTTTACTTATGAAGGAAACGTGATTCCGGCTCTTTCTGATATTTCATTTAAGGCAGAAGCCGGAAAAACTATTGCCCTCGTAGGTCCTTCGGGCGGTGGAAAAACAACTGCTGCAAGCCTTATTCCGCGTTTCTGGGATGCAGGAGAAGGTGAAGTTCTGCTCGGCGGTATAAACGTTAAAGAAATTTCTTCTGAAGTTCTTATGAAAAATATTGCATTTGTGTTTCAGAATTCAAAACTTTTTAAAACTTCGATTTTAGAAAACGTACGTGTTTCACGGCCTTCTGCAACAAGAGAAGAAATCTTAAAGGCTCTGGAAGCTGCTCAGTGCATGGATATAATCGAAAAACTCGAAAACGGAATCGATACAAAAATCGGTTCAGACGGAGTTTATCTTTCCGGCGGCGAACAGCAGAGAATTTCACTTGCGCGGGCAATCTTAAAGGACGCGCCTGTAGTTGTTCTTGATGAAGCAACGGCCTTTGCAGATCCGGAAAACGAAGTTTTAATTCATAAAGCTCTTGCAAACCTTACAAAAGGAAAAACTGTAATCATGATTGCGCACAGACTTTCGGCGGTTAGTTCTGCAGATAAAATTCTTGTTCTTGATGAAGGAAAACTCGTAGAAGAAGGAACTCATGCAGAACTCTGTAAGGCCGGCGGTCTTTACGAAAAAATGTGGGAAGATTACAACAAGGCTGCTCAGTGGAAAATCCAGAAGTAAGCTTCTGGGGGAGTGAAAAATGATATTCGGCAAAAAATTTAAAAGAAAATATGCACTTTCTGATAAGGGAATTTCAAATACTAAAAAAGGAATGTTCTGGACCGTTATCGTAAATCTTGTTGTTATGGGCGGAATGGGAATTCTTTACAAGCTCATGCTTGATTTTATGAACACATTTACGGGTAATAAAAATCTGCCTGACCCGCTGTTCTTTATAGTGCTTACAGTTTCATTCATTATTCTTTCGGTTATTACGCATTTACAACAGTACAAAAATACATACGGAGTTGTTTACGGCGAAGTAAAGACTATGAGAATCAGTCTTGCAGAACGCTTAAGAAAACTTCCGCTCGGCTTTTTTGGAAAACGTGATCTTGCAGATTTAACGGAAACAATTATGGGAGACGTAAACCGTATGGAACACGTATGGTCTCACGTTATGGGATACCTTTACGGCTCTTATGTTTCTACGGCAATCATTGCAGTAATCTTTTTTGTTTATGAATGGCATCTTGCAATTGCCTGTCTGTGGGGAGTTCCCGTTGCTTTTATTTTGATTTTTGCAAGCAGAAGAATTTCTAAAAAAAATGCAGAAAATGCAAAAAGGGCAGGCATTGTATCTTCTGATGCAATGCAGGAAACAATAGAAAATATTCGTGAGATTCATGCTGTAAATCAGGAAGAACGTTTTCTGAATGAAGTTTACAAAAAAATTGACGGTCATGAAAAATCACTTATACGCGGCGAGTTTGCCTGCGGAATTTTCGTTAATGCTGCGGGCGTTATAATGAGGCTTGGAGTTGCAACTACGATTTTTACTGGTGTAAAACTCATTCTTTCCGGTTCAATTGATTTTATGACGTTTTTTATGTTCCTTCTTGTCATAACAAGAATCTATGCACCTTTTGATCAGAGCCTTGCGCTTATTGCAGAAGTCTTTATGTCGGAAGTTTGTGCTAATCGTCTTAATGAAATTCACGAAACAAAAATTGCATCGGGAACAAATGTGTTTAATCCGGACGGACATGACATTGTTTTTGAAAATGTTTCCTTTGCCTATGATGATAATCCCGTATTAAAGAATGTTTCGTTTACTGCAAAAGAAGGTGAAGTTACGGCTCTTGTCGGAGAATCAGGAAGCGGAAAAAGTACATGTGCAAAACTTGCAGCCCGTCTCTGGGATGCAACCGGCGGAAAAATCACTCTCGGCGGAGTTGATATTTCTACAGTTGAACCTGAAACTCTTCTCAGTGATTATGCTGTTGTGTTCCAGGATGTTGTTCTTTTTGATGATCCCGTTATGGAAAACATCAGGCTTGGAAAACGCGGTGCAAGTGATGAAGAAGTTCTTGCTGCTGCAAAAGCAGCAAATTGTGATGAGTTTGTAAAAAAACTTCCCGAAGAATATGAAACTAAAATCGGAGAAAACGGCGCAAAACTTTCCGGAGGTGAAAGGCAGCGTATTTCTATAGCACGGGCTCTCTTAAAGAATGCGCCGGTTATTCTTCTTGATGAAGCTACGGCTTCGCTTGATGTAGAAAACGAAACTAAAGTTCAGGCGGCACTTTCGCGACTCCTTCAGAATAAAACCGTTCTTGTTATTGCACACCGTATGCGCACCGTTATGGCCGCAGATAAAATCGTTGTATTAAAGGACGGTAAGGTTTTTGAAGAAGGAAAGCCTTCTGAACTCTTAAAAAAGAACGAAGGAAAGTTTGCTCAGATGGTAAAGCTTCAGAACGAAGGAGAAGGGTGGGCGCTTTAAGAATAGCAGTTTCGATTTAAAAACAACAGTCGTGCTTTAAGAGTCGCGACCGTCATTCAAAAGCAGACGCTTTAAAATATAAAAAGTTAGTTGCATAAAACTGTTTATTGTGGTAAAGTTAGCCGTTGCTAAGTAAAGGTTAGCAACGGCTAATTATATCAGGAGCGTATTATGACAGACGGTACAAGAAAATTTCTCTGGGGTGTAGCAGCTGGAATTGCAGCAGCAGCTTTTATTAAGACAGATACCTTTAAGAAAGGCTTTGCAAAGGTTGTTGCAGGTGGTCTTCAGCTCAAGGATGATGCAAAAGAATACTTTGAGACAATTAAAGAAGATGCCGAAGACGCAAAGGCCGAACAGGAAATAAAGGCATAATTTAAGCTCCTTATGGACTTTACAGTAAAACATTCTCTTCCAGGGCGTATTCGTATACGTTACGATAAAACTAAAGTTTCAAGACGTGAGGCATCTCTTGCCCATAGTCTGCTTTCAGTTCAGGAAGGAATGAAAGAAGTATCAGTAAATTATACAGTCGGTTCATTCCTCATTTATTACGATACAAAAATACTTTCGGTAAAGCATATTAAGTCCTATTTTATGGCACTTTCCGATAAGTATCTTAAAAATCAGGAAATGCTTGAAGCTGTTGAAGAACCTCAGGAAAACGAAAGTCTTTTATTCAATCTTTCCTGCATGACGTTCTGGCATTATTTTAAGCAGCTTCTTCCAGTTCCAGTGCGGCTTATGCTCAGGGCTTTTTCACTTGCACCGCGTATTTTAAAAGGTGCAGAACTTTTATCGCGAGGTAAAGTGTTTAAATCAGAAGTTCTTGATGCAGCTGCGATTTCCATGGCACTTATAACCGGAGATACAAGAACTGCCTCTAATATTAACTTTCTTTTGAATGTCGGAGACACAATTGAAGACTTTACAAAGAAAAAGTCATATTCAGATTTAGCATTAAAACTTCTTGGTCAGAATGATAAGGTTCAGCTTGTACAAAAGGATGAAGAGGGAACTGTAACAGAGAAAACGGTACCGCTTTCGGCAGTTAAAAAAGGTGATGTAATTGCAGTCAGAACCGGATGCATTATTCCTGCAGACGGAACTGTTATAAGCGGAGAAGGACTTGTAAATCAGGCTTCAATTACCGGCGAACCGCTTGCCGTTGAAAAAAGAAGCGGAATAACTGTTTATGCCGGAACTATTGTTCAGGAAGGAGAACTTTTTATAGAAGTACGCGCTACAGGATGTCAGACAAAAGTTCAGAATATTCTTTCGATGATAGAAAATTCTCAGGAACTTAAGGTGTCGTCTCAGGTGCGTGCTGAACATCTTGCAGATTCACTTGTAAAATATAATTTTCTTCTTTCACTTGGAGTTTTTCTTTTAACGGGAAATCTTACAAAAGTAATGGCAACTCTTATGGTTGATTATTCCTGTGCTATGAAACTTGCGTCTCCCGTTGCCGTTTTAAGCGCCATGAAAGAAGCTGCAGAAAACGGAATTCTTGTTAAAGGAGGAAAATTTCTTGAAGCAGCTTCTGCCGCCGATACAGTAATTTTTGATAAAACAGGAACGCTTACGGAAGCATCCCCTCATCTTTCTCGTATAATCACTTTCGGCGGAAGAAAAGAAGATGACATTCTTTCTGTTGCAGCCTGCCTTGAAGAACATTTTGCACATCCTGTAGCATCTGCAATTGTAAAGGCCGCATCGGAAAAAGGTCTTTTACATCCGGAAGAGCATGCAAAGGTTGAATATATAGTCGCTCATGGAATTGCAACAAAGCTTAAGAAAAAAAAGGTAATAATCGGAAGCCGTCATTTTGTCTTTGATGATGAAAAAGTTAGAATTCCTGTGGAGCTTAAACAGATTCAAAAAGAAGCCGTAGAAAACGGTGAATCACTTTTGTATCTTGCAGAAGAAAAAGAACTTGCAGGAATTTTTGCAATAAATGATCCTGTAAGAAAAAATGCACCTGAAATTATCCGTAAGCTTCACGAAAGCGGAATAAAAAACTGCGTCATGATTACAGGAGATGACGAAGGTGCTGCACGTAATGCCGCAGAAATTACAAAAGTTGATAATTATTTTTTTCGTGCTTTACCGGAAGACAAGTTCAATTATATAGAAAAACAGAAAAAACTCGGCCATAAGGTAATCATGATCGGAGACGGAATAAATGACGCTCCGGCACTCTCTGCAGCAGATACAGGAATTGCAATGGGTGACTGTGCGGACATTACCGGAGAAACTGCAGATATTGTTTTGTCCGGTAAAGACGGCCTTGAAGGACTGTATAAAACACGTGTGCTCGGTACAAGACTGATTGATAAAATTGATTCCAACAACCGCGGAATTATTGCAGTAAATACTGCTTTTATGTTTTTAGGCCTTTTTGGACTTATTAGTCCGTCTTTTGCAGCAATCCTTCATAACGCATCAACTGTTGCGTTCTGCATAAATTCTATGAAACCGGTTTTAGGAGGGGAGAATGGAATATAATTATTTTCCTGGACGCCTCCGCTTTCGTGATAAAGTTCTTCGTGATGAAGATATCCGTAATGCAGCCCTTGAAATCGTAAAACTTATCTGTCCTGAAGCTCAGATTACTTATAAAGAAACTACTGCAAGCATCCTTGCCCTGTATCCTGCACAAACTGTTAATCCACCTTCATTAAAATTCCTTATTCCGTATCTTTTAAAAATTGAACCTAAAATAAGATTTTATACACCAAAAAAGAAAGAAGCAGTCTTAAATGCCCTTAAAGAAATAAAGTCTGCAGTAGAAAAAAAGTTAGTATATTCTAACTGATTGACAGATTTTTAATATTTCTTTATTGTATGCGTGTTAGTTTAAGGTAACACAAAATGAGTATTTTTGTAAAATATACTTCAAGAGTTTTTCTGCTTTTTATTATTTTATTTAACTGTTTTAAAGTTTATTCAGAGGATTCTGCGGAAGACTATTCAGAAGAAGATATTATTTATGTTAACGGCACAAAACTTGAACAGGAAATAAGTGAATCTGTTGAAAAAAAATCTGTAATCTCAAATGAAGAAATAAAAAACTCTGGTGCAAAAAATATTGGAGAAGCCTTAAAAACGCTTCCTGAAATTACTGTAAGCGGAGCAACTGCAGGAAATGCAAATGAAACTGTTTCAATGCAGGGACTTGGAAACGGTTATGTAAAAATCATGATTGACGGAATCTCTGTTTCTTCCGGAATAGACGGAACAACGCCTGTTTTTCAGATTCCTGTAGAAAATATTGAGCGCATAGAAATAACAAAAGGAGCTGATTCAGTCCTCAACGGAAGTGATTCCATGGGCGGTTCAATAAATATAATTACAAAAAATCACGATAAAAACGAAGAAGAGAAACTTACTTTTTCAGGAAGTATTACCGAAGAAGCCGGCTGGTCTCCTTCGCTCTTTAACTGGAAAAATTATCTTGCAGGAAGTTTTTTAGTAAGCGGAACAAATCTTTCAAATACGCTTTCTGCATGTCTTTCTTACATTCCGGGAAAAGAAAAAACTGCATTTGATGCACTTGCCGGAAAAATCAGCTATTACGAGAATACCCAAAAAATTCTGGGATTTGCCCGGAATGTGCTAACCTGGAAAGATGACTGGGGAAATATTTCTCTATACGGCCTTTATACGGATTCTGACCAGAAAAGTAATTTTACAAAAACCGGCTACGACAAGGGAGCCCAGATGGATTACCGTTCACTTAGAAGTGAGGCGGGTATAAAAACAAAATATATTTTAAGTGATGATTTTTTTGTTGAAGGATTTTCTTCCGGCAAATTTTATTATATGGACACAACTTATGATGTTAAGGCCGGCTCTTATTCTTCATCAAAGGGAACAGAATCTTCTTCTCTTGACTGGGAAACTGATATTCGTGCAGGCTGGAAGCTAAACGAGTCAAATGATTTTATTTTTGGTTTTAATACAGACCTTGAATCAATAAAAGGTTCTTCCTTTGATGAAAGAAAATACGCTCTTGAAACTTCTCTTTTTGTTCAGGATACAGTTTCGTTTTTTTATGAAAAACTTTATTTAATTCCCGGTGTACGACTTGATTATTCTCCGGAAGTTCAGAATAGTTCAGCATGTTTTATGGCAACACCAAAACTTGCCCTTAAATATACGCCTACAGAGTTTACGGCCTTTCGTATTTCGTACGGAATGGGATACCGCATGCCTTCTTTAAAAGAAAAGTACTGGATTTTCAGGCACAGCTATGCTCCGGGCGCCGGAAACTTTATTCTTTACGGAAACTCGGATTTAAAAAGTGAAAAGTCACACAGCTTTAATGCAGAACTCGAAAAGAATGTGGAAAATTATTTTAAGATCTCATCTGGAACTGTAATAAAATTTGATATCTGTTCTGCAAGTAACCCCAGATCATGTGTTTTCTGTAATTCTCCGTCAAAGGCCAGCACGAGAGCTTTAAGCATTTTTTCAGATGCTTGCTGAGAATGATAACACATTATCTCAAGTGGTTTAGAATGTTGAATTTGATTCAGGTGATTTGTAGAAAGAACATCCATATCTGCAAATCGCACCCATTCCTTTACATCATATTCATTTTTCATAAAGGAGGACACCTTCCCGTTCAATTATGTTTTCAAGTGTTTTTCGATTCTTTTGTTCGTTAAATCCCGAAACAGAACCAACAACTATATCCACCGAGCATCGTCGTAATCCCCTCAGAGAGCGATATGCATTTTGAGAAACCGAAAGCCTGTCTGTAATTGCATCTGGCATAACAAGGTAAAAATCATAATCACTGTCCGCTCTCTCATCTCCACGGGCAAATGAACCGAAAAGATATATCTTCTGAGGATTTACACTTTGTTCAAGCCGTTCTGCGATAGAACGAATTTCTTATGTATAGGGGAGGGGGCTGACGGCCTGCTCTGAACTGACTCCGACTCTTCTGACGACAAATCCGGCCCGTCTCAGATTGTTGAAAATCCTTCTTCCGCTTCTGGCGAGACAGAAGAACAAAAATCACTTTATTGAACTTACTGGGGTTCTCTTATCGTTGCAGGTCAGAGCTACGACATGGATTTTGTTGTAAACGGCACAACGGCAGCTCTTTACAGTACGATGATGACTCAAAGCTACCCGGTTGTAAAATACGTTAAGAATGCAGACGGAAGCTACACTCTCCACTGCTATAACTCAGGTGAAAACACAGCTGTTGATTCAACTCACGTAAAAGTCACTTTCATGCTCGGAGAAAATGGAGCGGTTACCTGCGTTCCCCTTATCGTACCGATGATGTCTGCTGGTGAACTTTAAGTTTTTAAGTAACAGTTATGACTGATTTTTTAAGTTAGAATAAGCTAACTAGTTGACATAAAATATAAAAAAATATATATTAAAACAGTTAGTAAAAACTAACTTTAATACTTCCACATGTTAATTTATGCAGGTCTGTTAAAAGTTAAAACTTCTGCAGTGTAAAAAATTAGCTTAAAACAGGCCTGCATTTTTTTTTCTGAGAAAAGCTCAGCTGTAAGATATATGGGATAATGTATGGATTCAGCAGAAATAGACGAGGCTGGTAAGGGGTTACAGTTTTATGGAAAAACCAAGGTTGAACGGCTGGAAAAAATAAAAGGGCAGCCTGATGTTTATCTTTTACAGACTACAATAGAATGTGAAAGATCAAATCAGTCTGTGCCTAAACCGGGGCAGTTTTACCTTATAAGAAGTGCAAAATCATCTGTAAACTATAACCGCCCGATCAGCGTTTATCATAGCGAAGAATGGATAAATAACGAAGGCAAAAAAAAGCTTCTTGTACAGTTTATGATTCTAAAAAAGGGCCGCGGTACGGAAGAACTTTGTCACATGACTCTCTGGGATGATATTTCTGTGATAGGTCCGCTCGGAAAAGCCTGGCCGGTAGAAGAGTGCCGTGAAATTGCGGAAAAAAATCCTGGAAAAACAAAAATCTGTATCGTCGGAGGAGGAATCGGGGTTGCGCCCGTTGCAAATCTTGCGCACAGTCTCCCGGACGGCTCTTATGATTTTTACGCTGCCTTTAAGTCCGGTTCCTATGGACTTGAAAGGGTTCATCCTCATAAGCTTTTTATTACAACTGATGACGGTTCCTGCGGAATAAAAGGAATGCTTCCGTGCGCCCTTACAAAAGAGGCTGTAAAGGAAGCCGGTTATAAACTTATTCTTGCCTGCGGCCCAACTCCTGCTTTAGTTTATATTAAAAAGCTTGCATCTGAACTCGGTATAAAATGCTACATCAGCATGGAACACAGAATGCTCTGCGGACTTGGAGCCTGCCTTGGATGCACGATCGAAACTTCAAAGGGTCTTAAGAGATGCTGTAAAGACGGTCCTGTATTTGATGCTGCAGAAGTTATTTTTGAGCCTCCGTTTCCACGCCGTAAACCGCTAAATGCAAATGAAGAGCCGGATTTAAGCGTTGATATTGCGGGAGTTCATTTTAAAAATCCTGTAATTGCAAGCGGAGGAACTTTTGCATTCGGACAGAATTTCCGCGGTGTAAGTGACGTGTCTTACTGGGGTGGAATTGTTTCTAAAGGAGTTACGCTTGAACCACGAGAAGGAAATCACGGAGAGCGAAGTCTTGAAGTTGCCGGCGGCAATATGAATTCAATCGGACTTCAGAATCCCGGAATTCCCTATTATATAGAAAACCTTCTTCCAAAGATGACGGGACTTGGTCCCGTTGTAATTACAAATCTTGCAGGAAGCGACATAGAGTCTTATGTGGAAGGTGCAAAACTTTTGGATAAGACCGATTGCGATATGATTGAACTTAATATCAGCTGTCCTAATATTAAGGCTGCAGGACTTGCCTGGGGCATGAGTGCGGATACTGCCTTTTATTGTGTTTCTGCAGTTCGTGCGGTTACAAAAAAGCCTCTTATGGTAAAGCTTTCTCCTAATGCCGCAGATAACAGGCCGATTGCAGTTGCCTGTATAAAAGCCGGTGCTGATGCAATCAGTTTGATAAATATGATTCACGGAGTTGCAATTGATATTGAAAAAGGAAAACCGTTCTTTAACAATGTTCACGCAGGATATTCCGGTCCGGGCCTTAAACCTCTTGCTCTCCGTATTGTTTATGATGTAGTTCAGGAAATTAATAAACTGCCGGAAGAAGAGCGAGTACCAGTTGTTGGTATTGGAGGAATTTGTACCTGGCAGGATGCTGTAGAATTTATTATGGCAGGA
>JAEEGL014768523.1_pt1 | contig 11288 bp, 2 predicted proteins | sample 9134231 | NCBI WGS metagenome assembly JAEEGL01 (sample SAMN16246548, study PRJNA631951) | gut metagenome | biome: gut microbiome; feature: rumen; material: fiber-attached | host: Bos | place: Iran: Karaj | collected 2018-10
CCAATCCCCAATCCCCAATCCCCCATCCCCAATCCCCAATCCCCAATATTAGCATTTATTTTTTATAATTTACAAAACAAATAAAAATTAATTATATTTCTAATATATTCAACTAAAAATATATAATAATTATATCTATATCCATAATAAGTCTAATTTTGATTAAAACCCTCAACATCTGAATTAATATATTTATCTATATCATCTCTAGTCATAAAGCTCTCACCTTCTCTTTTTATCTGCAAAGCAATATTAAGAACGATTTTATCCATTTTAATCCATTCATAATAAATTTCTTCATTCAAATATTTTTTTAATGGTACCTTTGAATTACAAATTAATTTACTTTTTTTTCCACTTTTGCTGAATAATTCTATAATTAAATCTTCTTTTTCATCAGTAATAGTAAACTCAATAAATTCAAACCATTGAGGAGTAGTAGTTTTTTCTTTTACACTTGTTTCTGCTCCATATTCATCTCTTTCAAGTCTGCATGATACATATAAATCCATTTTTGTTGGTATATTTCTAGCTTCTATAACAAATATATGCATAATAAGAGGATTATATTTTTCTAATACAAATGGTCTCATATTTGGTAAAGATATATGACCTTCATATTTAATTAAATTATTTTCTGATTCAATATAATCTTCTGATGGTATTCCTATCTTAAAAGATGAAATATAAATTCCAAATTTATCTATTTCTTTTTTCTTTCCTTTTTCTTCTTTATACAAAACTATTTTATAAAAATCTGAAATCAAAGAATTAACAGGAAAAATAAAATATTTAAAAAATTTTCCGTCATAAGAATATCCTGTAGATTCATCATTGACTTCAATTATCCATAGTTTATCTGGTTCTTTTTTAATACTAGTTACTTCCTTAATTAATAAATTGAAAGTCATCTTTGAAATAGAATTATCTAAACGAATTTTTTTCATTAAATTAACTTTAATTTTTCCAATTGAACGGAATAAAATATGTTCTTTAAATTCAGTAATATCGACTTTTACTTCTTCGGAAGAATTCTGCCCATCAGTCATTATTATCATAGCTGCATCTTGATCAATATATTCAAAGCTAAAAAAGTCATTAAATTTACCTGGTTTTGTGTATCTCCAAAATTCATCACCTTTTAATTTAATTTTACAATAAAAAGTCTTACTGATATTATCTCCAATATTTTGTAAATTTATTACTATAGTATTTGGATTAAATGGATTTGATTCAAAACTAGTTTTTCCAGGTTCAATTAAATGTGTAATCATATCAAAGCAAGGAAGCAGCCCAGTTTCTACAACTCCTTTTTTTAAATCTTTTATAGGTATTTTAAATTCATCGAAAATAGTATCTTTATTTAACACATTTAAAATTTGAATTGATAATACACTTGTTGAATAGCTAGGAACATCGAAATAAAAAAGTTGGTTCCAATGAGGATATTTACAAAAATCAATAATACGGGTTTTTTGTTCAATATTTCCTAATTTTAAAAGACAGCAAGCGCTAATGTTTTCTATTCCGTCTTTTTTATAATCCCTATTTAATCCAAGTAATTTGATTCCTAACGTTGCTTTTTCAGCTATGATTATTTTTTCTTCTTCTTTATAATCTTTAAAAGGATTTTCTTTATTTTTTCCTCTTTTTATCAAAATAGTGATTGAACCTTGTGCTAATTTAATTATTTTTTTTTCTATTTCATTTGATATTTCTTCTGTACTTATTTTATATTCTCCAAGTTTTGTATTTCCCAGAAGACCAGAGGAATTTAATTCTATTTCAACGAAATCAGATAAATTGAAAATTGGTATACTTAATACTTCTTCCCATTGTGGATTTTGACAATTTTTTTTAATTTTTGTTTTAATCCATGTTAAATCATTTGATAATTTAAATTGGCAAAATAGATCACCATTTTTAATATTTTCACCATACAAAAATTTAATAAAAATATATTCCATTTCAATCATGAAATCAGAAAAAGGAATAGTATTAGGAGGAACTAATTGAATTTTCATATTTATATTACCTTTTTCACCAAATATAAAATTTTTATTCGAATTCTTATCATATAAAAGATCCTTAATTACTATTTCTTTTTTTCCAAGTTCTTTCTTTTTATCAAAAGCATATATTTCTAAAATATCATCCCTGAAAGATTTAACATCAAAATTAAAATATTGATTAAATAATAATTTATCATATTTTCTAATTTTAATACTTTTCTCATCAAGAAAACTCCTATCTTTATATTTAAAATTAATATAAAATTCTTCTGGGAAGCCAAAATCATTTCCATCTTTTAGCATAATTGCGACAGTCAAGAGTGATTTTGGCGTAAAGTATAATGGAAAGTTTTGTCCTTTGAAAGGTGGAGTTTTATATGGAACTATTTCAATAAAAGCAGAAAGATCTTCTATAATATTAAATGGTTCATTATTTTTCAAATTCAAAATATTAATAGAAATTGTTTGATTTAATTTATCGAAGTTATTTGAATCCAGAAAATATTGCTCAAAAATCAATTTATCTTGATTTGTTAAAATAAAAGAAAATGTTTGATTAAAAGCTCCACAATTAGTTATAATAGTTTTTTCTTTGATATTTTCAAATCGAATTTTCCAAAATTCATATTTATTTTTATAAGTTTGATATCTTCCAATATGTAAATTTAGAGAATTAATTGTTATTTTTTTATCATCCCATCTCGATTGACAAGGTTCAGTTACTTGCCATTTAATTTTAACAGTCGGAGGGGCATAATAACTAGGAGAAATAATATAATCTTTTTCAATAACTTTTCCAAATTCTTCTTCAGTTAAGTCAAGAGCAAATTCATATATATTTTTATCATTATAATTTACAATAATGTTTAATTTTTCTTCTAAATTAACTGCTTTAAATTTATATTCATCATAATATTTATTATATAAATTTGAATAAAATGACCTTGAAGTAAATCTTTCTCGCCCAAAACTTATTATATAATCAATTTTTGGATATTCATAATCCTCTATTTTCGGTAAATTAACGAATTCTTTTATTTCAACATATACCATATAACATTCATTAGGTAATTGATTATAATAACCATAGAAATTTTCATTTGTAAAAGGCTTTTCTCCTCCATTAACTATTTCAGCCCAAAATCTGAATCCATTTTTACTAAATCTATATATGAAATTTGGTTCTAAATCCTTAGTCTCAAATTCCTTAGATAAATATATATCTGATAAATTATGATTCAATGCAGTTAAAATAAAAGGCTCATTTTTATTTGATATTGGAACTTGCAAAATATTTCCTCCAAAAGTAGGTCTTTTTATTGATTCAGTACTTATTAATTTTTGAGTGTGATATAGATCATTTTTCATTGTCAACGATATATAAATTGAAGCTGATTTTTTTAGTTCAACTTCAAACATCCGAATACACAAATATTGAATAGCAGATAAATTAGTTATAAATGGTGGTTGATTTGCTTCGCAAAAATGAAATGAATATTTTAAGTTAATTATGGCATTTTCTTTAATTTCATTAATGCATTCTCCTAATCTAAAATTTTTTATTACTATAGAAGTTGAAAAAAGTTTTTCTTTTTTTCCTTTTTTGTTATATTCATAAACCTTTATATATATTATATCATCTTTTATTGAGTAAACAGGAATGTGAAAAATATGTCTAAATTTTGGATTTTGTTCATTAAATATTATTCTTGTTCTTTCTGAATATCTTTTTTCTTTATTTAAATAATTTAAAGATACTTTAATGAAAGAATTTTTGAAATTAGTTATTGCGTTCTTATATTTAAAATTGCATTCTTCTATTAATAAATGAATATATCTTTTCGGATACAATGTTATAGGATGTTCTGGATATTTAGCATCTGGGCAATTCATTTGCAATGCAAATTTAATACCTTCTATTTCATGCTCACCTAATTCTTCTATTTCATATTTTATTCTTTTAATTTCTTTTGCAAATTTGTATTTTCCTTTTTTCTCAATTTGGTTAATGATTATTTCAAGTATCTCGCTTTGATTTTTTCTTAAAGGCAAATTAAATTTTTCCATTATTAAATTATCAAAAGTAACTTTTGAGAATTTTCCTTTAATAGAATCAATTGTTTTAACCTCACAATAATATTCTCCTCCAGGAATTGCAGTTTCAAAGCTTTCCACATAACAGGTAAATATATCAACTTCAAATCTTTCAGAAACAAATATTTCTTGACAAGGTTTTGCAATTTGATAAATTATATAAATTTTTCCTGGATAATCAACCGAAGGAGAATATTGAACCATATTCAATGCTTCTTCTTTTTTTATACCAAAATCACACTTTTCTAAATCTATAGTATAATAAGAAATTATGACATTATTAGAGTCACATAAAGAAATTTTAAAAACATCTGTTAAAGATTTTATATCAAATTGATAAAATTCATCCCAATATGGTTTTGAATTATTTTCTATAGTTCTTGTTTTTTTAATGCTTTCAGGTCTGCCAACAAATTCCAATTGACAATAATAATCTTTTGTTATATTGTTATTTTCATTGATCTCCCCTTTTATTATTTTAATATTAAAAGACATCTTTGTTTCACAAACAGGAAGCCTAGGAGGCAGGTCTCTAGGACCTTCAAAAGGCTTGGTGTTATTGTCGGTAAATTGGAATTCTAATCTTATTTTTCCTCCTGTTTTATATGCTCCTAGAGGTTCCATTTTAAACCAATCCTCATAAATATAATTTAATTCATATTTATTTATTTTTTTAATGCTAATTTCGGCCATTTCTGAATTTTTAAGTATATTATCATCAATTAATCTGATAATTAGCGGTTCTTCTGAATCAATAAAAGAAAAATTAAAACTTTCAAACCATTGGGGAGTCAAAGTATTATCTAAAGTTTTTGTTCTTTTCTTAATAATATCATCTTTATAAAATAATTGAATAAAAGGATCGGTCTTTCCTGCATTATTTGGAAATTCTTTTGCTTCTATAACTTTTACATTTAAATGATATACTGGCTTTTCTTTATTTTCCCATTGTATTTGATTGGATCCAGCTAATTGGTAAATAACATGAATTAAACCACCTGCATTTATTGTATTATCTATAACTATTCCTGGCTTTATATCTTTTATATTTATTTCCCATTTACCTAAAAAATCATTTTTTGAATATTTATCATAATCATAAAGTGATAATATAAATACATCTGTATTATATGATAATATTTTAAATTGAAATGTTTGATTCCATATTGGTGTTAATGTTTGCTTTCTTATTAATGTTTTTTTCTTTTCTTTTCTATCTTTTAATTCTAAAACACAAAAAGGATCAGATAATCCAGTATCATCGGCAACTGGTATATTTATTCCACTTATTATTTTTATATAAAATGTAGTATAGGGATTTATATGAGGAGACAAATTTATATCATCAAATGGCTTTACATTTTTATCATTTATTTGCAAAAATAAATGAATTTCACCAGAGGGTTCCATTGAAGTTTTAACTTCTTTAGTTTTTCCATATTCGAAATTAGCTAAAGTTATTTCACATTTTGATATTGTTTGACAATTATCAGGATCATTTTTATATTCTATTATTAATTTTTCTTTATCTTTTTCTGTCAAAATAAAATTAAAATCCTCATGATATATTGAATTTAATTCATCTTTCGTATCTGTTAAATATCCTTCATCTGTATCTGATTCTAATCTTAAAGCTATGTAAAATTTACCAGTTTTCAATTGAGTTGAAGTTACAGAGGATACATCTTCAATTCTTATATTAAGTTGATCTAAATTATATTCAGAAGGAATAAAAGGTATTTCAGATGGTGGAGTTATTTGAAAACTTAATTCAATAGTTGAACCTTCTTTATTTCCTGATAAAGGTATTAAAGAAAAAGTTTCATGATAAACCTTGCCAACAATAAAACTTTTCAAAGGAAAATCTTTCATACATACTATTTTTGATTTATTTTTAATTTGTCATCTTTGCCAACACGATCCCAATCATTTATTTCTAATCTTATAATATCCGAATTTAATGATTTAATTGGAATTTTAAGATAATCATCCCATATTGGATTTAATGTTTTATCTATTCTTCTACTTTTAATTGATATATTTGTATTTAATATTTTAAATAAACAATAAGGATCACTTAATCCATTTGAATCAGCTGAAGGTAAATTAGTTGCTTTTATTAAATGAATATTAAATTCCCATTGCTCACTTGGCTTAAATTCCATTTTTTCTTCTATTAAAGGGCCATCAAAAGGTTTTTCACCTTTTTCTGTTAAATGTATCTCTACTTTTATTAATCCAGTTCTTTTATTATTATTCTTAACTTCTACCCATTTTAGATATCTTTTTCCTATATCAAATTTTTTGACTTCAAGTATTATCTCTCCTATATTATTATCCTTTCCTTTTTCCTTTAATTCTAATTTAAATAAATCAGTTTGATAATTTGCTATAAAAAATGAAAAAGTTTCATTCCACGAAGGTGATAAAGTTCCTTCTTTCACCTTTGTTTTTGAAAATTCTAAATCACCAACAATTGACATTTGGCAAAATAAATCAGCCACACCACTTATATTTTTTGTTGTAATATCTTTTGCTTCTAATACTTTTATATTCAAAATATATACTTTAAATGGCTTAGTTATAAAAGGAGGATCTCCAGCATAAGCTAAATGATATTGAACCAAAATATTTCCTCCAGCCTTAATATTAGTATTAAAAACGACTCCTGGTTCTATTTCATTTATATTTTTAGACCATTGTCCTAATAAATCATTTTTTGAAAATTTATCATAGTCATAAAGACTCAATATGAATCTATCTTTATTATAAGATAATATTTTAAATTGAAAGGTTTGATTCCAAGTTGGAGTTAAAGTTTGAGTTTTAATCGAAGTTTTTTTATTTTCTTTTCTTCCTTGTAATTCAAGAACACAAAAAGGATCAGATAAACCAGTTTTATCAGCAGGTGGAATATCATATCCTTTTATTATTTTAATATAAAATGTCATATATGGATTTGATAAAGGAGTAAATTCTTTATCTTTAAAAGGTACTTCAGTCTGTTTATCAATTTGTACAAATAGGTGCAAATTTCCACTTGGTTCTAAAGATAAATTCATTTCTTTTGTTTCTTCATTTTGTATATTAGCCAAAGGTAATATAGTTTTAGCTATTACTTCATTTTTATCTTCATCATTTCTATATTCAATTATTAATTTATCAGTTTTATAATCTGTAAGGATAAAAGAAAAATTTTCTTTTATAATAGTATTTAATTCATTTTTTGTCATACTTTTTATTCCTTCATTAGTATCAGATTCTAGTTTTAAATTAAAGAAAAAATTTGGATTTTTTAAAACCTTTTTTGTTGAAATTCCGAAAATATCTTCGATTCTGATGTTTAATTGTTGATTAGTATAATTTATAGCTGAAAAAGGAATAAAAGATGGAGGAGTTATTTGAAAAATTAAATCTATTGTAGAGCCACTTTCGTTTCCTTCTAATGGTATTAAAGTATATTTATTTTTATAAATTTCTCCGGGCTTATGCTCATTTAATGATATATCTTTCATACATAGTTTATCATGCTTTCCAATTCTATCCCAATCCATGATTTCTAATCTTATTATATCCGAGTTTAATGATTTAATTGGTATTTGAAGATAATCATCCCACATTGGATTCAAGCTTTTATCTATTTTTCTGCTTTTAATTGATATATCTGTATTTAATATTTTAAATAAACAATAAGGATCACTTAATCCATTAGAATCAGAAGATGGAAGATTATTGGCTCCCAATAAATGAATATTAACTTGCCAATTTTGGCTTGGTGGAAAATTAATTTTATCCTCAATCAATTCTCCACTAAATGGCTCTATTCCTGGTTCAACAACGCTAATAATAGATTTTATTAAACCAGTTTTTTTTCCTTTATTTTGAACTTCTAGCCATTTACTATAACATTTTCCGATTTCAAATTGCTTCATTTTTAATTCAACTAAGCCAATTTCATTATTATTATCCTTTAATATTAATTTAAATGAATCAGTTTCATAATTAGTAATTAAAAAAGAAAAATTCTCATCCCAACATGGCGATAAAGTCCCTTCTATTATTTTAGTATTTAAAAAAACTCTATCTCCAATCATTTGCATTTGGCAATAAGGATCTGCTAATCCACTTAAATTTTTGACTCTAATTTCTTTTCCTTCAATTATTTTTATATATAAAGTTTTTACTGTAAAAGGCTTATTAATAAAAGCATAATTACCAGGACCTGCTAATTGATATTGAATATGAACTTTACCACCAGTTGAAAAACCTTTTTCAGGACTAAATTTAAACCAGGCATTTATTGGAGCTCCATAGGGAATTGTATTTGTATTTAATATATATGATGATGTTGCTATTTCTCTTCCCATTGTTCCTCGTTGTTTTAGTTCAATGCATAATGCATCGGTTCCTAAGGATCTTATTGGAAAATGATATTCTTCGTCCCATACTGGATTTGCTCCTTTTTTGGAATTCTTTGTTCTAACTTCTCCTATTTTTTCTTTTGGTTTAGCCCCTAGTAAATATAATTTACAATAAGTTTCAGATTTATCAGAAGGAAGGTTTTTTGCTTCTATTATTTTGACATTTAATGTCAAAGACTCACATAAAAATAATTTTTCCTTGTTAATATCTAGAGCTGGCAAAGTTGAAAAAGGAGGATATCCAAAATCTTTTATTTCCAAAATTAGATGAATATTCCAATTTCTTCCGAAATTAAATATTTTATCAACAACAGTATCAGGCTTAATTGAATTATAAGGAATTTTAAGTTCCCCTAATTCTATTTCTTTTTTACTATGTTCATATAATTTTAATATGGCATCATTTTCATAAGAATAAATAAGTTGATATTGTTGAAACCATTTACTTTCTTTATTTTGTGAAGATGTAAATTGAATATCTTTTTCATTATCTAACTTTCCTATCCAATATAAATAGCCATTAGGTAAATTAGTTCCTTCTAATATTCTCATATTTAAAACTTTTTGATTCCATAATTTTTCTTCAAACGGAATATCTCCCATCTTAGCCACATGTATTATAAATTCTAATTCTCCTGATATTTTAGATTCCTTGTCGTAGAGTTTTAATTTATAAGGAAATACTTTTCCATAAATTACAGATTTTAAAGGAATATTAATAATTCCGATTAAATCATCTGATGATAATAAATCATAATCCATACAAGTAATTGTTAAAATATCATAATTAAGAGAATTTATATCAAAAATAAAATATTCATCCCATTTTGGATTTAAGCATTCATATATAATAGAAGTTGTTTTCTTTTGATTATTAATTTGAAGAATACAATAAGGATCAGATAAACCATTTGAATCACAGGATTTTAAATTAAAAGCTCTCACAATTTTAATAAATAATTGCAAAGGCTTATTAATTGGTTTCTTATCCAAAGTATCCAAATTTCCATTTCCTCTTTTTGTTTTTTTCCCAGTATCAATATATTTTTCAAATTTATAATTTTTAAAAGGCTCAATAGTGCTTTCCTGTACATAAAAATGAATTTTCCCTCCTTTTTTCATTCCTTTAGCCGGGGTCAGCTCTTCTGTTATTTCCTTAATTTCTCCGTATTTCAATTCATTTAAATTAATATCTTTAGTTCCTATTAAAGGATCTTTACCAGTTGCTTCATCTCTAAGCTCTATTTGTAAAGATATTTCTTGGCATAAAGAATATAAAGTAATAGTTTCATTCCAACAAGGATTTAAAGTATTATTTATTACTTTTGTTTTATGAACAAATTCTTGATCATTTAATTTTAATCTCACATAAGGATCAGTTTTACCTATTAAATCAGTATTGGGAATGTCGTAACCGTCCATCATATGAATATTTATTTGTCGTAGAGTTAGTAATGGCTTAGGATTGAAAGGTATCCATCCTATTGTGCATATTTGATACATTATAAATAATGAACCTTCTGATTTATAATTTTGATTATAAATATCTAACCATTTTGTTATTATTTCTCCTTTTCCCATTTCTCTAACTATAAGATCAATATATCCTATTAAATCATCTGAGCCAATTGTGTCATAGTCATAGCAATTGATTCTTATTATATCTGTTTCATAATCATATATTTTAATATTAATAAAAAAATTCCATTTTGGATAAGTAGTTTCATAAATTATTTGAGTTTTTTTGATAATTTTAGGATTTGATAAATTTACCACAGTGCAATAAGCATCATTTTTTCCATTAGAATCCATTGGCGTTAAATCTTTTCCTTCAAAAAATCTAAAATATGCAGTTAATTCAGTAGGAGGAGAAAATTCATCATCAAATTTTTCATTTTCAAATGGTTTAGTACCATACGGGGTAACTTGAAAAGCTATTTTTATACTTCCTTTATCATTCAATTTATACCACTTTTTTTCAATTTCACCAACATCAATACCTGTAAATATTTTAACAAAACTTATTATATTTTTCCCCTTATTTAAATTCACTGTTAATACAGGTTCATCTTTTGGCATTGATACAATAAATTCTTCTTGCCATATTAAATCTTTTGATTTTCTGGTTGTTAATATTAAATCTTTTTTATATCCAAACGTTATAAAATATTCCCCTGGTTCAACATCTTTCACTGTCATTATTCTTATATTAGTTACATAAATTTGAAAAGGATTAGATATAAATTTAATATCTTTATCTTCAGCTAAATGTATAATTAAATGAATCTTAGGGATTGTTTTTTTCTCTATCTGATTCATATTAAACCATTTATCAATAATTTCACCAGGTTTTAATTCATTTATTTTTATACTTAAATCAGATATTATTTCATCTTTTCCTATATTATCATGATCATATAACTGTATAAATAAAAAATCATTTTGAATATCCAAAACATCAAAAGAAAATTCTTGTCTCCAATGAGGAGTTAAAGAATAATCAATAATCCGAGTTTGAGCTTTTTGTTGCCCAAATTTAATTTTACAATAAGCATCACATAATCCCCCTACATCCATTATAGGAATATCTTTTCCTTCAATGACTCTCAAATAAACTTTCATTTGTATTTAAAATTCATATTTATTTTTAGTTTTTAATCAAAAATTATTTATATTATATAAATACTTTTTCTATTATCGTTTGAAAAGGGGGATTGGGGATGGGGGATTGGGGATTGGGGATTGGGGATTGGGGATTGGG
>JAEEGL015681478.1_pt1 | contig 11288 bp, 7 predicted proteins | sample 9134231 | NCBI WGS metagenome assembly JAEEGL01 (sample SAMN16246548, study PRJNA631951) | gut metagenome | biome: gut microbiome; feature: rumen; material: fiber-attached | host: Bos | place: Iran: Karaj | collected 2018-10
TGATGAAAGTTCCCGACAGATCGAGCTCTACTATCTCATCAATAGCATCGTTCATAACCTGATTGAACTCGTTATCGCTAACGTCATCGCTGTTCGCAGCAATGATTGCCAGATAGCCGCTGCATGAACGGCGGTTTTGCTGACGAGCGAGCTCCAGATCACGAGAGTACCATTCCGAGAAGTTGTCAAATGGATTCCATTCATTATCGATTGTCGAGAGCATCGCTTCCTTATAGGTGGTCTCCATTTAACTTCACCTCGATTCTTTAGCGACCTCTTGCACAGAACTGACTGAGATATCGAGCATGTCTGCAACATCGCCCTGAGTATAACCGAGACTGAGCATCTGTTCGATACGCTGCTTGCGAGCAGGAGAAATTGTGGTCTTTCCTTTAGGCATCGACAACTGTTTCACCTGTTTCGAATCAGCGTTTCTCAGCAAGTCCTTAAGGAACGTGTCGTGAACTGCGCCGGCCTGAACTGCTTCCCATTCACGATCAGTAAATTTAACACGCTGTTTGAGTGCGCCTGTTACCTGGCGTTTCTCATTCAGCGTGCGTCCTTTGAGCTTCTTAAGAGCCCCATGATCGTTTTTCAGTTCAGGATTATCGAACAAGTATTGCTTCACAGCCACGTTGGCTAATATCAATGCCTGTCTTTCCAATGGCGCATTTTGTTTTGCTATGGTCAGTTTCGACTGTAGCGATTCAACCTCATCTGCGTACATCTTCTTTGCTTCAGGGTTGTACTTCAGATTAGGGGTTCTCATCAGTTCCCTTCTGGCCTCAAGCGCAAGGTCCTTCATCTGGTTGGCATACTTCGCATAGACTCTCTCGATCATTGCGTTATGCCCGGATATCAATGACCTGGCATCTTTTGTGTCCGCCATCTGGGTTGAGGTTTCCTGCACAATCTTACCCTGCCAGTTGGTTTTGCCCGTGTCCTCATATATCTTTTCGCCGGTAATCGGGTCAATGCCCTTGTACCGCCTCTGATTGATATAGGTCTTGGACTTGGCTCGGGATATCAATGTGGAAGCACCACCCACGGAGCCATCAGCCTTTACCTGGTACTTCTCGATCAAAGCGCGAATATCATTCTCCTGCTCTGAGCGCTTCCAGTCCAGCTTGTGCTTCTCCGAGTCGATTATCACCATGGAATGCTTAATGGCTCTCACGATTTCGTCCGGCTTCGCGTTGGCGATTGTCATATCCGTGATCAGGTTTGTGACAACGCCCATCTGCTTCTGCTGGTGCGCATGGGAGATGACCTTCATTCCAGGATATCCAGGATAGGCTTCCTTTGTATCGAAGTCCCTGAGGGCTTCAAACTGCTTCGCATGCTTAATATCACCGTGGTTGTTGGGGATCACATAGACCGTATCGCCGTCAAAGTCGGCGCCGCTCAGCTGCTGCGCAACCTTCGGGCTGATACCGACAGCGTCGATCGCCTGGCCGAGGATCCGTTTCGAGTCTTTGTGGTTGTTGTTCACCGTCAGGCTCGGAATTTCCGTGATGCTTGCATGCGGATACCGGATCAGCACAACCTCCGTTCCTGTTTTATAGGAAGGAGCGTAGATCTGGTTAGGCGGTAGGGTCTCCACAGGAAGTATCACCTTACCTGCCTGGCCCGGGAAACCGTACGCCTTAAGATGCACGGCATCCGAATCGCATCCGTCCGCAAAGTCCGCAAGAAGTTTTTTTTTAACGGTCGGATTCGTCAGTGCCAGAATATCATTCAGCTGTTCCCGCTTCGCCGCATAAGTCAGATCCAGTTGCCGCTTGGCAAGCGCAGGAGGCTGTTTGGAAAGCATCTGTGCAGAGATATTCTTGCTCCAGTCGTTCCACTTGCCTTCCTCGTTCACAATCCGGATAGCAGACTCATGCTCGTTTCCGTCATCGTCTGTCCATGTCCGGTTTCTCGCCAGCGTCAGCTTGTTCTCCGGTAGAATATTAGCGCCGAACGGATTTGCCGGGTCCTTCTTCATTTCCTTCAGAACCGACTTCCCGTTCGGATCGCTGTTGATCTTGGGTGTTCCCTCATGTTTGTTTGTGTTGAAGACAATATCATAACCTTTCGGGATGTCGTCGGAGTACAGGCACATACCTTTCAGGTAATGCGTTCCGTCCACGGCGATCCGCACCTGCGCATAGTTAGCGTTGCCAAGGCTCAGGTCCTTTACGCCTCTCCTGACTTCTATCACCCCGTCCTTCTCGGTGCCGCCCTGTTCCGCGTACCGGATGTAAACCCGGTCGCTGGAAACCGACTCCGGGGGTTTGCGCACCTTATAGGTCTCGCCCCTGTCGTCGCTGAAGTGGTCCATTCCGGCCGGCACAATCTCATCCATGTGCTCATAGACTTCCTTGGTCGGAATATCACCCTTGGTCAGCACCTTGATGGTGGTCTTCTGGTTTGTCGCTTTGCCATACTGGTCAACCGCGAACTTGCGGTGCACCGTATAGCCTTCTTTTTCCATCTGAGTGAGCACGTTTTTCAGCCGCGTTTCACTGATACCGAGATTGAGTTCCACACCGGGGCCGACGTCCAGCATGCGATGCTTTTCGAGTTCCTCCACCAGCGTGTTCTTCGTATTCTCAAATATCTTGTTCTGGCGCTTCATCCCTTCCTGAAGGAGGTTCCTTACGGTGCTCTCCTTCTTCGGGTCCTTGTATAACCGCATAGCGATCGCGACGTTGCTCATCTTCCTGTTTCCCGTCTGCGGATCGAATGCCAGTTTCTTCGCCATCGCGACTTCATAGGCGTGGATCTGTTCCCGGTTCTGCGATATCTTTGCCCGGAACTCGGAGGAGTTCATCTGCATCGATTTCGCGATCTGTGTATCCGTCATGCCCTTTTTCCGGAGGCTCCTGACCGTGGTCTGGAAATTCTTCACATGCTGGTAGGCACTATCACCGCTGCCGTAGCGGTACCGGCCCGAGCCGATCGGCGCCCCGTCCAGCACACTCCGCCCCACATGCTCGAGGAACTCGTCTTCAGCGTCGAAGACATCGTCCATCAGGATATCACCGTTTTTCTCTTGCTCACTCATGGTCTCACTCCTCCGCTTTCACATTTCTGAGTACCTCGTCGAAGGACACGATGATGTCCATCAGACGCCGGATCTCCGCAGGGTCAGCTTCCTCAACCCGGACCTCGCCGAGCTGGTAAATACGCAGTTCAATCCCGCTCATCTTCTCAGGATCGAAGTGCAGTTCTTTCGGGCTCACGTCAAACAGGCGGGCAATATCACCGTCGCCCTCGCCCTTCCGACGGAGCTCGCGCACACGATTCTGATAGTTCAGGCAGAACAGGGCCGCGTACAGGCGAAGCTGTTCCATGTGGGCTTCGGTCTCTCCGGTCTTCAGATCGTGGATTCGGAGAAAGTTCCTTTTGTAGCTGATCGCGTCGGCCGTGCCGAAGCAGTTCCAGCTGTAGAACAGCGGCTGCTCGGAGACCATCTTGTAGCCGATCGCGTCGTTGACGAACATGTTGACCGTGTCGTGGTTCCTGGGCTGCATGCGGTTGAGCAGGATCGCGTTATGCGCATACTCGTGCAGCTTCGTTCCCCTTTCGACCGCCTTGCTTTTCATGTACCTTTCGGCCAGCTTGTTCTCTGTGTAGTTGATCCAGTGGAATTGGCTCGGGCTCATGAAGGCGTGAAGACCCTCGAGCTCCAAGTGCTCGTCGAAGACCATGTATAATCTCCTCCTCGTTTTCAGGATATATGAACCGCGCATAGGACATCCGATTCAGCTTGTTAATGTAGAAGTCCTGGTTGGGCCGATGCGGTGCATTCTCCTCCCTCTTGACCTCGAGCGCCGCCCAGCGTTTCCCGCGCAATATCAGTAAGTCGGGAAAACCCTGTTTGTAGTTCGGGTCCGTTTTCAGCACGACAGCGTCAGGCATCTCCCTGTAAACGCGCTTGATCAGCTTCGCCTGAAATGTACGTTCAAGAATATCCGTCCACCTCCGTTCTGAAACGAGAAAAAAGAAGGGAAGGTGTTTTTGCCTTTGAATAAGGCAAACCTTCCTTTCCTCTCTATTAGAGGGGGTGTAATTTTTGCGTAGCCTCAAACAGGCCTGTTGACGAACAGGCTGACGTTGAAGTCCCGCTTCTCCCGTATTGCCTGACGTATAGCCAGGTCGATCCCGGCCCTGCAGTACAGGTGGTAGTAATATAAATCTGTGAACGGCGTGTTCAGCCGGTCAATCCGGCCCATGCTCTGCGTCATGCATTTGTAGGAGTAGTTCATGCTGTAGAATATCATGGTGTCTGTCTGTGTACAGTTCCACCCTTCCGCTCCGGCAGCATACTGGACCAGGTATATCCATCTGTCGCCGTCAGGCACGGGCTCGTGCAGATGCCCGTTCCATTCCCGGCACTCGATCTTCTCCTGTTCCGCCATCTTCCTCAGCAGTTCCAGTTCATAATTGAAGTTGTAGAATATCACCGCTTTCGGATGGCTCTCCAGCAAACCGATGACTGTCTCGATCCTCCTTCCGTCGCTGTTTACCGCCCGCCTCAGTACATAGCACAACCCGCCCGCATCCTGAATCGGTTCGTCCTTATACGGATCCCATCTTGTTGAAAGTACCAGTTTTACAAGGTCTTTGTCAAACGGCACGGATATCCATTCATCGTGGGCGACGGTCTTCCTGGCGTACGGCATGTTCACCACCACTTCCTTCCGTATCCGCATCAGCTCGCCCAGGTTCACGTAATGGTCGATCTTCGGATACTTCGTGACGTAGGTGGAATAGACCACATGGCTCTGCCTGAAGTCCGTCAGGTTCCGGTAATATCCGTTGGCGATAAAGATGTTCGCGTAATCCATCCAGCAGTCGCCCGGCGTGGCGCTCAGCAATATCCACCGGTTGTGCTTCGCGATCTTCCGGAACGCCTTCGCCCACTTCCCGGTCCCCACCAGGCGCTGTTCGTCAAATATAAAGAACGCGCCTTCGGTCTCCGTGTACTTCTGTATGTTGTTCCAGCTGTCCACAACCTCGGGCTTAAAGGCAAAGGGCTCGCATTCCTGCTCCCAGTCCTTCGTATCCCGCTTCCGTGCCGTTGTGATAATATAAAGAGGCGGGGCCGTTCCTCCTTTCTTCCGGGCCCCTGCCTCATAATACGCCAGCGCAGTACGGCTCTTCCCGGTCCCGACGCCGCCGACCAGGATACAGCCGTCGTGCATCTTCCGCACCGCTTCGCGCTGATGGGGATATAAATCAGCCACAGGCCGTCCGGTCTTCCGGAAGCTGTTCCGGCTCCATGTCCATGTACGGCGCCTTCGCCTTGTAGGTCCTGGCTGCCGGCGCGTCGTCGGCAATCCTGATGATCGCTTCGCGGATCGCGGCGTCGATCCTGTCCGCGCATTCGGGGCACAGCGCGTCCGTCGGGCAGCCCCAGGTATGACCGATCACTTTTCCGTCGGCGTCCGTCATTGCCTTGTTATGGGCAAATGTGAAATATCCATAGGGATTCTGCATAAAAGTGAGTTTCTGCTTCCGCTCCTCCAGCTTCCGCTGTTCAGGCAGCCTCACGCCGCAGATATCACAGGCGACGATGTTCATCTCAGAAGTCCTCCTCATCGCGGTTCGACATCCGGGCGTTCAGCGAGCGGCGGGGCGGTTTCGCAGTTACCACCAGTTTCTTGGCATACGCCTTGGTGCCAGTCTTCCCATTCACTTCCCAGTTGTACGGCCGGATCTCCAGGTCGGCCCGCGCGATATCCGTGTTGTCCAGGATTCCGACGTTGTCCTCGTTCAGGTACGTCCTCGTCCCGTCATGGCTCACAAGTATCACCGTCGGCGGATAGGGGTCAAAGGCCACCGCCACGTCCAGCTGGTTCTGCGGGTCGTCGCCTTCACGATACGGGGGCTTGTGCTTGATGTACCAGCCCAGATCCTCCAGTTCATCCGCCACGCCCTGGGGCAGGAAAACGGAGAACTTCCGCTCTCCTGCCTTGTTGTATTCCGTCTTGATTCCGCTGAAATTGCGGTAGCTGCCGAAGCCGATCGTCACGTCTTCAAGCCTTACATTCTCGTTTACCATCTTTCATTTCTCCTTTTTCATGTCTTGTCACAGCAGAACATTTCCTCAAAGTTCTGGCTGTCCAGTTTAATCCGCCAGTGCGGGCAGTCCAGGCAGTTCTCGTAGGACTGCTCCCCGCATGTCGGCCTGTGTTCCCACGGAAGCCCCGCGTTGCTGCAGCCCGAGATATCAATGAAGTCGCTGAAGTCCCCGTATTGCTCAATGGCCTCGATCGCGGCGTTGCTCATTTCCGTGAAATAGGAAATATCCACAACGTCCTCCAGCCGGTCGTGCACCGTTTCAGCCTCCAGCCACCGGTATCCCGTGCTTCCGCCTACCGCGTAATACTTTCCGTCCTTCTCGCGCAGGAGCAGGCCGCCGCCCTTGCCGGGTATCACCGGCGCGAACAGCCCCACCTTGCCGATGAAGACATAGTTATGCCCGTCTTTGATTGCCCGCTTCAGATACACCATCCGCTCGATCATCTCGCACACCAGCTGCTCCGTCTTTTCATCCAGAATTTCCAGCAGCTCGTTCATTTCATAGAGATCCAGCATTTGTTCCGGATCAACGCTATGCTCCTTGGCAATTTTGCGCAGACGGGTTTTGATATGGTCCAGTTCTTTTTCTTCCGACGTTACGTCCAGCAATCCTTCGTTCATGTCCAGATATAAAGCCGTCGTGCAGCTCTTCGTCTCGCACAGGTCCTGGAATCGTATCGGCTCGTGGCTGAAGAGCGTCTTGAACACAAACGGCACCTGGAACTGCGTGCCCGTCGCCGTCCATTCTCCAGGATGCTCGTTAAACGCGTCCTCAGAATACCGGGCGATGTACACCGCGTCGTTCACCAGGCACATCCTGTCATAGGTCGCCTCGTGCTCGAAAGTATAACCGTACAGCTTTCCGTAGCTCATGACGAACTCGATGATCTCTCTCGTAGCATCGGGGATCTTAATCGAGTCCGTTTTGATATGCGCCACCGTGAATCCGCGCTTCTGCACTTCATGCTTCAGGTTCACCATAAACAAAGCGCCGCGCTTGGCGACGATGTTGTCGATGTTCCTTGTGTCACGGAACGCGTTATCAAACTTTGCGCTGGTCAGCCCGTACACGCTGTTAATCGCAATCTTGAGAGCTCCCGCCAGGGCCTTTGCCTGTCCGGGATCTTCAAGATACCTGGCGAGCTTTCCGCCGAAGAGTTCCTTTGCCTTGCCGTATTCTTTATGTTTGATGAATATACGCGCCTGCAGGATATCATGAAACTTCTCGGTAAATTCCGCTCCAAAGAGCTGCTCTGCCACAATGGAGGAGGGATGCATGCTGGCAATATCGAGCAGAGCCACATTTCGGTGTATTCCCGGCTCAGCATACACATAGCCGCCTTCGCCAACTTCCTCACCTCGGTATATGCTCTTTCCGTGGTCAAATGTGTATCCGGGAAATATGGGTTTTCCGTCCTCCGTGAACAGCGTGTACTCATCGTCCACGGGCATCGTCGGCATCGCCTTCGGGCTCACTTTGGAAGTATCACCCATAAACCGGTAGTTGAACTGCCCCTGCGGATGCTTCTCCCCGCCGAATATAATGCGGGTGGTCAGGCTGTTGGTGGAATCGTTGACGCTCATGCCCGCGATATCCGCCAGAATCTGCCTCGCCGTCCAGTCCGCCTGCCGCGCGTTGAATACCGCTTCCGTCGCGAACACGTCGTTGTCGCAGTATTCCGCCACCTGCTGCCACTTCTCCTCCGGCACCGGCTGGTCCCACGGGAGCCCCAGCTCCTGGTGATGGATCCCCAGCTCGATCTCCCATTTCTTCAGGCTCTGCTTGGTGGAGCAGAAGTCGTACACGTCGGTGTAGCTAATGTTGTAGGCTTCCCCGAACGTCGCGTTCTTCGAGCCGTTAATAATCCCCTGGGAAATATCATAAATCTCCGGGATCGTCTTGCCGATGAAGATCGCGTACAGGATGTGGTTGTCGTACCTCCTGCAGTTGAAGCCGACCAGCTTGTATTTCATCAGCGCCTCAATATCACGGGGTTTCGGGTTGATCATCCGCTGGCATACATCGTCGCCGGCAAATTTCCAGTTCACCAGCACCAGGTTGGGAAACACCTCAATATCAAAGAACACGAGCCTTTCGTCGGAATACTTCAGCACCCCTTCCGGGTCTGTGCCGTCCTTGTCCGTCCACGGGCTCGCGTCTTCACTCCGGAACTTCATCTTCGCCACCCTCGTCAGGCAGTATTCCGCCTGGTGGCTGGAATGGATCGCGAAGTCCATAATATCAGGCCGCATGTCCGATACGTCGTAGTGCAGCCCGCTGGCGTACGCGTCATCCAGGATTTTCTCGATGAAGTCGATGCTCGGTTTCGTCCCCGGGTGGATCTCCTTCCGCAGGTTCCTGTCGATCAGGTCCCTCAGGCCCTTCTCGCTCTTTACAGAATCAAAGTTGACCGTTTTCTTTACCTCCTTTCGCGGCAAACCGCTCGAAAGCGTCGCGATCGGAATATCATTGCAGCGGCTCACCCTCCTCCTTAATGATGAGTTCCCGAGGAACTTCTTGATCTCAATGTCCTTCTCCACCAGGTTGGCCAGTTCGGAAATATCACCGTCCCAGATATAGTGGAGATGGAGGCCCTGACCGCCCTGGCTGACTTCGGCGTAGGTCGGTTTCCAGTTCGCCGCCGCTTCAAGGTTCAGCTCCAGCGACTTGTTCCCTTCCGCGTCCTTTTTGTCAAAGTCAATCACAATATGCTGCATCGGGGGCCTCACATAATGCACCCGGTCCGTCCGGATGTCGCAGAGTTTTGTGGTTACTTCGCTCCACTTTTTCTGCGGTTTTCCTTCCGGCGTTGCGTATTGCGCCGGTTGGGCTGATAGGATTTTGTCAAGAACGGAACTCGAAAGTCCGAGTCGGAGCCATTCCGGGACACGGCCGCTTCCGCTTTCTTTTTGCGGAACTTCGCGTACCGCCTCTGCTGCCGGTTCAGCTTCACTTCCGGTTCCTGCGCCTGGTTCTGCCCATCCATGTTTTCCTTCTCCTTTCTGTGAAATATCAAACTTCGCCCGGTCAAACCCGCTGTACCAGCTCCGGACCCGCTGGCCGTCGATCACCGCGATCGCCTCGAAGTTTTCAAAATAGTTCTTCAGTTCCTCCCGGAACTTGTACATCGGCAGCCGCTGGATGTTGCTCTGCTCGCAGTAGTCCTTGTACATCTCATACGCCGCCTTCAGCGTCGTCCCGTCTTCCTTGGAGAATATCAGGTAGTGATAGTCTACAAAGTTGAACAACGCATCCGTCTTGAACATCATTTCCACCGGTTTGTACCCGTCGTAGTAATGCTTGCCCATTTCCCGGTACACGTTCAGGCAGTGTTCCGCGATCGCCCCGAGTTCAAAAGCAATCTGGTTCTTCAGCTGGAAATACCGTTTGATCGGGATCTTCTGCAGGCTCGGCTTCACGTCAATCAGCCGCCGGATAATACCGCTCTTCGCGTCCGTGATCTTCACCGGATGATTGGAAGCCAGAAACAAAAAGCAGTGCGGCACAAAGTCGTAACTGCTTTTGAACTTCTCCTTCATCATCATCGGCTCATGACTCACAAGGCTGTTCAGTTTGGTATTGTCGGCGATCCTCGACAGGTCTCCGTCAAACTGGATCGCCACCAGCGGGTTTGTCCTGAACTGCTCCATCGGGAACGAATTGCCGATTCCCGTCAGTTCCCCCGAATCAAAGCTGACCGCGTAAGATCCGAACAGTTCCTTGATAATATCAAGAATCGTTCCCTTGCCGGTTCCCGGGTCGCCGTAGAATACGAGGAATTTCTGAATGCTTTTGCTGTCTCCGGATACAACCGCTCCGATGGCCCATTCAATCTTCTCACGCTCTTCCGGCAGATATAAAGTACCGACAAGCTCGTCCCACGCGCTGTGGTCCCCGTCCGTCAGCGGATACGGAAGGCGCTTGCTCACGTAATCCTTCTTTTCCACCGCCGTGTCACTGAAAACGATCCGCTCGTCAAGCTGGTGAAAATTGTCCGGCCGGTTGTTCAGCCATTTGCGGTACTTTGTCCACGTGCCGTTCGATTCGTCCAGCATGTACTTGACCCTCAGGTCGATCCCCGGCATATCACCGAGCCCTTTCACATAATCCCGGATCTCCCTGTCCACAATTTCCTGCACCCGGTCCTCGTCCGTGTTCCACAGCCCGAGTTCCTCGTCCCATATCGCGTAGAACTTTCCGCCGCGGATCATCAGGTCCCTGCTCTTCTTGTTCAGGAAATCCGGAAAGATCTCCAGCACACCCGGTTTAGGGGCCGTTTTCTTCGCCATATAAAAATCGCTCACATGTTCTTCACCCTTTCGTTTGTAACGCCGTTATACACTTTTTGCACAAATCCGCGAAAAATTGCCTTATTAAATATATAATTATTAAATATTTTCATCACGTATTTAGGGTAAAATGCTCAGATTTGTGTAAAAAATCGCTGGAACCGTTGATATACAAGGCTTACAGCGATTTTCAGATTTGTGCAAATTTGTGCAAAATACACAAATATTTGTGCAAAAACACGGAAATTTGTTGTGCAGTCGCGTTACAAAACACCACGATTTTCAGAAAATTCCGTTTTTACACATTTTTGTGCACATTTTCTGTATAACGGCGTAACAATATCTGGCAGTCTTTTTTCACAAAAACATGGTCCAGGATCGTCACGGTCTGGATGTTTCCCCGATGTTTCCATACGCGTACCTGCGTTTCGGAAACGTCGTGCTCCTCCGCGAACCGCTTCAGCGGAATATAAATCCCGTCCGTAGCAGTCCGGTGCCCGCTCAGGGAGATCTCACCGTTGCCAAAAAACTCAACGACCATGCCGGATCCTCCCATTACTGTTCACCCGCTTCCACAGCGGCCCACGGGATGTATTCACGCAGCCCTTTCGTCGGCGGCTTGTCCCATATCCGCTTGCTCACGCCCAGCTCGTTCGCCAGGACCACCACGCGGATCATCGCGAATTCGCCGGCAGCGCTCTGTATAATGCACATCTGGAACCGCAGGCCCGGATCCACCTTCATCTCCGCGTGTTCTTCCTCGCCCCACGCTTCCACAAAACAGGGAAATATCTTTCCCGGGAAGCCTTCCTTGTCCTTGGTCTCAATGAACATCAGCCGCTCCACCGTCGGGTTGGTATATTCCTCGTCCAGCATCTCCTTCAGTTCGGCGGCTTCGATAATCTTTGCTTTTTCGCTCAGTACCA
>JAEEGL016979259.1_pt1 | contig 11288 bp, 12 predicted proteins | sample 9134231 | NCBI WGS metagenome assembly JAEEGL01 (sample SAMN16246548, study PRJNA631951) | gut metagenome | biome: gut microbiome; feature: rumen; material: fiber-attached | host: Bos | place: Iran: Karaj | collected 2018-10
AACTGAAAAATTCAAAAAAATTCATGTGATAGAATCTCTACCAAAATGGTTGAGCAGATTTTTTCTTTTCTGTTGAAAAAAGCATATTCCCATTCTTTCATCCTTATTTGATTATCGTAATCTAATCGTTTGTTATCCTGAGATTATGTCTATTCTGTCTAGAAAAATCAAAAAATTCTGACCTGAAAGAATGGTTATTTCCAGCTATGCAATCGCAAAAAATGTAAAAATTCCTCAGATTTGTAAACACACAAAATTGTACCTACATTCCCCTATGCAATATATTTGGTCGCATAGAGAAGAATATATTTGAAAATTTAAATGACGAAAGAAAAAATTGTTCACTTCCATTATTCCTCGTTTACAAAAATGGGATAAACAGTTTACTAAATTTGATGAGGTAATTTTTAATAGCAATTATACAGCTTGATTGGCTGAGAAAATTTACTGAATGGAATGAAAAGTGAAATATCCAAAAATTAATGATTGCTTTTATCTTTCTACTCCTACCAGAGAGGTTCAGAATTATTTTGTTTGTGTAGGTAGAGTTGTAAATTTTGTGCGTGAAGTTGGATTAATTATCAAAGCTTGTAATGAGACTAAGACTAATCTTTTGATTATTGGTTCGTGACCAGATGAAGTTGAGTTGAAATCTTTAGCATGAGATACTATCATATTTTTGTGATGGTTGTCTCAAGAAGAGAGTCTAAAAATTATCAGGAATGCAAAATGATTAATAAATCTAACTAAAGAATCATTCTGAATGTGAACTGCGGAAGCTTTACTTTTATGAGTTCCTGTTATATGATTTAATGAATGATGAAGCAAAGAATTAGTAGATGGAAATAGTGGAATATTGATTGATAAAAAAAATACATCATCGTTAAAAAATGCTATTCATGATTTTGAAAATAAGGAGTGGAATAGACGTCAAATTTCTGATACCATCAGAGAAAAGCTGAGGGAATATAGTTAACAGATAATTATAATTTATTTTTTACTACACTGAAACTAACTAAAGTACCTCAATTTTCATATCCAGCATTTACATATGCTTTATTTGAATTTGGATAATTCTGATCAGTGTATAATACAGGCACATATCATTTATCTAATATAATTTTGGTTATCTCATGAACAAGTTTAGCTGCATATCCTTTTCCCCTTTCTTCATCTGGTGTATATACTAACCCTGTTTTTGCAGTTCCATCAGAATTAATCTTATAATGAGCTATACAAACTATTTTTCCTTGAGAATTTCTTAAAACATAAAAGTTTTCATTTGTCATTTCTTCTTCAGTTCTTTTTAGGCAATATGTATTTTTTTCATCTTCAGTTTTTTGACTAAAGTTAGTCACGGAATCATCCATAAAATTTTCAAAATTCAATATAAATTGAAAAATTATACCCTTTTCATCTGGATTTACTCTATCCATTCGTCAATCATTTGGCTTAGTCTCTTTTAAACTTTCACATTTCATAAATCATAATTCAAAATAATCTGACTTATCTATCAATTCAAAATTATCTTCTAATAGAGAATTATATAATTCTTTTTTACAAGTAAATGTCATTTTATCTTTGACTAGATATAATCTAATTACTTCTTCAATCTCTTTTAACTTAGATTTATCAAAATTATCTTTTGTCCAAATCCATGTCGGCATTTCTACACTTTCATTTGCTACTACATAATTATTTTCATCACTCATTATTTTAGCATCTTCGTGATTTATTTTTTTCTCAAGGATCATAAATAAATACTTGTCTTTTTTATACTCCTCGCTCTGAAAAACTGCATTATCTTTTTTTATTGTTTTCATTTTTACTTAGATTATTTACTAAAAATTTATAATTTTGAATATAATTCAGATAATTTTTTAAATTCTGAATATTCTTCTAAATTTTCTTCTATATATTCACCATTTTTCCAATAAGTTTTTTTTCAAAAAGCTTTTTCTAATCAATGATTTTTAGCATCTGGGCTAGTTATAATTCTATATTCATCATCTACAATCTCCAAAGCTGCACAATTTGAAAATAACAATCAGATTTCATTTTCTTCTTTTTCTAGTAATTCTTTCACATTTTCTTGCCTACCTGGTTCATCAGCATGTGGAACAAATAGTCAATCTACAAATCAGAGACAATCCATTCAAATTAATGGCTGATCTGGTCAATACATTATTTTCAAAGAGTCGCTAGAACATTTATTGAATCGGCAGTTTGCTCATGCAGAGACACCACACATTACCTTTCCTGATTTCCATGCTTTTCTCAAAATTTCATCAAATCATGTTTCTTTCCAGAGTTTAATCATATTTAATGTGTCTCATCATCATTCATAGATAATATCAGCCCATTCAATAATCTCTTTCACGTATTCAGCATCTGTTAATTTATCGCTTTTTAGGTCTTTACATTCACATCCGTATTTTTCACCATAAATATCTCTCATTGTAGTAAAGTAAAATTCTTGACGTTCTAGTGGCTGTGAATGGGCCAATAATAAAAAGTTTGGATGCTCTTTTCATGTCAATCTAATGATTTCCTGATCCATCGGAGCAGTTTCATAAGGAAGTCTATTTCATTCTTTTAGTCTACCATTTTCTCCGCCTCAAATAGCTACTATTTTTCTACTAGTCATTTTAATAATTAGTTAATCTGTAAAAATTTCTCATTCTTTTTTATTCGATTTTCTTTTGTTATATCCATATAAATTTTATCTCGAAATTTACCATTACAATAATGTATCTTTTTTCTTTTTCCATATTCTTGAAATCAAACTTTTTGATAGCATTTTATAGCTTTTTCATTGAAAGAGAATACGTAAAGATCAACATTACGTAAATTTAACGTATAAAATCCAAATAATAGAATTGCATTTATCGCATCAGTTCAATATCATTTATTATGCTCATTACAATCTCAAATAGCTACTCAAAGACCTGCTGTTCAATCTATATAATCGATATCAAATAAATCTATCATTCCCAACATTTTATCATTACCCTTATTAACAATAGTAAAGACTTTTTTTGTCGGATCTTTTGAAATTTTTTCGAGTAAATCTTTTTTTTTATCAATTGTTGAAACTACCTTAGTAGTATTAAAACCATCTGTTATTCCGCTATCATTCATGAATCATGTCCAAATTTGATAATCATCTGGATTAACTGGAGAAAGATAAATATTACCTCGCGAAACTTTTGGAAAATATTTCATTTTAATTAGGTTATTTAGATAAAAATTTAGATTTTCGATTAGGCTTTATAATTTCCATTAAGAATCTATTATATCGTTTTCAATTATAATATGCACAGTGGTGTCTTATCCCCACTTTTTTGAATCAACATTTTTCATAACAAGAAATAGCTTTTTCATTATATCACCTAACCCATAAATAAATACTGTACATATTCAATGTATTAAACGCATACGACAATAATGTATTAATAGCGTCTGATCCATATCATTTATTGTGTTCGTCAATATCTCATATAAATATTCAAAGATTTGCTGTTTGATTAATGTAATCTATTTTACTTAAGTGAATAGTTCATAATAATTGATCTCAATCTTTTTTAACTATTGCAAACTCATATTCTCAATTTTTATTATTACCCATATTTTCTCTCATATTATTTATGGTTACAACATCTTGAGAATCTCAGAGCATATCAGTTATATTAGGATTATTCCATCGTTTAGTAAATATTTCAAAATCTTCAACATTCATAGGAGATAAATAAACTTTGCTTCATGATATTTTTGGAAAGTATTTCATTTTATTTTTAACATAAATAAATTATTTATTCTTTTTCTGCCAACTCGGCTTTAATATTTCCATTAAGATATGATCATACCACTTACCATCATGATAAATACAGTGGTGCTTAGCTCATACTTTCTTAAATCAACATTTTGTATAGCATGCAATCGCTTTTTCATTAAAGCTTCTAACTCGCAAATTTATATTATATAAATTTAGTGTATTAAAAGCATATGATAATAGTGCATTAATCGCATTGCTTCAATATCATTTACCATGCTCCTGAACATCTCATATCATTATTCAAAGTACAGCTGATTGATTTATGGAATCAACTGAATGTAACGCTATGGTTCATATAAATTGATCTCCATCCTTCTTAACAATGGCAAATGTATAATCTCAATTTTTATTTATATTTTCTAACCAAGCTTTTTCTCATTGAATTGTCTCTATTTTACTTCACATGGGAATAAAATCTGTTATTCTACTATCATTCATCCACTTTGTTAAAATTTCATAATCATCCGGATTTACTGGAGAAAGGTAAATTTTCTCTCAGCTTATTTTTGGAAAGTATTTCATTTTAGATTTAAGTAAGGGATAAAATATTTTATCATCAGTTAATTTCTACATTTCTCAACATCTTTCTATAGATTAATTTTACTATTAGAATCAATATAATCAACCGCAATAATTGGTATGGTAAATATGACCATAAAAAGCTGATATCTCATGTAGTAAAGAATTTAGCTGGTCAGTAAATATAATATTGAAATGGCATAAATTTAGAGACATTCTGCATTCGCATAGGATATATATCAACTGGAAAGAATACTCAACCAAATATAAAGTACAACTTATTTATCAAAAGTCTGATAAATGAGCTATCCTCCAGTACAAAAGCAAACAATGCTATTATCAAACTAACCAAAGACAACATACAAATTCATATTCACATTGTTAGCAAGAATAACACAAACTTTCATATTCAGAATCGTGGAAATCTTCACAAGAAGAAAAAGATTATTATTCATGAACCAAGTCATACAGCCAAAATATTCAATAGATTCTTAAAGAATCACTGAGAAAAATAATATCAAATAAATGATATTGGTTTATTCAAGTATGTTACGATAGATCATCATTTTATTTCGTCTATCATATTTTTATCTCTCCAGTTTGTCATAACTAATTCTGCAATGAATATATACCGAGCATACATTCATATTTCTATTCATGAGATATTATCAATTCATGCTGAATTTGCTCCAAATCTAACGAACAAAGGAATGATAAATACAAAAATTAACAAATGTATATTATCAATCAATAACATGTATGCGTAGTAAAATATCTCTTTTAAGAAGTAGAATCAGATTTTTACATATTTCAACATTTTAGTATATTAACCAATAAAGTTTATTTTGTGACCCTTTATGAAAGGGGCTGTCCGAAGGACTGGGGATTTTAAGTGTATGATGGATAAAAATCCTCCCCCACACCCTCCTTTCAAAAAGGAGGGCATTATTGTTACATCTGATTAACTAAATTTCCACTAGAGTATTTTTTCAATCATCTATTAAATACAAATACTCAAATCATTGGAATGATAATGGCAAATCAAATCAGCATAGCCCATTGTCATAATGTAGTAGTTCATAACATCATCCTATATGGCAATATTACTCCTGGGAATAATAATATACACATAATTATAAATACCAATTTATTTTCTTCATAAATCTCAGGTGGATACGTCGAAAACGATACAAACATACTATTAAATAAATCCTGTATTTTTGATCATTTTTGTAACCGAAACGAGACACTTCAAATGAGAATATATAATCCAATAGCGACAATACTTGCTAAGAGTATAATTATTATTCACTTAGCTAAAACAATCAATATTGGTCCATCTGAAAATACAAATGCATATATCAAGAAACAAATAAATCAGAATACTATATCTCACATATCTGTAACTCCTATACTCGTACTAGCAATGAAATTTAATGGTTTCACTGGAAAGCTTAAGTAGTAATCCAATTTTCATCTTTCTATAATATCAGGAAGTCTTCCTATATTTGCAAATAATCAGTGGATAATTCCATATCACACAGCAGAGATGCTAAATAATACCAGAAAATTTCCAAAATTAATCATGTTCCAGTAAAATATCATAAAAATATTATAAACATTACAATAAAACAGGCATCATTAAAAAGCATTGTTGCTATACTAGCAAAAAAATTAGCTCTATATTGCCGTTGCTCTTTAAATGCATATTTTAGAAACTGTAAGTATTTTTTCATTTTATATATTATCATGATAAATATCGTTTATGTGTCATTCTGAACGAAACGTAGTGTAGTGAAGAATCTTGTCCTCCTTTTTAAAGGAGGTGGCCGAAGGCCGGAGGATTTTTTTTAGATTCTTCGCTGAGAGTGACGATGATTACTTGTAAAATTCTTCAATTACATCTTCCAATGGTACATTTTCTACTTTGACATCTTCTACATCCTTATTATCAAATAGGAATTTCAAAGTCTTTTGTACAACTTTTGGATCATTTTCAATAACTATCTCTTCCCATTGTAATGTATCTTTTGCCTTATATCTTATAAATTTTTTATTCGCATGAGTAACCATCAAATCATCAAGCTGACCATCATAGAGTATTTCTCATCTATTAATAATAATCGCTCTATCGCATAGATTTTCAATGTCATTCAAATCATGAGAAGTCAGAAAGATTGTTACATTTTCTTTTCTATTGATTTCATTTAGAATCTCGTAGAGAACCTTTTTAGCAATGATATCCAGTCAAACTGTAGGCTCATCTAGGAATATCGCTTTTGGCTCATGGAGCAATGATGCTACGATTTCTCATTTCATTCTCTGTCAAAGACTCAGTTTTCTAACTGGTTGATCTAAAAATTCTTTTAATCAGAACTTTGTTGAGAATCTTTCTAGTCTTTCATCAAATTTATCCTGTGGAATATCGTACATAATTCTGAAGAAATTGAAACTATCAATCAAAGGTAAGTGGTAAAGCAACTGGCTTCTCTGCTCAAAAACTGATGCAGTTTGTTTAGCAATTTCTTCCCTCTCAATCATCGGATCTTTATCAAAAATTCTGATTTTCCCACCATCATAGTGCAATATTCATAGAATTGCCTTGATGGTTGTAGATTTTCCTGCCCCATTAGGTCAGATAAAAGCCACCTTTTCTCATTGCTTAATATTAAATGAGATACCTTTTAAAGCATGAAATTTTTCATACTTTGGAGAAAATAAATCTTTTACCCATTTTCAGGTTTTAATTCTCCTAGAAAAATCTTTTTTTACATTTTTTACTTCTAGCATATTAGCTCATTTTATTAATAAAGACATCGTTATTTATTATCGAAATAAAAGTAAAAAGCTATGGAAGTTCTAGTGGGGTTCCATAGCTCATATTTACAGTATATCTATCAAGTAATATTATATTTCAGATATTTTTCTGCTATGGAAAACTACACCCCAAGATGAATCAAGGTGGATTGCGTCTTTTCTATAGCAGACAAATAAATTCATTTTAATAATAAATATTTCCAAAATAAAATATTATCACATTATAGTGTACGACAAAAAATTTATTTTGTGACAAAATTTATTTAAAAAATCTGACTCTATAGTAGAATCAGATCCAATATTTATTCACATTTACCTATTTAATTAAAATTACAGTTCCTCAAATTTTTGTATTACCAAAATTAAGAGCTATATAGGTATTTCATTTTTTTACTGGAGTAATAGTGATTCTTGCTTCTCCATCCTGCACTAACATAACTGATACAGGATTTAATGAAATATTTGTATTGCTTGCGATTACTGTAAATGGAATACTTAATGCTCAATTAAATTTAGCTCATGACACCTTATTAGTTATACGAATAACAATTTGAGTAGATTGTTCGAGCATAATAGAATCCGCAAATTCTTTTTCGATTTCGATATTCCATTTATTTACAAATTCTCTTCCATTAATATCCAATCCATCAAAATTCAATTCAAGTAGATTTTTCTTTTCTGTAGCCATTGGCTTTTGTTCAATTTTTTTATTTTCTGGTAATTCTATTTTTACAGTTTCTTTTGCCTCATCTTTAACTTCTCATGATAAAACTGTTTCTCATGTAGCTACTCAATGTAATTCTTCTTCAATCTTTTCTATTATAGGTTTTTCTTCTATCCTTTGTGCTGTTTGAATTGGATAAGGAGCATCCACTGATTCAAGCATAACAATAGGATCTTTTGTGTATTGAAACAACTGGATTCTACAATATCCATTTGCTATAATTACAGAATGTCATTTATCCAAGTCTGGGCATCATAAAAAGGCATATGCTGGTCTTCATCCATTATTTTTATCAATTTCAAAGTGAACATGATATCATCCTAATGCTCAGAACGTATTTCATGTATTTCAAACTTCTCAAATTTTTTGTCATTTTACGACCAAATCTCATGCTTTCACTGAAATACTATTCATATGTGCATATGTTGCGAAAAGAATTTCTCCGTTAAACTTAAACTTAATCTTTACCACATTTCCATATGCAGAATTATATCCAGCAGAATATACTTCTCAATCGGCAATTGCATAAAGTGGAGTTCATTTAGCTGTAGCGATATCTACTCCGTAGTGAGCTCAAGCTGCTTGATTCCAAGAATCTTCATAAGGAGCTCCCCAAAGAGTTGTATAAATATCTGTATAAACTTTTTCATTCACATATGTTGAGTAATCTGCATTATGAATAATTGGCAATTTAATTTTACATGAATCTGACATCGAATTTCGTTCCTGAGTTCTACATTCAAGAGTAGATACTTGATATAATGGATAAACTAAACTAGTATTATTGGTAAGATTATCTCAAGATCACCACATTGTAGCCCAACCAATAAATAAGAATGCTAAAACTGCTTCTCAAGCATACATTCGCCAATGAGAACACTTCGTCGCCACATTATATAATTTTTCTACCCTTCTTCATCTATGATTATGAGAAATAATTCTCCTTCAAAGAGCTATATTAAATTTTTGATATGCTTGTTCATAACCAGATCGATGTGCCATTTTGTTTTTTTTATATAAATTTAACACGACTTATTATATTCTAAATTTTTCAAAATGTCAAATTTTTTTAGACTTTTTTAGAGAAAGAGAAATAATCATAAAATTTTATAAAAAATTGTATCTAAACATTGTTACTCTTCATTTTCTATACAAAATTGTTATACTATATCTGCTATATGCTGAGGTGGTGGAATTGGTAGACACGTACGTTTCAGGTGCGTATGTAGCAATACATGGGGGTTCGAGTCCCCTCCTCAGCAATTAATTTGTTCAAAATGTAAAATCATGCATTCACATTCTCATCATGAACATAATTCTGAGCACTGAATTTGAACAGCTTTCTTTTTGAATTTAATTTTTGCAGCAATTGAGTTTGTTTGAGGAACTTTGACAAATAGTATCGCTATAATTTCAGATGCTATCCATGATTTATGAGATAGTTTAGCAATAGGTTTGGCTTATATTTTTGAAAAAATATCAAAGAAAAAAGCAAATGAAAAATACAATTATGGCTATGCTAGATTTTCAATTTTAGGAGCATTAATTACAGTTATTATATTGATTGTTTGAAGTGTTTTTATAATGAAAAATGCAATTGAAAGATTTTCAGAGCCTAAGGAAATTAATTCAATCTGAATGCTAATTTTGGCCGTAATTTGACTAATTATAAATGGTTATGCTGCACGAAAGACTGCAAAATGAAAATGAATGAACGAAAGAGCTATCACCTTACATTTATTAGAAGATGTACTTTGATGGGCAGCTGTACTTATTTGAGCTATTCTGATTTATTTCTTTCATTGGAATTTTATCGATTCGATTTTATCAATCTGTATCTGCGTTTTCATTATATTCAATGCTTGCGTTTTGATGAAATGAATTACTGATATTTTCCTAGAAAAAACTCCTAAATGAATATCTTATGAAAAATTGATTAAACAAATAAAAAAGCTGGAGTGAATCCAAGATGCACATCACATGCACGTTTGGACCTTGAATTGAGAAAAAAATTATTTAACGATTCACGCATTAATTGATAAAAAATTAAAAACTAAAGATATAATAAATCTGAAAAAATATATGAAAGAATTACTAAAAAAAGAATGAATTGACCATTCTGTGATTGAATTTGAGCGAGAAGATGAAAATTGTGAAAAAGGAGATTTCTGTAATGAGTAAATCTCCTCTCTTATTAACATAACATAACTACATATTATTTTTCTTTTTTTACTAAAGAATCTACATATTTTTTAGTGTATGTTTTATCACCTGTAACTTTTCTTATGAAAGCATAAATAGAGTTTTCATAATCTCAACTCAAGAAACGATCACCACAATATGACCTTGAAAGTTCATCTGCCATAACATTAGCAATCACTGATGCTCCGCATTGCAAGTCTCAAGCCTCCATACCCGGAAACAATTTAACTTTTTCTGGAAATTGTTTTCTAATATCTTCAAATGTAAAATTACATCCAAGTTTTATAAGCTCACTAATTAGTTGTTCTTGTTCCATATTTGGATGTTCTGCTATAAATTTAAGACCAGACACAACCATCTCTTTTGTGATAATAATTTCTTTTCATTCTCTACTATCCATGACCATTTTTTTATATTTTTTTTCTTTAACTTTCCTAGCTTGTTCTTCTTTTTCTCTTTGTTCTAACCGTTCTTTTCCTCTTTTTTTATCTCAATTTCAAACATATAATAAATAAGCATCTTCTGGATTTTCTACATCTATCGAATGTATTTTTACATTATTAAAAACAAAATAACAATTCTCTCAGTCAGCTTTATTTTTTAATAAAAGATCTACCATTTCATCAAAAGTACTCCTAGGACATGTAATGTCTATTGCGTTTTCTCTTAATTTATTGTTATCAGAATCACCCAAAGTTCTCACAATGTCTACAGTTCTTGTTCAAGTTAAAACTTGATCTTTATCTGTACTAGATCCTAAACCTACATTTGAAGGCATCTCGTTCTCTTTTCCTGCCATTTTTATTAAATAATAGTATAAAATCAGAATACTTAATATTACACCAAAAAAAAAGAAGTCAAATTTTTCAAGACTTTTTTAAAATACAATCGTAACTTCACAAAAAAAGTATAAAATTTTTTAAATTTATCTTCCTAAAAAATATAAAAATTTCATTAATTTTTACTTGCATTTTAAATAGTTTTAAATATATTATAGTCAGCTTTGCCTGAGACAGTAGGTAATTTTTATTATGGAAACATAATGAAATCATAAATCCTACCGAGGTTATATTATTACTTTTCAACGAAAATCAATTATCAGATTTTTGTAGATATATAATATGACCCACCTCAAAGCGGGTTATTTTTATTTCTTATCTACGTGAGTATGGCGATTTCTAGAGACCAAAA
>JAEEGL017217471.1_pt1 | contig 11288 bp, 9 predicted proteins | sample 9134231 | NCBI WGS metagenome assembly JAEEGL01 (sample SAMN16246548, study PRJNA631951) | gut metagenome | biome: gut microbiome; feature: rumen; material: fiber-attached | host: Bos | place: Iran: Karaj | collected 2018-10
ATTCCGCCTCAAGCTGCGCAAACTCCGTCAGCACCTTGGTGGTGGAGGAAACAAAATAAAAGCCGGGGTACTTCTTTCGGATGTGATCCAGCAGCAGATCGGAAGCGATGATCACGCCGTTTTGCTCTTTTCCGCCGTTTTCAAACAAAGCGCACAGCGCGTTGCACTTTTTGTCGGCCAAGTGCTCTGGCCGGAGCAGCGAATTGCTGAAGGTAAGCCGAGCGGAAACGCCCCATTCCCGCATGAGCTGCGCCGCTTCCTCCGGCCTGTCCTCTCCAAAGCCCGCCCGGCCCCCGCCCCAAAGGCAGTCGGCGGGCGCGCCGTAAATGGAGCCAATTTCGCACCAATCGTAAAACCAATCCCGGCGTTCCCGGAACAGGGGCAGGAAAGCGCGGTAGAAATCAATGAATTCAAACAATCCGGGCAGATGATAATACGCTTTCATATCCATTCCTTTTTGAATCAAACTTTGCGTGCTCTCCTGTTCAGCTCCGTTTCCACCTTGTTCAGCGTATCGAAAAAGCGCAATGTGGCCACGGCGGGGCCCATGAGCGGCAGCCCCAGGGTGTTCCAGCCGAACATGTGCCGCCAGGAGGTATAGGGTCCCTCAATCCCCAGCGCAATCGCTTTTTCCTTCAGTTCCTCCGAAATCCGGGCCATCCAGATCAGCGGATAAATGAACAGGGTGGGGATCCCCAGCAGATAGGCTTTCCAGTATTTCATTGTCGGGTGGCCCAGAATTGCGTCTATTTCCTCCTGCAAGCCGCCCAGGGGCATATAAAACAGCAAAAAAATACCGGCGGTAAAAAAATCAATGAAGCCGATCCAGAACCCGGGACGGCGGGTGTGCTGAAACCTCATTTTCCGTACGCCTCCAGGCACCAGCGGGCGATTTTCTCAATCAGCGCCGCAGGCAATTCCCGGCTGTACGGCAGACGGATGGTGCCCTTGCTCACATCGTATTCCTTCAATTCCTCCGCAAATTGCCCCGTGGCTTCGCCGCCGGGGTACAAGCCCAAATGCTTTTTGGACGCGGCAAAATGAATGATGTTCCGGCCCTTCCAGTAGGTGGGCATGGACCAGGACATGCGCTCCTCCGCCTCCGGCAGGGCCGCGCGCAGAATGGCCCGGATTTCCCGAAGCTTCGGCTGCACCGCGGCGTCCTGCTGAGCAATGTATTCATCAATGCTCTGCGGCTTTCCGCAGTAATGGGGCTGATCCTGCTTTTCAAAGATACGATTGCATTTGGGACACTGCCACATTTTCTTTCACCCCCGCAAACAGCATGGTTCACGCCTTGGCCCAAAGCTTTCCTCCGCCCGAGCCGGCGTTTCCTCTGCGCTTCTGTTTTCATCCCGCAGGAGCATCCGGAACCCGGATGCTCCATTTCATATCCGGCCCCCGGACAGGCCGCGGAAAAGCCCGGCAGGTTCAGTATACCGCCTTCCTGACAAATGGTCAACCGGACGGCGGAGAAATCCCCCCGCTTGCAGCGCAAAAATGCTCCTGTTTGTCAGTTTGCCTTACCTTTTTTCAGCGATTATGATATAATGTGCATCGTACCCATCCAAATCAGGGGAAAACGGCGCGGCGCATCGCCCCGGCGTTTTCCGGAAAAGGACGCCGTATGAAAGCAATTTGTGTGGATGATGATCAGCAGGCTTTGGGAGAAATCGTTTCCTGCTGCAAAGCGCAGGCATTATTGGAGGACGCGCAGGGCTTTTCCCGCCCTCGGGACGCCCTTGACTTCCTGGGGGCCCATCCCGCCGATCTGGCGGTGCTGGATATCGCCATGCCGGATATGAACGGGATCGAGCTGGCGCAGGAAATCAGAAAAAGCCATCCGCATCTGCCCATCATTTTTGTTTCAGCCCATCCCCAGTACGCGCTGGCTTCCTTTCAGGCGCATCCCGTAAGCTATCTGCTCAAGCCCCTGGAACCCGCGCGGCTTGCGGCGGAAATCCAGTACGCCTTATCCGCCCCGGCCAAAAAAAGTCCGCCTCCCATCCGGGCGCAGACCTTCGGACACTTTGAAATCCTGGCGGACGGGAAAACGCTGTCCTTTCGCCGTTCAAAATCCAAGGAGCTGCTGGCCTATTTGATCGACCGCCGAGGCGCCGGCATAACCCGGAAGGAGGCCTTCGCCGCGCTGTGGGAGGACCGGGAATACAGCGTGGCCATGCAAAAACAAATGGACGTGGTCATCCGCTCCCTGCGGGATACGCTGCAAAAATACGGCATCGGGGACATTTTTGAATTGAAAAACCGGGCGCTGCGCATCGTGCCGGAATTGATTCAATGCGATCTTTACCGTTTTTTGGACGGCGATCCCCAAACGATCATGGCATATTGGGGCGAGTATATGACGCAATATGCCTGGGCATCCGCAAAAGAAGCCGAGCTTTTGAAAATAAAAAAACAAATAAGTGCTGAAAAGTGATAAAAATACATCAATATTTGTCATTCTGGTTGGATCTTGGTTGGATAAGCAGGAATAAAATAGATATGTTTGGGATTTCCGAGGGGATGATCCCATTGAACGGGTCTTCTCATTCCCAATCGTAAAAAACCCCATACGCACATCAAAAATCAGAGTGTAAGCTCTGAACAAAGGAGGACACATTCATGACCAAACGAATCGTATCCCTGCTGCTTGCCGCGATGATGATGGCGATGCTCATCCCTTCGCTGGCTGTTGCTCAAAATGAATGGACCATGTACGTGTACACCGACAATGGCGGCACCCTGAACGTACGGCGCGATCCCAGCACCGGCAACAACGTGATCGGCGCCCTGAAATATGGCGAGGCCGTGAGCGTGCGCATGACGTTGGCCAGCGGCTGGACCTGCATCGACTGGGCTGCCGGCGACGGCTTTGTGGCTTATGTGCAGTCCCGTTTCCTGGTGCCCTACAAACCCAGCCCCAAAACCAACCCCACCCCCAAGCCCGCCGATAAAGGCTCCAGCGCCACCACCGACGCTGCGAAGGTGCTCTCCAGCATGAACGCGGAATTCAAAACCGCCAAGAAGGTATCTCCCTACACCGTGGTTTCCCGTCCTTCCCGCGCTTCCGGCTGGGTGAACCTGCGCTGGGCCCCCACCACTGAAGCGGAACGCATCGCCACCTGCCCTCAGGGCAAGGAACTGACCGTGCTGGCCGAACTGAAGAACTGGTATCAGGTGCAGGATCCCGCCACCGGCATGATCGGCTTTGTCAGCCGGAATTACATGACCCGCAAGTAATCCGCTCCCGAAAAACCATCGGCAGACCGCATCTGCCATCATGAAAGATAAGGAAGGTAATTGACAATGAAAAAACTGATTGCGATCGCGCTGTGCATGGCTCTGCTGCTGGGCTGCGTATCCGCTTTGGCGGAAACCGCCGAACGGCAGGAGGGGGTTTACACCATTTACAATATGACCGGCGAAAACGTACTCTCCCTGCAGTTGATCGATAACGTGAGCGGCGCCGCCAGCCAGGTAACCTTTGATAACGGCGGTATGCGCAGCGGCGAATCCATGATACTGTCCCATATCATCCCCGCCAGCGAAGACGGCCATCACCGCCTGACCCTGAAGTTCACCACCGAAAGCGGCTATGAAGGCGTTTTCAGCACCCTGTCCATTGAAGAAGCTCCCATCACCCTGCTGGCCCCCGACGCCATGACCGGCGCTACCCCCATCAGCTTCACAGCGCCCACTGCCGCTGCCGAAAAAGAAACCCTGGGCGAAATCAACCTGAACGGCGCGTTCACGCTCCAGTGCGCTCTGCCCGAGGGCTATGTAGTTTCTCCCCTGGATGTGGACAACGGCGGATATTATTACGCTGTCACGAGCGAGGATGAAAGCAAGCCCTCCATGCTCCTGTCCATCATGTACGATGAACTGCTGGCGAATGTGAAGCGCCTGAACGACCTGGACGACGAAGCGCTGGCCAAGATCGCCGAAACCTTCCAGGAAGAAGACGAAGTGGAAATTTCCTACACCGAAACCGCCCACGGCACCAAGCTGATGGTGGTCAAAGAAATGGCCGATTCTGTGGATTTCGTGGACTTCTACACCATTTACGAAGGCTACGAGCTGGAATTCGTGCTGCTGCGCAACCTGACCAACGATGCTTCCGAATCCCTGACCGATGCGGACATTCAGATGGCCATCGATTTCCTGAGCGATCTGGACTTCGTGGCTGCCGAATAAACCTGGCTCAAACCATTCAAAAGGGCTGTCTCCTTCAAACGGAGGCAGCCTCTTTTCTGATGTACAAGCACCTTTTCATGGGAATCATTGGTATAAAGCTTTCTTCATAAAACATCTATAATTTGTTAAGCAAAAAAACATTTTGAACGCATCGAACAGAAGGGAATCGGCGATTCAGCGGCGAAATAGAACAGGAATATTTTCCCGATGGAGAAAAGATCGCGCAATTCATTGCAACAAAGGATACCCTTGGAGGTGCTGGAATGAACGTTGTCAATTTTATTCTGGACATTTTTTTTGATGCCGGCCTGAACGCTCCATGGCAATTGACCATGAGCTTTCTCTATTGGGTTGGAATATGGGGCATCTATAAAAAAAGCGGCATCCCATCCTGGTGGGTCTTTGTTCCCGTCGCCCGGGAATACCAGCTCGGTGCCTGCGCGGGTCGGGTAGCTGAGGGCCATGTGGCGGCTTTTTTGAAAATCCTGAACATCGTTTTTTCCGCCGTCGGTTTTTTCCTTCCGCTTTCAGAAAACTCATTCTTGTTCATGTTCGTGATCGTGCTGCTGCTTCAGCTCATCACCATCGTCTATGATATCAGGATCGCCCTGGGCCTGATCGAAGTATACGACCAGAAAAAGGTGTGGATCATTCCCTGGATGTTCATAAGCTTTGTTCCCGCCCTGCTGTGGGGCTGGCTCAAGCGCTATCAGCCCCTTTGGAAGGTGGAAGAAATCAAATCCGAAGCGGCGAATTTCTTTTCCGGCAGCAAGGCCGCCGTGCTGGATAACGGCCTGACCGTGAACCTGGAGGAGCGCACCACCACCGAATACTTCCGGAAAAAGTATCTTTTGCGGGATATTCATATGTATATTCAGCCCGGTCATATGGTGCTGCTGCTGGGCGGCAGCGGCGCGGGCAAAACCACTTTCCTAAACGCCGTCAACGGCTATGAAAAAGCCGATGCGGAGGTGGTGCTCAATGGCCGGAACATGTACAAAAACTATAAAGAAATGCAGTATGATATCGGTTTCGTTCCCCAGCTGGACCTGATGCGGGGATCGGACAGCGTGCTGCGCACCTTAACCGACGCCGCCGCCATGCGCCTGCCGAGCAGTTTTACCAGAGCGGAGCGGAACACGCGGGTGGAGGACGTAATGAAGATTTTCGGCCTGACCCCCGTGAAAAACAACCTGGTCAGCAAGCTGTCCGGCGGCCAGCGCAAGCGCCTGTCCATCGCCATGGAATTCATCTCCAACCCCTCCCTGTTCATTCTGGACGAGCCTGACAGCGGCCTGGACGGCGTCATGGCCCGGGAGCTGTTCCAGCAGCTTCGTCAAATCGCCGATCAGGGCAAGATCATCATCGTGATCACCCATACCCCGGACCGGGTGATCGATCTGTTTGACGATGTGATCGTGCTGGCAAAGGACGGCAAACGCACCGGACGGCTCGCTTATTACGGCTCTATTCAGGAGGCAAGAACCTTCTTCGGAAAAGATAAGATGGAAGAAATCGTCAAATCCGTCAACCGCCAGGAGGAAGGCGGCGAAGGCCGGGCAGACGAATTTATTCTGAAATACGCGGAGGTGCAGCATGGCTGAGTTGAATGTGAATCAAAACCGCCGGGTGCGCAGGATTCGCCACCGGGGCCGCAGCAGTCAGGTGCTCATCTATTTAGGCAAGCAGCTTCGTTTTTTCATTAACCAAAGCGACTGGATCATGCTGCCCCTGGCTGCCGTCATCGCCGCGCTGGTGTCCATGGTGATCCATGAGGATTTCTTTCATAACATGGAAGGCAACCTGATGGGCGCTTTCGCGCTCACCTGCGTGGCTATCTGGAACGGCTGCTTCAATTCCATCCAGGCCATTTGCCGCGAGAGGCCCATTATCAAGCGGGAACACCGCTCCGGCATGCACGTTACCTCCTACATCGCGGCGCATATGATTTATCAATTTGGCCTGTGCGCCGCGCAAACGGGCATTTCCATGTACGTGATGCTGTTCATGGGGGTGGAATTCCCCATTCCCGGCTTTATGACGGACTGGATGCTGATCGACGTGGCCATCAGCATGCTGCTCATTTCCTACGCTTCGGATATGCTCAGCCTGTTCATTTCCAGCCTTTCCCACACCACCACCGGGGCCATGACGGTGATGCCTTTCGTGCTGATCTTTCAGCTGGTTTTCTCAGGCGGCCTGCTTCCTCTGCCCGAATGGACCAAGCCCATTGCCAATTACACCATTTCCAATTATGGCCTGAAGGTGCTGGCCGCCCAGTCCGGCTACAATGAAGTTCCCATGGTCACCGGCTGGAAAACGCTGAATTCCATGCGCAGCAACGAAGTGGGCGGCACCGTTACCGTGGGCCAGATCCTGGATCTGCTGGACAGCCCCGCCGTTGAAAAGCGCCGGGATATGGAGGTGCTGAAATCCTTTACCGTGGGCGAAGCGGCGGATATTTTAAGCAGCGCCGACGAGGCCCTGGAGCTGCGGCAGAAGGAAGTGGCCCATCCCGTTACCATCCGCAGCCTGCTGGAAGCGCTTCATACCGAGGAGCTTTTCAAATCCGTACGGGATTTTGAGATTCTGCCGGAGAACAGCTGGGCCCAGACCGCCAGCCTGACCGTGGATGATCTGATGACCAACCTGCTGGGCAATGCGGATATGAACGACGTGCTGAACCATGAAATTGGCGCCACGCTCACCGTGGGCGACGTGCTGGAATTCCTGCACGCAGAGGAAATCACGGGCGCGCTGAAGGATAAGCAATTGAATGATCCCGTGACCCTGGGCGATATCGCGGACTTTTTAAAGAATAATCAGGCCATTCAGGCCCAGCGGGACCGGACGATCACCCTGAAAGCCACCATGTCCGATCTGTTCGATCTGTTCGGCGAGCAAAACGTGAAAACCATGGTGCAGGAAAAAACCGCCGAAGCCGCCCGGAAACCGGATTACGAGCGCACAGAAAGCAACATCATCAACAATTGGGTCACGCTGGGCATATTCATCATCGTATTCGCCGTCCTGTCCGTTATCTCTCTGGAATTGATCGATCGGGACAAACGGTAAACGATCAGCGAGCATTCATTCAAAGACATTTCAGTAAGGAAATACGGCGCGGCGTTCGATGAACTGCGCCGCCGCAAATCCAGTTTCCTACGCGCCGGGAGGCAGCATCTTGCCCCCAGGCGCGTTTTTTATGTCTTCTCAGGGAGGTCCCTTTCCTGCCGCCCGTTTTGGGGTCAGAAGCGAACCCAGCGCGTTCTTCCGGCTGAAAACTGTGCACGAAATTGGAAATATATGGAATTGCAAGCTGTAAAAACCAAAATTTCCTTTGTATATTGCTTTTTAATTGTCTTTTTCCCTTGGACGCCCATTTGAAACATTGACAAATATTTTATATCCATATAAAATGGCAAAAAATGAATGGGCCCGATGCAAATCAGCCCGATTCATGAGAATTATCTCAAGGAGGAAATCGTATGAAAAAGATTCTGTCCCTGGTTCTGGTCATTGCTCTGGCTCTCGGCTGCGTCAGCCTTTCTTCCGCTGAAGAGCTGAAAGTGTATCATGATTATCAGACCACGACCAACGAAATGGAATACTGGCTGATCCAGATGTCTCAGGGCGCCAAGGAACTGAACGTTCTGAACAACTGCCTCGACGGACTTGTCTATAACGACAATACCGGCGCGCTGGTTGGCCTGGCCGCTTATGCCTGGGAGCATGATGATGAATCCGTCGTTTGGACGTTCCATCTTCGTGACAACATGGTATGGGTTGATGCCAACGGCGAATACAAGGGCGACGTGGTTGCCGAAGACTGGCTGACCGGCCTGGAATGGACCCTCAACTATGCCAAGAACGAAGCGACCAACACCTCCATGGCTTTTGAAACGCTGAAGGGCGCGGAAGAGTACTACGAGTACACCAAGACCCTGGCCGAAACCAGCCCCGAGGAAGCGGCTGCCCTGACCTATGACGGCAAGTTCCTGGAAACGGTTGGCATCACCACTCCCGATGAATACACCATCGTGTACACCTGCAAGGATTCCACTCCTTACTTTGACTCCGTTGCCACCTATGCCTGCCTGTATCCCATTCCCCAGGGCATGATCGATGAACTGGGCGTGGAAGGCACCCGGGCTCTGACCCCCGACAAGATGTGGTATTCCGGCCCCTACACCGTGACCACCTACAACGAGGGCTCTGAAAAGATCCTCACCAAGAACCCCCTGTACTGGAACGAAGAGAGCAAGCTGTTTGACGAAGTCGTCATCACCATGGTGGAGTCTGTTGACAAGGCCAAGGAACTGTTTGACGCCGGCCAGCTGGACCGCGTTGCTCTTTCCCAGTCTGCTCTGACCACGATCTACAACGATCCCGAGAATCCCTATTACAAGTACCTGGTGGAAGCCCGTCCCACCAAATACTCCTATCAGATGCACCTCAACTATGACGTGTGGGAAGAAGACGGCACGCCGGACACCAACTGGAACACCGCCATCGCCAATGAAGCGTTCCGTCTGTCCTGGTACTATGGCCTGGACCTGACCGCTTATCTTGAACGCACCAACTTCATCCATCCTTACGTCTGCGCCAACTACGGCTACACCGGCACCGGCGTTGCTGTGAACAGCAAGGGCGTTGACTATGCCACCCTGGTCAATGATCTGGTGGGCGTCCAGTACAGCGACACCGAATACAGCCGCTGCAATCCCGAACTGGCTGCCAAGTACAAGGCTCAGGCCATCGAAGAACTGACTGCCAAGGGCGTTACCTTCCCTGTCGAAGTGAACTACTTCATTTCCGGTTCTTCCACGGTTGCCGCAGAAACCGCCAAAGTGCTCAAGCAGACCTTTGAAGAATGCCTCGGCGCTGATTATATTGACTTCCAGATCAAGACCTATGTTTCTTCCCTGAAGAACGAAGTGCGCGCTCCGCACCTGGCTTCCTTCTACATCAACGGCTGGGGCGCTGACTTCGGCGATCCCGTCAACTTTGTCGGCCAGGAAACCTACGGCGAAGACAATGCCTACTATTCCATCGAGTATTCCAACATCAATGCAGCAACCGATGAAGACCTGATCGCTACCTACAAGGAATTCACCGGCATGGTGGCTGACGCCCGTACGATCGTGGACGATTATGACGCCCGTCTGGATGCGTTCGCCAAGAGCGAAGCGTTCTTCGTACAGCATGCGCTGACCATCCCCTGCTACATTGATATCAGCTGGCAGCTGACCAAGGTAAACGATTACACCAAGTGCTACGCGGCTTACGGTATCTCCACCTATCGCTATGAGAACTGGGAGACCAAGGCCGAAATGTACACCACCGAAGAATATGATGCCATCAAGGCTGCTTACAACGCCGCTGAGTAAACCTCATTGATTCGGAAATCTGTTTGATTGCCTGAAAGGCAGACAGCTTCCCCGAAAGAATAACCTTGAAGGGAAGCTGTCTGCCTTATCACTTTCAGAAACTGTCAGTCATCAACCCTTGTAAACATCAGCAGAGAAGGGCTGATGACTGACAGTTGAAAAAAAGGGGTCGCTCTCATGCTAAAGTATATTCTGAAACGGCTGCTTCAATCGCTGCTTACCATCCTGATCATTGTGAGCGTCGTATTCCTTCTGATGCGTATGATGCCCACGGATTACTTTTTTACCGAGGACGAGCTGATCAAGCTGACCGAAGCCCAGAAGCAAAGCAAGCTGGAAGCGGCTGGCCTGCTGGATCCTCCGCTGGTGCAGCTGAAAAATTTCTTCCAGAACATGTTCAAGGTGGATTATATTTATGCCTCCAAGCAGCAGGCATTGATCAATACCAAGCTTCAAAGCGGCGTCGCCGAGGGCGTGCATTCCGTGGTCGAAAGCGCCATTCAAAAGTATTACTCGGACGCGGAAGCCGCTGAAAAAGAAATTGATAAAATCAACAATAAAATCCTGACCGATACCATTATTACCAAGCAGATTGATGGTGCCCTGCAGGGCGAAAACGGTACAGACAGCGCCTTTGTCGCCGAACAGCTTGCGTCCAATCTGGCCAGCAAAGCGCTGGGGACCCTCTTCAAGGATGCCAAGAAAGCCATTGGAGAGGAACAGGCGGGGATTCTGCGGGATGAACTGGATGCGACGCTGCACAGCAAAATGTCAGAGCTGCTTGGCGGGGTCGATCTGGATATCAACGCGGCAGGGTTCAAAAATTTCCTGAATCATCTGAATCCGGCCAACTATCATTTCACCTTCAGTCTGGGTGAATCCTACCGGATCCGGCACGGCGTGTCGGTCATTGAAATCATTTCGGACAAGTTCCCGGTTTCCATGCGGATCGGTCTGTGCTCCCTGGCGCTGGCCCTGGTGCTGGGCGTTGTGCTGGGCATCCTGCAGGCGCGCTATAAGGGCGGCATTCTGGACAATGTGTGCAGCGGCTATACGATCTTCATCAACGCCGTGCCGCATCTGGTCAGCTATACGCTGATCATGTATCTGTGCGCGCATCTGTTTAATCTGCCCATGACCTTCCGAAGCGCCACGCCGGTGACCTCGGCCATTCCGCCTATCCTGTGCCTTTCCACGGCATCGACGGCCAATTATATGCTCTGGATGCGCCGCTATATGGTGGATGAACTGAACAAGGACTACATCCGTCTGGCCCAGCTCAAGGGCTTTACCACAACCCAGGTCATGTTCCGTCACGTGATGAAGAATGCCTTCCTGCCCCTTGCGCAGTATCTGCCCTACAATATTCTTCTCACCGTCGGCGGCTCGCTGCTCGCGGAGAGCTTCTTCTCCGTTCCGGGCATGGGACCGCTTCTGACCCAGGCCATTTCCAGATACGACACCAATCTGGTGCAGGCCATTGTGCTGTTCTACGCCACGCTGGGCATCCTGGGCGTGTTCATCGGCGATCTGCTGATGGGCATTCTGGATCCCAGAATCAGTCTGACCAAAAAGGGAGGTACGCGCTGATATGGACAAGAAGCAGAAAATCGTCCTGAAGGGCATCAACACTGAAAATGACTCCCGTGATGTCGTCATGGCTGATGTGAACGAGCAAAACGTGGATACCACGGAGCACAC
>JAEEGL010032487.1_pt1 | contig 11287 bp, 7 predicted proteins | sample 9134231 | NCBI WGS metagenome assembly JAEEGL01 (sample SAMN16246548, study PRJNA631951) | gut metagenome | biome: gut microbiome; feature: rumen; material: fiber-attached | host: Bos | place: Iran: Karaj | collected 2018-10
ATCTGCAGGTTGTCCGCCAGGTAGTCGTTGGGCGTGATCCGGTCCCGGATGATCGTCAGCGGGATCCTTCGGATGCCCGCCAGGAACCGCAGCATGACCCCGGTCTCCCGGGTCACGGCCGGCATGATCTCATGGATCTCCCGCAGCCTGCCCGCGAAGAGTTCCCGGTTCAGCAGCGCCGTATCAGAGACCTCTGCGTATTCAATTCCCCGCCGGCGGTATTCCCGGGCGATCCACAGCAGCAGGTCCTGGTACAGCGTGTTGCTGCCGAACCGCTCCGTCTCCCGGTCGCGGCGCATCTGTTCCGCGTAGGCGAGCACCTCCCTGTCCGGGATCAGCGCGAGGTTGATCCCGCTGAGCGGGTCTTCCGCCTCCAGGCCTTTTGTGAACACATAGCGGTACAGGTAAACCTTCTCCAGGTCGTTGAATACCGCCTGCCCGTCCTTCGGAATCGTCAGCGAGTTCCGGATCCGGTCAATGTTATACTGCGCGTCCGCGGGATTTCCGAGGATCAGCTCGGCAAAATTGATGAACGTGTTGTCGTCGATCCGGCGTTCCCGGTGTTTGCCGGTCAGGGGGCTCTCCCCCATCGCCGCCTCCGCCTCGATCCGGCGTTCCTCCAGTTTCGCGGTCTGGGACAGGTCGCAGCGCAGCCCCAGTTTCTTGATATAGTAATAGGGATACCGCAGCTGCCGCACAATGCCCAGGGCGATCAGCGCGTCCGGCGGCAGGTTGCCGTTCATATGCGTGTGCAGGTCCGTCCGGAATTTGCACTCGCCCAGGATATAGGTCTTCACGATCGTCTTGGCCACGCCCAGCTTGTAATCCCGGGTCTGGCTCATCAGCGTCTTGGAGATCGCGGGGATCGACGCCTTCATCTCCACCCGGCCGTTCGGGAAGATGTTGGCGATCTTGGTGTTCCCCAGCCGAAGGATATACATTTTCCGGTTATCCCCGTCGTAATAGCTCGGGATCTCTCCCCGGATCACCTTCAGGCCCCGGTCGTCCTCCTCCGTCTTCAGCCCGCACAGCTTCGCCAGGTTCGTGATCAGGTTGCCGGAATGGTGGTTCGGCGTCCGGATGGTATAAAACAGGCGGTCCCCCTCCATCCGGAGGTCGACCGCGATATCCTTTTCCTTGTCCAGGTAGAACTGCTGAAAAAAGATCATCTGTTGCTCCTTCGCCGGTCATGCTTGTTTTCCGAATAGAACTTCGCCTTGTCGGCATACATCTTTTCATCTGCCCAGCGGACCAGGTCCTGCACGCTGGCGGAACTGAGTCCGCGCATGGTATAGCCGGTGGCGACATTGTAGCCTTTCGCCTGGATCCGCTGTTTCAGGTCGCTGAGCACGCTTTTCACGACCTCCTCATCCTGGCGGATGAACAGGATCGCGAACTCATCCCCGCCGATCCGGTACGGCAGGATCCGGTTATTGCGGATCTCCTGCAGGTTCATGCCGATCGTCTTCAGCGCCTCGTCGCCCGCTTCGTGGCCCAACGAGTCGTTCATGTACTTCAGCCCGTTCATGTCCAGGGAAGCAATCGCGCTGATGGACGCGCCGAGCCTGCCGCAGTCGTCGTAGAAGGAGATCCGGTTCAGCAGTTTTGTCAGCGGATCCCGGTTCGTATCGATCGACCGCAGGAACATATACAGGAAAATACTGCTGATCAGGATGGCGGCGTTCAGGTGCGTGCCTTCCGTCTCCATGTCAATCAGCGCGGCGCAGATGCAGGCTGCCGCGCTGATATACAGGATGATCCGTTCCCTCGTATGGTCCTTGTCCCGGAAGTTGATCCAGGTCAGGGCAACAGCGGTGCCGATATAGAGGAAGGATACCACAAACACCGTGTAGCCCAGCGGGCCCCTGAAAAAACTGTATGAATCCTCATGGAATCCGAAAGCGATGCCGGAGAAAAACGCCGTGCAGTAAACCAGCGCGTTGATGACATCCGGGATCCAGAGCCAGAAAGGCCGCCGGATCTTCGGATAGACGATCAGTACGATACTCAGCGCCGCGGTCGGCCGCATGATATAGCCGATCACGGAAAACAGCAATCTCACAAAACGCCGGGACGGATCCATCTGGGCCCAGTATTCCAGGCTGTCCGCGATGATCAGCACAAGCGTGCTGACGATGGTCAGCCAGTGATAGCGCAGCGATTTGTCCATGGAGCCCCGCTGGCGCCACAGTTTCAATGAAAAACCAACGATCAGGAAAAGCGGAATAAAATACCTGTTGAGTAATTCGGCTGTCATCTGATGGTCCTCTCATTCCGGAAGCCCGGGCCGGGCAGTTCGGTTTGCTTTCATCGTATGCTGTAATCATACCATAGAACACGGGTTCTGAAAAGATACCGTCCCGGAAAGCAGCAGTCTCCGGGAACATACTGTTCCCGGAGACATGCTTTTTCTGTATTATTCCTGCCGGTGGTCGAAGACGCGCTTTGTCTTCTTCTCGGAGCGTGGCAGCGTGTTCAGGGCGATGATCGCAACCTTGGGCGTCACGTTCATCTTGCTCTTGAAGAGCTGCTTGATCTTTTCCGCTGTCGCGTTGAAATCAACCCGGCCCTCCGCTTCCGCAGTGACCATGATGATGTCGCGGTTGTTCGCGTCGTCGTGGGCAATGTCGATCTTGTATTCACTGGAGACGCCGTCCACCATGCCGAGGATTTCCTCCACCTGAGCGGGGAACATGTTCACGCCGTGCACCTTGAACATATCGTCGCTGCGGCCCTTGATGGTGTCCAGCCGCGGATAGGTCCTGTCGCAGCAGGGGCATTTCCCGGGAATGATCCGGCTCAGGTCGTGGGTCCGGAAGCGGATCAGCGGCGCGCCTTCCTTCACCAGCGTCGTGATGACGATCTCGCCTTCCTCGCCGTCCGGCAGCACTTCGCCGGTCTGCGGGTCAATGATCTCGGTGTACAGGTAATCGTCAAAGATATGCATGCCGTTCTGGCCCAGGCAGTTGACGCCGATGCCCGGCCCGTAGATCTCCGTCAGGCCGTAAATGTCGTACAGCTCGATGCCCAGGGCGTCGGCGATGTACTTCCGCTTCGCGTCGCTCCAGCGCTCGGAACCGATCACGCCTTTCTTCAGCCTGATCTTGTCCCGCAGGCCGCGCTTGTTGATCTCCTCCGCCAGCAGCAGCGCGTAGGAGGAGGTCGCGCACAGCACCGTCGACTCCAGGTCGATCATCATCTGGATCTGCTTGTCGGTATTGCCGGGGCCCATCGGGATCGCCATGGCGCCGAGCTTTTCGCAGCCCGCCTGGAAGCCGATACCGGCCGTCCACAGGCCGTAGCCGGGCGTGATCTGGATGCGGTCCTTGTTGGTGATGCCGGCGATCTCATAGCACCGGGCGAACATCGTGGCCCAGTCGTCCACGTCCTTCGCGGTATAGGGAATGATCACGGGCTTGCCCGTGGTGCCGGAGGAGGAATGGATGCGGACCACCTGCTCGTCCGGCACCGCCTGGATACCCAGGGGATACGCGTTGCGCAGGTCAGCCTTGTCCGTGAAAGGGATCTTCTCGAAGTCTTCCGCGCTGTTCACGCCGGTGATCCCGGCCTTCCTGTACACTTCGCTGTAATAGTTGCCGCTGGCCAGGATCCGTTTGATCTGCTTGTCCACCAGGGCCAGCTGGGTGTCGTTGATTCTCATGTCATTCCTCTCCTTTCGGGTTTCCGGACACATGCCCGGCAATTTTAATCCCGTCCTCAAACATCCGGATGTTCACATCCCGGTATTTTGCCGGCACATACTTTTCAATCTGCTTCAGCAGCGTTTCCCTGCTCAGGCCCAGGCTGCCGGATCCGGCCGCCACGCCCAGCATGATGATGTTGTAGAACTTTGACGGCCCGTTAAGCCTGCACTCATAGATGCGGGGACACTTTTGCTTCAGGAAGGCGGTCATTTCCCTGCCGTCGTACCCGGTATCCTTCAGGGATTCCGTCACGGGCTTCACGGCGGTCGTGTTCACCACCACGGTCCCGCCCTTCTTCAGGTAACGCAGGTTCCGGACGGCTTCGCCCGGCTCAAAGGCCAGCAGCATATCCGCGCCGCCCAGGGGAATCATGGGGGAATACGCTTCCCCGCCGATCCGCACATGGCTCGTCACGGAGCCGCCGCGCTGCGCCATGCCGATCGTTTCGGCGGAATGAACAGCGTTGCCTTCTTCCATCGCCGCGGCGGCAATGATCCGGGAGGCGAGCACGGTTCCCTGGCCGCCTACGCCGCAGATCAGGATGTCCTTGTTCATGCCTGCTCACCTCCGATCGCGTGGACGGGGCAGATCTGGCCGCACAGGCCGCAGCCCGTGCAGAGGTCCCGGTCGATTTTTACCCGGCCGTCCGCGATGACCAGCGCGGGGCAGCCGATCTCCCGGATGCACTTTTTGCAGTTGACACACTTCGCGGTGTCCACCGAGCACTTCTCCGCCGGTTTCGTGATCGCGACGCAGGGGGATTTGAAGATGATCGCCCGGACGCCGGTTTCCTGCGCGCATTCCTTCACCGCGCTTACCGCCTCGTCCAGCTTCAGCGGATCCACGGTCAGGACCTTTTTCACGCCGATGCCTTCCAGCACCTTTTCAATGCTGACCTTCTCCACCGCGTTGCCCATCATGTTCCGGCCGGTGCCGGGATGCGGCTGGTGGCCGGTCATGGCGGTCGTGGAGTTGTCCAGCACGCACAGGATGATGTCCGCTTCGTTGTACACGGCGTTCACCACGCCGGTCATGCCGGAGGCAAAGAAGGTGGAATCACCCACAAACGCAAAGGCGGTCGTATCTTTATTCATGTGGCTCATGCCCTGGGCCATGGTGATGCCGGCGCCCATGCACAGGCAGGTGTCCACCATGTCCAGCGGCATCGCGTTGCCCAGTGTATAGCAGCCGATGTCGCCGCAGAAAACGGCTTTCTGCCCCTTCATCGCCTGCTTCACGGCATAGAAGGAAGCACGGTGCGGGCAGCCCGCGCAGAGGACCGGCGGGCGGACCGGCAGTGCCGGCGCGTCGGAAATGTCCGTCTGCTCCAGTGCCGTACGGATGCCGAGGAACTTGTCCAGGATGCCGCCGCACAGTTCCACGCCGTTCTCGCCGTTGTGCGGAACGCTGCCGTCCAGCTTACCGCTCACGCGCAGATCCAGGTGGTGCTTTCCGGCGGTCTTCAGGATCTGCTCCTCAATATACGGACTGAGTTCTTCAAAGCAGAGGACTTCCTTCACGCCGTCCAGCGCCTTGAGCATGAAGTCCTCCGGGAACGGGAAGGCAGTGGCGACCCGGATCAGCCGGATCCCTTCCTGGCCCTTCAGGCATTCCCTTACATAGTTATAGCTGACGCCGGAGGCCACGACGGCTTTCCCCGCTCCTGCGCCTTCCGCCGTGTTGAACCGGTAGGAGGAAAAGTCTTTGGCGATCTCCGTGTTGCGCTTCTCGATCTTTCCGTGGTTGATATAGGACAGGCGGGGGAAGATCACCCACTTCCCGGGATCCCGCTCAAACCCGCCGTACGGCGCGGCCGCGTATTCATCCGGGGTCTCGATCGCTGCGTAGGCGTGGCAGACCCTTGTCGTGGGCCGGAACAGCACCGGCGTGCTGTATTTCTCGGAATACTCGAAAGCGTCCCGGATCATTTCGTATGCTTCCTCCGGGGAGGCGGGATCGAACACCGGAATGCGGCAGAAATCCGCGTACCTGCGGGTATCCTGTTCCGTCTGGGAGGAGATCGGGCCGGGATCGTCCGCGCTGACGATCACCAGTCCGCCTTTGACGCCGATATAGGCAACGGACATCAGCGGGTCGGAAGCGACGTTCAGGCCCATCTGTTTCATGGTTACCATGGCCCGGGCGCCGCTGTAGGCGGCCGCCGCGGCGACTTCCAGGGCCGCTTTCTCGTTCACCGACCATTCCAGGTGGACGCCTTCATGCGGGCACTTGGAAATCGTTTCAATGATCTCTGAGGACGGCGTGCCGGGATACCCCGCCACCAGGCCGACGCCTGCGGAAAGCGCACCCAGGGCGATCGCGCCGTTCCCCATCACATATTGCTTCATTTGCTCACCTCGCAGTTTGCTGTTCCCTATCTTATCACCCAACTCCGCACCGGGCAAGAACCGCCCGGAGAAAGAACAGAGAAAAACCCCTGAAAAAGCGGAGCCTCCGCACCGGAAGCCCCGCTCAATTCAATCAGTCAAATCCGACTGAAACGATAACATATAATTATTCATTACTTTCCCAGGTATCCGATCGCGCTTTCCGCGGCGATCCGGCCGAAGATCACGATGTCCGCCACCGCGTTGCCGCCCAGGCGGTTGCCGCCGTGCACGCCGCCGCAGACCTCGCCGGCCGCGAACAGGCCCGGGATTGCCTTGCCTTCGGTGTTGATGACCTGGGCCGCCGTGTCAATCTTCACGCCGCCCATCGTGTGGTGGATGCCGGGAGCGATCTTGATCGCGTAATAGGGCGCCGTGGACAGGTCCTCGTTCATGCCGGTGGTCCGTCCGAAGTCGGGATCCCGCTGATTCTTCACGATCTCGTTCCAGTCCGCCAGGGTCTTGGCCAGCGTCGCCGGATCGATGTTCAGCTGTTCCGCCAGGCCTTCGATCGTGTCCGCCTGCACGGTGATACCGCTCTTGACGTACTTCTCGATCGCATTCAGGTGATCCCGCAGGTTCTGGTCAAAGATAACGTAGGCATAGCTGCCTTCCTGCGCCAGTTCCGCCGCGGACACCTTGTCGCGGGTCAGCAGTTCGTTTGTGAAGCGCACGCCGCTCTGGTTGACCAGGATCGCGCCGTCGCCGCGTACGGATTCAGTGATCAGGATGGAAGTAGTCTGTTCCACCGTGGGATGCAGCTGGATCTGCTCAATATCCACCAGGTCCGCGCCCAGCGCCTGGGCCATCACGATGCCGTCGCCGGTCGCGCCCGGCGCGTTCGTGGTCACGGTGCCCTTCAGGTCGGGCCGGTAGGTGGTGTACATCTCCTCATTCGCGCCGAAACCGCCGGTCGCCAGGATGACCGCCTTCGCGTTGATCGTATAGGCCGTGTCCGGGCTTTCCGCCTTCACGCCGGTGATCTTTCCTTCCGCGTCGGTAATCAGTTCCGTCGCCGCGGTTTCCAGCATGACCTCCACGCCCAGTTCCTTCAGCTTCGCGCTGAAGCGGTCCACCAGGAACGTGCCGACGCCGGAGCCGTCCGCTGGCGCGTGGATCCGTTTGGCAGACGCGCCGCCGGAGAAGGAGATCTTCGGCAGTTCCGCGCCGATGGTATCCAGCCAGTCAATAGCCTCCGCGGACTTGTTGGCCATCATGGCCACCAGTTTGGAATCGTTTAGCGCGTGGCCGCCCTGCATCGTGTCCGCGGCAAACAGCGCGTTGGAATCCTCAATGCCCTGCTCCTTCTGGTAATGCGTTTCAGAGGCGTTCATGCCGCCTGTCGCCTTGGTGGTGTTGCCGCCGACATAGGGCATCTTCTCCAGGATCACAAAGTCTTTTCCGGCCTGCTTCAGCATGATCGCCGCGGTCATGCCGGCGCCGCCCGCGCCGATGATCACGATCTCGGTGTTGATCGTCTTCTCGGCTTTGGGGCCGTTGTTTCCGGTATCCTTCCGGTTCGCGTCCAGCACGGCGATATCCGCGCCGGCTTTCTCCAGCGCCTGGGTTGCCGCGGCGATAATCGCCTTGCTGGTCACCGTGGCGCCGGCAACGGCGTCCACGTTCGGCGTCTGGGCGTTCATAATGGACATGGCCAGCTTTCCCGCTGCGATACCGCCCAGTTCCGGCGTCTCGCCGTTCGCGTCGATCAGCACGGTCCTGATCTCATTTTCCGTGACTTTGATTATGACTTTCACGGGGACAAAGATACCCTGCGCCTCCCCGCTGTATGTGCCCGGCGTAAACAGGGCTGCCTCCGGCTGCGCCTCTGAGAAGGCGGCGGCTGAGGCCAGGACCAGCGCAATTGTGAGGAACAGGCAAAGAAGCTTTTTCATCGGTTTCCCTCCGTTCGGTGTTGTTCAGTTGTCCGGCAGGTTTTTCTTCCGCTTCGATCATACAATATTTGGCAATTGAATGTCAATGGATACGCCGGTCCGGTGAAAAAAACCTCCGGAGTGAAACCACTCCGGAGGCAGGCCGTGCCGGCTGAACCGCTTTGTAATTATTTAAGGCTTATCCCGTCCTGGTTCTGTGCCTGGATCGTTCCTTCACCGCTGATCCCTTCCGCCCGGGGCGCCAGTCCGTTCTCCCCGGGGGCAGCCGTGAAGACATATCCCGTAATATTGCTGTCCGCCGGGAACATACCGCTCCCCACGGCATTCAGGTCCACAGCCAGCGTTTTCCCTTCCGCGAAAACCTCCAGCCTGGAGACATGGTATTTCATGCAGTCCGCCAGCAGATCCGCGCCGATGGAAACGGCAAAGCCCTGCCCGGCGCTTTCTTCCGGCAGCTCGGGTTTGATCGTCAGCACGTTCTCATTCCCTTCCCGCGTTTCAACGCCGGAAATATATCTGGCGTCCTTGCCGTCCGCGGTCTTTACCAGGCCCGGAACGATCGTATCCGCCCTGCGGTTGAGCATCCAGCGTGTTTGCTCGCAGATGGTGCACTTTTTGGTAACGGTCAGGATCGTGGTGAATACCTTCCAGTCATGTTCCCCGATTGGCGGAATCACCTTCTGCGGCTCCAGAACATCCCCGCACACGGAACAGTGGCTGCCGTCCGACAGGCCCGCTTCCGTCTGTGTGGCCGCGTATCCTTTGTCAATGACCTTGGTGTGTCCCAAAGCCTTAACGGTTTTCTGCTTTTTCAGCACTTCACCGCATACGGAGCAGTGGCTGCCCTCGGTCAGGCCGGTTTTTGTACAGGTCGGTGCCACTGCCTTGTCGATCACTTCGGTATGTCCCAGCGCCGCCACAACCTTCTGTTCCTTGATCACATCACCGCATACGGAGCAGTGGCTGCCTTCGGTCAGGCCGGTTTTTGTGCAGGTCGGTGCCACCGCCTTGTCGATTGCTTCGGTATGTCCCAGCGCCGCCACAACCTTCTGTTCCTTGATCACATCACCGCATTTGGAGCAGTGGCTGCCTTCGGTCAGGCCGGTTTTTGTGCAGGTCGGTGCCACCGCCTTGTCGGTGACCGCCGTATGTACATGTTCTTCTTCCTTCGGCGTCGTATCCACTTCAGCGGATACATAGAAGTATGTTTCTTTTCCGTAATCGCCGCTGGCAATATGCGTCCGTGTGGTCGGATTCTCCGTTTCCACGCCGTACGCACCCTGGAGGTAATCCGCGTCGCCAATCAGGATTGCGTCGCCGTCCTCGACTGTTTCGTATTTGCGGTTGTCCCAGACCTTTCCGTTTTTCTGGGTGACGGTAATCTTCGTATCAGCGCCGTACTTGTCTTGGATCGTCTTGGTCGCTTTGGTGATCGCCTGCTCAACCTCAGCGGTCTTGGGGGTGGAATACGTGGCGCTGAACTTGTCGTTGCAGATCGTCACTGTCGTCTTGATCTCAACGCCGTTTGCGTCGGTGAAGGTTTCCACAACGGAACCCACCACATAGGAAACGCTGTTGTCCACCGTGTTGTCAATCCATACGTCCTTGCTGTCACTGCCGGCCGACAGTCCGGCAACCGGAATCAAGCTTGCCGCCAGCATGAGCACGATCAGCAGGAAAACGGTTTTCTTCATAGACAAAAACACCCATCCTTTCAGTCCCGATATTCGTATTTTTGTATCCACTGGTACAAGTATACTGTACGGGAAAAAAAGGATGGGAACAAGGTCGGAATATGGGTAGGGCCGGTTTATGGCAAGGGGTAGGTTTGGGATAGGCAGCCTTGTCAGGCAATGTTGTTCGTGTAGTTGGCGATCAGTTCGTTCCGGTTCTTGCATCCTGTTTTCTGCAGCAGGTTGTGAACATGGAACTTGACCGTGTTTTCCGAAATGGACAAGGCGTCGGCGATCTCCACATTGGTTTTTCCTTCCAGCAGCAGCTGCAGCATGTCCCTTTCCCGGGAGGACAGGTCATGCGCAACGGCAAACTGCATGAACTTTTCCTTTTCGCTCTGTTTCTCCCGGATCTCAGGAACATACATGATTCCGTAAAAACGGAAAAAAGTGAATACAGCGATCATGAACAGGACCGCGGTCAGGCCGATCAGCCACGTCAGCCGGCCGTTCAGCAGCAGGCAGATGCCCTCCCCGGCCGCGTCCCCCGCCCGTCCGATCATCAGGCCGAATCCGGACAGCCAGATCAGTTTCCGTTCCGAAGCGATATCCGAAAACAGGATCACCCGGTATACGGCATAAAAACCGAATGTAAAATAACTCAGCACCCAGAAGATGACCGTGGAAACCGTCTCTTTCTGGAGGGCCAGGATGATAAACGGCATCATCAGGGCAGCCACCGCGCAGATGGCGCCGTATTTCCTGTTCCTGTCCGCCGCGATCCCGGCAATGATCAGTCCGGCCGCGTAAACCATCCGGGACAGTTCCACATTGATCTTTTCGGAAACATCAGCCGCGGGAAACGCGAATCCGCTGCTGTTGATAACGCTGAACAGGAAAACAAGCAGGCAGGCCAGGAAAAGCACCGTACCGGCAACGGGCGCTTTCGGCTGCAATGGCTTTTCCGCCTGTGCTTTGGCCATAGCGCCGTCTTCCTGCTCCGCCGCGGCCGGCTCCTTCGCCGCGCCTTTTTTCCGCCCGGCGTACAGCAGGCCCAGCAGGATGACGCCTGTGATAGCCACGCAGATGATCAGCACTTTTTCAGAATAATAAATCCTTTTCCAGATCAGCGAGATCAGCCACTGGATCAGGATGGCGGTTCCGTAACCGGCGCCGAAGATGGTCGCCCGCCGCGCCGTATCAACGGCCGTTGCCAGATGGAAGAGATAATATCCTGCGATCACGCCGCAGCAGATGTTCATCAGGAATCCGAAAACCAGCGTCCCCGCCTGGTAAGGGCTGATGACCGCCGGTACCATGAACAGCAGATGAAGGATCAGGGCGCCGGGAAAGAAGGATCTCATCAGGGCGGACTTTTTCCGCAGGACCAGCGCCGCGATGCCGATCCCCACCGCTTGCAGCAGATACCCGATCACCATGGTACAGGTGTCTGACACCGCGGCAGGAACCATCGGCATCAGGTGATATTCCCAGGCCAGCCAGCCGGTGGATGTCAGCAGGAAACACAGGCAGATCAATGCGGCGGATTGAGCGGCCGGTTTACGTATCATTGCTTTCATTGTTCTGTTTTCCCCCTGCTTTCCCGGATGGTTTTATTATATCTTCTG
>JAEEGL010356393.1_pt1 | contig 11287 bp, 8 predicted proteins | sample 9134231 | NCBI WGS metagenome assembly JAEEGL01 (sample SAMN16246548, study PRJNA631951) | gut metagenome | biome: gut microbiome; feature: rumen; material: fiber-attached | host: Bos | place: Iran: Karaj | collected 2018-10
CTGGCTCAGGTGTCCTGACGGTACTGGCAGCTGGGAGTTTTTCGACAGGCTGCTGAACGGGATACAGGTTGTCGGCACCCCCGGCGAGGGGTTCGGAGCCTGCGGCGAAGGATATTTCCGCTTTTCGACTTTCGGGAACAAGGCGGATACGGCCGAAGCGGCCGACAGGCTGTACTCGCTGCTGAAGAAAGGCTGACTGCACTGCTTAAGGATATACTGAAGCCCCCCGGTCCGTTATGAACTGCACCCCGTCAAGTAGACAGTGAAATAATATAAGATTTTCCGACTGACAGCTTCGGCTGTCAGTCGCTTTTTATGCTGCCAGATACATTTCGTGTTTTTCCATCGGTGTCAGCACACCAAGATTTCGCTGAACACGATGATGGTTGTAATAACGGATGTAATTTCCAATCATGTCCACCAGTTCCTTCTTGCTGGTAAAGCGTTTTCCATAGTAGCGTTCCCGTTTCAGAATACCCCAGAAGCCTTCCATAGGACCGTTATCGATGCACTTGCCAACTCGTGACATGCTCTGTGTCATACCGGCCTGTTCCAGCTTATGATGGAACATGCGGTTGGTATACTGAAACCCTCTGTCACTGTGAAACAGCGGATGCGCGTCTGGATTTGCCTTTACTGCATGATCGAATGTCTTGTAGACCAGAGGATTGTCATTCCGGTCTCCAACCACATATGCTACGATTCGGCGGTCATAGAGATCCAGAATCGCACTGAGATAGACTTTATGGACCTCAATGCCTTCGTACCACTTGAACTCGGTAACGTCTGTGAGCCACTTCTCATTCGGCCTGTCCGCGTGAAACTCCCGGTTCAGGATATTCTCGGCAATGAACTGAGGATCCTTTGCATGTCTTGTGCAACCGTGATTACTGTACTTTATGGTAGATTTAATGCCCCTGATGCGGCAGATCCTGAGTATTCGCTTGTCGTTCACGTGGACGTCTTCAAAGTGTCTGAGATCGTCATTGATGCGGCGGTAGCCCTTGTCCGGGCTCTCCATGTGGATCTTCTCGACCTTCTCGGCGATCCTCATATTCTCAGACTCTCTGTTGCTCAGCTTGCCGGATGACCACTTGTGGTACGCCGCCCGCGATACACACAGCATCCTGCACCCTTCATCAATGGGTAATCCATACTCTTCATGCGTCGCCTGTATCGCCCTATAAAACTGCCCCTGTCTTACTTGTCCGAGGCATCCCTCCTCACTATCTCGTCCAATTTTTTTAACAGGTGGTTCTCCATTTCTGCCAGATATAACTTGTGTTTGAGCTGCTCAATTTCAATCTGTGCAGCTTCCAATTCTGTCCGCGGAGTCTGATCCTTCTTGCGCTTGCCCCTGCGGTCTTCCAAACCTGCCTCACCAAGTTCCTCAAACCGCAGCGTCCAGGTTCGTACCTGCTGGTAGCTTACCTTGTACTTGATCGCCATCTCGCCGTAATTCTTTCCTGAGGCAAGGCAATCCTTTACTATCTCCAATCGTTCTTCTTGTGTCGTTTCCCGCCCTTGCTTCATGTGGCTTCCTCCTGACCGTTTTACAGTGTTGAAGTCTCCATGAGCATTATATACCTTTATCCATCTGCGTAGACTACGTGTTCCGCGAATCCCATATTTCTTTGTTATTTCTTGCAGACTGCTTTCTCCTCGAAGGTACTCAATGACAGCGGTTTCTTTTAACCCGGCACTATATACCTTGTCCTTTTCACATATGAAACCGCTGACACCCTCATTCTCATATCTGCTGATCCATGTTTTTATCGTTTTAAAATCTACGCCGCCTTTTCGTGCAGCTTCGCTTATGCTGATCCTGTTTTTTAGACAATCTCGCACGATCTTTACCTTTTCTTCTACAGTTAACTTTTGCTTTTGTGGCATTACAATGCTCCCCCTATGTTCAACAGTGTTTTGTTTCACTGTCTCTCATAGAGGGAGCATATCATCCATGCCGGCGGCTCTTGATGTCTCTTTCTGTATGTACCGTTCAGGACTCGGAAGAGTGCTGCTGCCCTGAAGGCTTTTTGCGTCTGTAGTAGCGGTGACGGCTGTTCTTCTTTTTCTGGGCTCCGCCCTGCTGCTCGGACTGGCCTTCACGGGGCTGTTTCTGTCCTGAGACCTGTTTGGGCGGCTTCTGCTGCTGGCCGTCCTGTTTCGGATGGGTGCTTCGTGCCTCCTGAGCCTGTACCTTGGGTTTCTTGCCGCCCGATCTGTGCCTGCGGCTGTGGGAGGAATGCTCCTGTTTCGGTTTGTCATCCTGGCTCTGAGCCTTTTCTGCAGCGTTATCAGATCCGGATTCCGGAGAGCTCTTCGACTTCTGGCCTCCGTGTCTGTTGCGGTCTCTTCCCCGTCTCGACGAGTGCTTTCCCTGATCGGCCCTGTGCTCCTCGGCGGGAGCTTCCTGCACGGGAACGGGTTCTTCCTCATCAGCGCCGTTATCGCTGACGAAGGTGACCTCGGGCATGGGATCCTCTTTAGGTTTCGGGCTGGGCCTGAAACCCGCTTCCTCGAGACGGCCTTCCGCCTTTGCCGCTATGTATTCCGCACGGCGGGCTTTGCCGCCGAGAACTTCTAAATCGTCGAAAGCGTACGTGTGGAGAGTGTTGTCGTTTGAGTCCTCCAGCCTGACCTTCGCATTGCCTCTGAAAAGGTTTACTCCGACGATGGATCCTTTCCCGTCGACGGTATCAACGAAAGCGTCGATCTTGGGGGCATGTTTTATGAGATCCTCGTATGCAGCCTGTTCGTATTTGAGGCAGCACATGAGCCTGCCGCACGTACCGGAGATCTTGGCGGGATTGAGCGAGAGGCCCTGAGTCTTGGCCATCTTTATGGACACGGGGTGGAACTCGTCGAGGAACTGGCTGCAGCAGAAAGGCCTGCCGCAGATGCCGAGACCTCCAAGCATGCGGGATTCGTCGCGCACGCCGATCTGGCGGAGCTCTATACGCGTCTTGAAAACAGAGGCCAGATCCTTAACGAGATCGCGGAAATCAACGCGCCCGTCAGACGTGAAGAAGAAGAGTATCTTGCTGCCGTCGAAGCTGTATTCGACATCGACGAGCTTCATGTCCATGCCGTGCTTGAGGATCTTCTCCTCGCAGACGGTGAAAGCCTCCGCTTCTTTTTTCTTGTTTTCCTCGTAGCGGGCATCGTCCTCCGGGGTCGCCTTGCGGACTGCCGGCATAAGGGGCTGGACTACAAGAGAGTCGTCGACCTCGTGGTTGCCCTCTGAACACCATGTGTACTCCAGACCTTTCGAGGTCTCCACGATGACGTTGTCGCCCTCGCTGTACTGCTGCCCCGCAGGGTCGAAGTAGTAGACCTTGCCCTTGTTCTTAAAACGTATGCTTATGACTTCAGTCAATGCTTTTCCTCATTTCTGTTCTGCCGCGGGAGGCGGCGCAGTGGTGTCCTCACGTCAGAAGCGCGCAGAGCATACCGCAGATGTGTCCCGCGCCGACGTTTGCCTTCGCGCATTCACGAGCCTTGGAGAGGGCCGAGATCACGCGGTTGAGACGCACGGTCTCGTCGTGTCTTCCCGACATGACGGCCTCGCGCATTTTTCCGACAGCGAGTCCGGAGACCGCTTCCAGGAAAGCAGCGAATCGGACCCTGTCCAGTTTTTCGAGTTCAAATGTGAATCCGGCGAACTGCAGAGGCCCTGAACCGAGAGCCGTAAAAAAACGGTCTGCCAGTTCGGCCGCCTCTCCGGAGAATTCCTTTTCACCGGAAAACAGGGGGATATGGGCGCATCGGGAACGCACCGTAGGCAGGAGCAGCGAGGGGTTCTCGGCCGCCAGCACGAATGCCGCCTGCGCAGGTGGCTCCTCGAGCGATTTCAGCAGCGCGTTCTGCGCCGCTGCGTTCATGGTGTCAGCGCTTCTGATTATGTAAACCTTGCGTGCGGCCTCGTTCGGCATGACCACGGCGTCCGCCCGGACCTGCCGTATCTGGTCCACGGTTATCTCCAGCCTGTCCCCGGCGCGGTCGACGACGGTTACGTCGGGATGGATGCCCCTGAGGGTCTTGCGGCAGGATCTGCACGTACCGCAGGGCTTTTCCGCCGCGGAGCCCTCGCAAAGGAGCGCTGCGGCCAGTGTGTCCGCCAGCGCGTTCACGTCGTCCCTGCACGGGCCGCTGATAATGTATGCGTGGGAGAGAGCGCCTGTGAAGACGGGCTTGAACGCGTCCTCGGCGCGAAAACCGGAGAGATTCATTATCTTCCCGCCTTCAGATCACTTGTGATAGAGCTTTTTCGTCTGGTAGGTAGGCTCGCAGGTAAGACGTATTCCCAGTTTCTTCAGGACGTTCACGTCGACCTGGGAAAGGATGACCGAGGAATGGGCTTCGCAGTCCTTGAGCTTCTCAAGCTGCTGCATGGCGATCTCGGCCAGGGGATCGGTCACCGCGCAGATGGAAAGGGCTATGAGGACCTCGTCCGTATGGAGCCTGGGATTATGGTTGCCCAGGTGGTTGACCTTGAGATCCTGCACCGGTTCGATGATATCGGGAGAGATCAGCTCGATCTCGTCGTCTATGTTCCCGAGCGCTTTCAGCGCGTTGAGCATGGCGGCTGAGATCGCGCCGAGAAGGTTCGACGTCTTGCCTGTGACGATCCTGCCGTCCGGAAGCTCGATGGCGCAGGCCGGGAAACCGGTGGCGGCGGCGACCCGGAGGGCCGGAGCGACGACGGCGCGGTCGTTCATGGTGATGTTGACGCGCTGCATGAGCAGCTCGATCTTGTACGCCTCCTGCCCGTCGGACAGGCCCTGGCGCTTCTGGCAGATAGCAGTGTAGTATCTGCGGATGATCTCTTCTTTGGCAGCCTCGGATACGACTTTGTCGTCGGAGATGCAGTAACCGGCCATATTGACGCCCATGTCCGTAGGGGATTTGTAGGGCGACGAGCCGTATATCTTTTCGAAGATGGTCGAAAGGACGGGGAATATGTCCACGTCGCGGTTGTAGTTCACAGCGACTTTCCCGTATGCCTCGAGATGGAACGGGTCGATCATGTTGACGTCGTCGAGATCGGCGGTGGCCGCCTCGTACGCTATGTTGACGGGATGGGAGAGAGGGAGGTTCCATATGGGGAACGTCTCGAATTTGGCGTATCCCGCGTTCAGACCGCGCTTGTTGTCGTGATACAGCTGGGAGAGGCATACGGCCATCTTGCCGCTGCCCGGACCGGGAGCCGTGACGACGATGAGAGAACGCGTCGTTTCGATATACTCGTTCTTTCCGTAGCCGTCGTCGCTGACGATGAGAGCCACGTCGCTGGGGTATCCGGGGATGGGGAAGTGTTTATAGACCTTTACCCCGAGGGACTCCAGACGCTGTATGAAGGAGTCGGCGGCCTGCTGGCCCTTGTACTGGGTGATGACGACGCTGCCGACGAAGAGGTCGAGGTTGCGGAAGGCGTCGATGAGGCGCAGGACGTCGAGATCGTATGTGATGCCGAGGTCGCCGCGGACCTTGTTCTTTTCTATGTCGTCCGCGTTTATCGCGATGACCAGTTCGGCCTGGTCCCTGAGTTCGAGGAGCAGGTTTATCTTGGTGTCCGGCAGAAAGCCGGGAAGGACGCGGGCTGCGTGGTAGTCGTCGAACAGCTTGCCGCCGAACTCGAGGTAGAGCTTACCGCCGAATTCGCCGATCCGCTTTTTGATCTGAGCGGACTGGAGCTGTATGTATTTGCCGTTATCGAAGCCTGTAGCTGACATGTGAACCTCTCTCCTCCGGATGGTCTCTCTAACAACAAATTATTTTACATTTTGAAACGGATATAGTCAATAATTATTCCGCTAAATATTGTAATTATACACGAAGAAATCTCTAAATGTAGACGTTTGCAGCACAGAACGGAGAGTTCAAAATGTTGGCGCGGTAACGATTGATTATTGCGTAAAACCGTGATATATTATCATTTACACCAATAAGCGGAGGAACAGGAAAATGAGTAAAGGAACGTACTACATCACAACGCCGATCTACTATCCGTCTGACAAGCTGCATATAGGCCACGCCTACTGCACCGTTGCCACCGACGCCATGGCTCGCTACAAGCGCCTGACCGGCTGTGAGGTCATGTTCCTCACCGGCACGGACGAACACGGCCAGAAGATCGAGGACAAGGCGAAGGCTGCGGGCGTATCGCCCCAGCAGTTCGTGGACAATATAGTAAAGGGCGAGCGCGGGATACTCGACCTGTGGAAGCTGATGAACATCTCTAACGACAGGTTCATACGCACCACCGACGACTACCACGTGAAGTCCATACAGCGCATATTCCGCCGTATGTACGAGAACGGCGATATCTATAAGGGAAAATACGTGGGCAAGTACTGCAAGCCCTGCGAGTCCTTCTGGACTGAGAGCCAGCTCGTGGACGGGAAGTGCCCGGACTGCGGCGGCGAGGTCCAGGACGCAGAGGAGGAGGCATACTTCTTCCGCGCTTCCAAGTACGCGCAGCGCGTGCGCAAGCTGCTGACCGAGACCGATTTTCTCCAGCCCGCCTCCCGCGTCAACGAGATGGTCAACAACTTCATCGACTGCGAGGGCGGCCTGCAGGATCTCTGCGTGTCCCGCACCAGCTTCAAGTGGGGCGTTCCCGTCGATTTCGACGAAAAGCACGTTGTCTACGTATGGCTCGACGCCCTCTTCAACTACATGACTGCTCTGGGGTTCGAGAACGACAGGTACGACGATCTTGACAAGTTCTGGCCTGCAGACGTCCATTTCGTGGGGAAGGAGATCGTCCGCTTCCACGCGATATACTGGCCCGCATTCCTGATGAGCCTTGACCTGCCTCTGCCTAAGCACGTCTACGGTCACGGCTGGCTCGTCATGGACGGCGGCAAGATGTCCAAATCCAAGGGCAACGTCGTCGATCCCTACATCCTGGCCGAGCGTTTCGGAGTGGATGCTCTGCGCTTCTTCCTGCTGCGGACGTTCCCCTTCGGATCCGACGGCAATTTCTCGAACGAGCTGCTCATAAACACGATAAACGTCGACCTTGCCAACGATCTGGGCAACCTGGTCTCCCGTTCCGCGGCCATGGTCGAGAAATACTTCGGCGGCACGCTGCCGAAGACAGGAGTTTCCGAGGACATCGACGGGGAACTCGTCTCCATGGCCGGCACCCTGCGCGGCAGGTACGAGGCCCAGATGGAGAAGTTCCAGTTCCAGAACGCCCTCGAAGAGGTGTTCAAGGTCATAGCGAGGGCGAACAAGTACATAGACGAGACCGGTCCCTGGATACTCGCGAAGGATGAGAGCAGGAAGGGCAGGCTCGCGACGGTACTGTACAACCTGCTCGAGACGGTCCGCATCTGTGCGGTGCTCCTCACGCCCTTCATGCCCGATTCCGTGGAAAAGATCTTCACCCAGATCGGCGCCTCCGAGGACGAACAGACCTGGGACAGCGCGGAGACTTTCGGAGTTCTGCATGACGGAGTGACCGTCTGCAAGGGCGACGCCATATTCCCGCGCATCGACGCGAAGAAGGAACTGGAGGAACTCGACAGGCTGCAGGAGGCCGCGAAGGCCGCAGTCAAGCCCGCGGTACCGCCTGTCACCATCGAGGAGTTCGCCAAGGTGAAGCTCCAGGCCTGCAAGGTCATCTCCTGCGAGAACGTTCCGAAGTCCGAAAAGCTCCTGAAGTTCATCCTGGACGACGGCAGCGGCAGGGAGCGCCAGATCCTTTCGGGCATCGCCAAGTACTATAAGCCCGGGGAACTGGTCGGAAAGACGGTCCTTGCCTGCACCAATCTCCCGCCGAGGAAGATGATGGGGCAGGAGAGCTGCGGGATGATCATCTCCGCTGTTTCGGGAGACGACCTCAAGCTCGTCATACTGGACGACGGCATCCCCGCCGGAGCCGAGCTCTGCTGACACAAAAAATATGCGCCGGAGACGCGGTGTGCGCCTCCGGCGTTTTTCCCTGTGAGGTATTTCATGAAAGCGTTTTTCAGAATCGTCATATCCCTGGTCCTGTGCGCCGTCCTCGCTGCGTGCACTGCCGGATACTGCGTCACCGAAGCGTTCTCTGAGACGGTGACGAAGGAGAACGTGCGCGCCCATATGCAGAGCCGGGATCTCTCCGGCGGATTAGCCGCAACCGTGAGCGAATACGCCAGGCCGTATTTAGAGGAGCTCGAGGAAAAACCTATAATGGGCATCCTTTTTGTCGAGGGCCTGGGAGACGGACTTGATTCGTTCCTTGAGAGCGCTGAATTCAAAGATTATGCAAACACAACGGTCCGTGAATACGCGGAGGGACTGGCGGTATATCTCCGCACCGGAGAGGGAAACTGGGAGCCGGACAGAGAAGCGCTCATGGACCTTGCAGGACCTTTGACGGAAGAACTTTATTCGGGTTCCACCCTGGCGATGTTCGGCATTTCGAGTTCCATGCTCACGGAAACCGTCAGGACGGCCATCGAGGAGAACGTGCTGCCGTATCTCGAGGAGTCAGTGCCGGATTACTCTGAAGTCCTGGCGTCCCGCCACGTCTCGGGACGGGCGGCTGCCCTCAGATACGCTTTTAAGTTCCGGGATTCAGGAATGCTGATGTATGCCGGCATCGTTTCCGCGGCGCTGCTTGTCATCGTCGCCGTGCTGCTGCCGAGGAAAGGAAGGAGGGTCCTGTGCACCGGATGGCCGGGGCTGGGACTGCTTGCCGGAGGCGGCGGCGCCTGGTTCATCGGGAAGAGCGCAGAGCGGCTTGCCGGACCGGGGCAGGGCCTTTCTGAGGGACTTTTCGCAGACGCAGCGGAGATCGCACGGGGCATCGCGGAGAGTTTTTCAGACAGGGTGACCGCCGAGGCGAGGCCGTTCCTCATAGCGGGCGGTGTCCTTCTGGCGATATACCTCCTGCTTTCAGCCGTCCTGCCTGAGAAGAAAAAACAGAGGATACGCCAGTACTGAGTGCTGAAAAAGATAAGGGAGCATCCCGCGGGATGCTCCCTTTAAACATGTCGTGAACCGCGTCAGCCGGCTTCTTCTATCTGCATCGCGCGGTAGAGGGAGGCGTATTTGCCGTCCATGGCAATGAGCTCCTCATGGGTGCCGCGTTCTATGATCTTTCCGTCGCTTACCACGAGTATGAGATCGGCTCTGCGTATGGTCGAGAGCCTGTGGGCGATCATGAAAGACGTCCGGCCTTTCAGGATGTTCGTGATGGCCTGCTGTATGAGCTGCTCCGTCTCCGTGTCTATGCTGGAGGTGGCCTCGTCGAAAACGAAGATCGCCGGATCCGCCAGTATCGCTCTGGCGAAGGAGACCAGCTGCTTCTCGCCTGTGGACAGACGGTCTCCGCCTTCGCCGACCGGGGTGTCGTAGCCCTGCGGCAGCTTGGCTATGACGCCGTCCGCAGCTGCGAGACGGGCCGCGTAACGGATCTCCTCATCGGTGGCGTCCAGCCTTCCGTACCGGATGTTGTCCGCAACGCTTCCGGAAAAGAGATGTGGATCCTGGAGAACGTAACCCAGCGAGGAGTGCAGCCATAGCTGTGACCTCTCCCTGTAATCCGTCCCGTCTATGAGGATCCTGCCCTTCGTCGGCTCCTGGAACCTGCAGGCGAGGTTGACGAGCGTGGACTTGCCGGCGCCGGTCTCGCCGACTATGGCGACAGCGGTCCCGGCAGGGACGTCCAGCGAGAAGTCTTCGAGGACGTAGTCGCCTCCGTCAGGGTATCTGAACCACACGCGGTCGAACGTTATTCGGCCTTCGATCTTTTCCCAGTTCTCCTTTTTAGGAGAGAAGACGGTCCCGTATTTCTCGACCACCTCGGGAGGGTCGCTTATGGTGCACGGTTCGTCGAGCAGCGAGGTGACGCGCTCGAGTCCCACCTGTGCGGTTATGAGCTCGGAGAGCATCCTTGCTATCTCGGACACGGGCTCGATGATCCCCACCGCGTAAGAGATGAACGCCGAGAGGACGCCGTAGTCGAGGATATCCGACATGACGAGCGTGCCTCCGCGCCAGAGGACGACGGCAGCGGCCATCGAACCGCAGAAAGTGACCAGGGGTATGAGCATGGCGTTCTGCATGGAGTGCTTAATTGACTCCCGGTACATGCTGGAGGTCAGTCCCCGGAACTCCTCGGTGTTGCGGTGCTCTATGACGAGGGCCTTCGACGTCTTGGCTCCGGTTATGCCCTCGTTGTACGCGCCCGTTATCTGGGAATTTATATGTCTGACCCGCCTGTTTATGACGAGTATCCGTCGCTGGAAGAACCAGGTTATGACGCCCACGACGGGTATCATGACGAGAAGTATCAGAGCCAGCCTCGGGGCCGTTATGAACATGAATATGACTGCGCCGACGATGTAACAGATGTTCCACAGCATGTGGGTGACGCTCCAGGATATGACGCCGCTTATCCTGTCGGTATCCGACATGACCCTGGCGAGAAGATAGCCCACGGAGGAAGTGCTGTAAAAGGATACGGGCAGTTCCTGAAGATGGATGAAACAGCTCCTCTTCAGCATGCGCCCCACTTCCATCTCGAGAACGATGCAGTCGCGGCAGTAGATGATGACGGCGATGCCGCCGGCGGCTATGACCGCAGCGAACGAGAGAGCGAAGGAAAGAAGTCCGTCCGTCGTGCGGGGCATGACGAAATGGTTCACCGCGTATCTCGTGAACAGGGGATAGGCCGCTTCGCCTACAGCGGATATGACGAGGAAGAACATAACTATGAAGATGTACTTCCTGACCCGCTTCAGGTAGGGAAGTATGCGCTTCCAGAGAGAGAGGTCGAGGTGCTTCTGCTCATTCATCGCGCCCGCCCCCTTCCGTGCTGGCCTGGATGTCGTAGACGCGTCTGTAGGCTCCGCCCTTTTCGAGAAGCTCGCGGTGGGTGCCGATCTCGGCGACCCGGCCGTCCTCCAGTACCATTATGATATCCGCGTGCATGAGAGTGCTTATCCTGTGGGAAATGAGCATGACTGTGCTGCCCCGGGTGTCCTCGCGCAGCGCAGCGCAGATCTGGGCGTCGGTCTCCATATCCAGATTGGACATGGAGTCGTCGAACACCTTTATAGGGGTGTCGAGCATCAGGGAACGGGCGATTGCTATGCGCTGTTTCTGCCCGCCCGAAAGAGTGACGCCGCGCTCGCCCACGACGGTATCGTAGCCCGAGGCGAAGGACAGCACGTCGCTGTCGACGGCCGCCGTCCTTGCGGCCTCCCGGACCTTTTCGGGGTCGCCTGTGCGGGCCGCTATATCTATGTTCTCGCTGACGGTCTTGGAGAAAAGGAAGGGCTCCTGC
>JAEEGL010738452.1_pt1 | contig 11287 bp, 11 predicted proteins | sample 9134231 | NCBI WGS metagenome assembly JAEEGL01 (sample SAMN16246548, study PRJNA631951) | gut metagenome | biome: gut microbiome; feature: rumen; material: fiber-attached | host: Bos | place: Iran: Karaj | collected 2018-10
ATAACGATAGTTCATGAGGAAGTGACCGCCATCCCCGAAGGCCCCTGCGTGATAGCCACCGGGCCCTTGACGGAAGGCGCATTGCTTGAAGATATTGAGAAAGTCACGGGAGCGGCGCTCCATTTCCATGACGCCGCGGCGCCCATAGTCGCAAAGAGCTCCCTCGATATGACAAAGGTTTTCGAATCCTCGCGTTACGATAAGGGCGGCTCGGATTATCTCAACTGCCCAATGAATGCGGAGGAATACTTCACCTTCGTAAGGGAGCTCGTTAATGCCGAGACTGCGCCGCTTCACGAATTCGAGACTCCGAAGGTGTTCGAGGGCTGTATGCCGGTGGAGGCAATGGCGAAAAGGGGAGATCTGACCCTTTGCTACGGGCCCTTGAAGCCCGTCGGCCTCACCGATCCGCGAACGGGCAAAATGCCCTTTGCGGTTGTGCAGCTCCGCCGTGATAATGCGGAAGGGACCCTCTATAATATAGTGGGCTTCCAGACCAATCTGAAGTTTCCCGAGCAGAGGCGCGTATTCGGCCTTATTCCGGGGCTTGAAAACGCCGAGTTCGTCCGCTACGGAGTCATGCACAGGAACTCCTATCTCGAATCCCCGAAGAAGCTCAGCCCGTGCTATGAGCTTTATGCAAGGAATGGGCTCTTCTTCGCAGGGCAGATCACGGGCGTTGAAGGTTACGTCGAAAGTGCGAGCTCCGGCCTAGTCGCGGGCATTGCCATGGCGCAAAGGCTGATGGGCAAAGAGCCCGCAGAGCTTACCGATATTACCGCCGCCGGAGCTTTGGGGAAATACGTTTCGTGCTATAACGGCTCGGATTTCCAGCCGATGAACGTTACTTTCGGCATAATGCGGGGGCTTGAAAAAGCCCCGAGGAACAAACGCGAGCGCTGCGCTGCGATAGCGGAAAGGTCGCTGGCGCATATCCGCGAAATCGCGGAAAACGGAGGTTTATAATGGAAGAATTCAGAGGTACGACCATAGTTGCCGTCAAATCGGAAACCGGCTGCGCCATCGCGGGCGACGGTCAGGTGACGATGGGCGAAGCCGCGATAATGAAAAACACCGCGAGAAAAGTTCGCAGGATCTATAACGGGAAGGTCGTTGTGGGTTTTGCGGGCGGTGTTGCGGATGCTTTCACCCTTTGCGACAGGTTCGAACAGAAGCTTGAGCAGTTCGGCGGGGGGCTTTCAAGAGCCGCCGTCGCGCTCGCGCAGGATTGGCGAAGCGATAAGGTCATGCGCCAGCTCCAGGCGCTGCTCATTTGCGCCGATCAGGATGAACTGCTCATAGTTTCCGGCACGGGCGAGGTCATACTGCCCGATGACGGCGTCGCCGCGATAGGCTCCGGCGGCATGTACGCGCTCGCTGCCGCAAGGGCGCTGAAGCAGAATACAGAGCTTTCCGCAAGCGAGATAGCCGAAAAGGCGCTACGAATCGCTTCGGATATCTGCGTTTATACAAACGGCAATATCATAGTGGAGGAGGTCTGACGGATGCTCACGCCCAAACAGATAGTAGATCAGCTCAACAGATACATAGTCGGGCAGGATGAAGCCAAAAAGCACGTTGCGATAGCGCTTCGCAACAGGTATCGCCGTTCAAGGCTCTCCCCGGAGCTCCGTGAGGAGATAACTCCCAAAAACATTATCATGATGGGCCCCACGGGCGTCGGCAAAACAGAGATCGCAAGGCGGCTTGCAAAGCTCGTCGAGGCGCCGTTCGTAAAGGTGGAGGCGACCAAATTCACGGAGGTCGGCTACGTCGGACGCGACGTGGATTCCATGGTGCGCGATCTTGTTGAAGCTTCCGTGCGCCTCTGCAAGCAGAATGAGTATGACCGCGTCCGCATGATGGCGGAAGCGGCGGCGGAACAGAGGCTTGTGGATCTTATTACAGCCGATCCCACCGCAAAGCAGTCGAAGGCCGTGAACATCTTCGGTCTGCTCATTCCCCATAATCCGGATGATCATGCCGAGCCTCAGCTTACCGAAGAGGAGAAGCTTTCAAAAAAACAGAAGCGCGAAATGACTCTTGAATCGCTGAGGAAGGGCGAGCTGGAGGACAGGATAGTTACCGTTGAAGTGACCGAATCCGGCAAGGGCAGCGACGCCATGGTAGCCATGGGGATCGACTTGGATCTTAACGAGATGTTCGGCGGCATGATGCCCAAAAAGAAAAAACAGCGCAAGGTGCCCGTTTCAGAGGCAAGGCGCATACTTATCGCCGAAGAATCCGATAAGCTCATAGATATGGATGAGGTCATAGACCGCGCGATACAGCGGGCGGAGCAGGACGGCATAATATTCATAGACGAGATCGATAAGATCGCCGCGGCGGGCAACGTTTCGGGCGTGGACGTCTCACGCGAGGGCGTGCAGAGGGATATTCTTCCCATAGTCGAAGGCTCGACCGTTACCACCAAATACGGCCCCGTAAAGACGGATTACATGCTCTTCATCGCCGCCGGCGCATTCCACGTTTCGAAGGTCTCCGATCTCATTCCGGAGCTCCAGGGCAGGTTCCCCATAAGGGTCAAGCTCGATGCGCTCACCGTTGAAGATTATGAGCGCATATTGACTCAGCCCGAAAACGCAGTGACCAAGCAGTATGAAGCGCTTCTTATGGCGGATAACGTCCGGCTCTCATTTGACGAAGGAGCCAAGCGCGCCATTGCCGAAGCGGCCTACCGCGCCAACGAAACGAGCGAGAACATAGGCGCAAGGCGTCTGCACACCATCATTGAGAACTTACTCGAGGATATCTCCTATAACGCAACGGGAGAGCATCCCCTTATAGATGTTGTTATAAACAAGGATTATGTCGAGTCCCATCTTAAATTGGCGAGCTCGTCCGAGGATCTGAATAAGTACATCGTATGAGGGAGTAAAATCTCAAAAAAAGGAAGGACGCTGATATGAAAAAAACAGCGGCTGTTATCTTGATACTGTGCATGCTTCTGGGGTTTGCCGCCGCATGCAGAAAGGAAGAGGCGTCCGAGCCGGTCGTTATAGAGCTGGGCGCCGGAGACCGTTTGCCCATTCCAAAGGCGGGAGATCCTGCGGAGCTGACTGACATGGCTCTCGAGGGCACGCAATACTATACCGATCCCGAGGAGGATCCTTCGGGCACTCCCGAGCCGGAAGGCGCCGATATTGTCACCCTTGAAAGCTATGCCGCCTATATAAACGGCAGCAGGGTCAATTTCAGATCCGAGCCCAGCAGGGAAGCGGAGGTGCTCGGCGTATTCGATAAGGGCAGCTCCGTCACGGTAATAGGCGAGGGCGAAGAATGGTTCAGGATAATCTATGCGGGTACGGAAGGCTACGTTGCCGAAAAGTACGTGACTGCGGGCGAAGCTCCCACCCCGGCTCCCACGCCGATCCCATTCAAGGATATAGACGGCAAGGCGGCGTTCATTGACGGAAACGGCGTAAATATGCGAAGCGAGCCCAATACCGAATCGGAAGTGCTGTGCCGCTTCTCAAGGGGCGATACAGTGAAGCTTACGGGCGAATGGGGCGATTGGTACAGGATCGAAGCAAACGGCAAAGAAGGCTACGTTGCAAGCCGCTTCGTGAAAGAAGGCGTAATGCCCACCCCCTCGCCCACGCCGATACCGGTCGAAAGCATGGAGCGCACTAAAGCTCACATAAACAGCTACGGCGTCAATTTCCGCGAGGCTCCCTCGAAAACGAGCCCATCTATGGGCAAGCTCTCAAAGGGAACTCCCGTCGTTGTTACGGGCAGGACGGAGGAATGGTACAGGGTAGAGATAGGCGAACAGACGGGCTTTGTGGCCAAGGAATTCATTACTATGGGCGAATACGTCCGCCCGACCCCCACTCCGAGGCCTACGCCGACTCCCACTCCTAAGCCGACAAAGACGCCGACTCCGAAGCCGACAAAGACTCCCAAGCCCACTCCGACTCCCACGCCGAAGCCCACAAAAACGCCTAAGCCGACTGCTACGCCCACGCCGAAGCCCACTTCATCCGCGTATTACCAGATAAGCGAGGGGCAGTTCACCGATTATGAGGTCAAGCTCGTCGCAAGGCTCATCACCCATGAGGCGCGCTGGGCTTCAAACAAGGGGCAGAGGGCGATAGCGAGCGTCGTTATAAACAGGGTCATGAATGAGTCGCATCATTTCCCGGACACGGTAAAGGGTGTGCTCTTCCAGCATAACCAGTTCGTGGATGAGGAAACGCTCATGTCGTCGCAGTATGCCCCGACCCAAAAGGCGATCGACAATGCGCGCTACGTCATGCAGGAACACGGGCCGACTCTCCCCAAAAAGGTGCTGTTCTTCCGTTCGAAGAGTCTCGGGCATGATTGGTATGATTACATGGTCTATTACTGCACCATTGACGACGACTGCTTCTTCAAAGCGATAAAATACTATTGATGTTCAACATTGTGCTTGTGGAGCCGGAGATCCCGCAGAACACCGGCAACATATCAAGGACCTGCGCGGTAACGGGGTGCGATCTGCACCTCGTTCGTCCGCTGGGGTTTTCAGTCGATGACAGGCAGTTGAAGCGTGCCGGGCTCGACTACTGGAAGGATCTGAGCATTCATTATTACGATTCTTTCGAGGAGGTGGAGGAGGCGCATCCCGGCGCACGCTTCTTCCTTTTCAGCACCCACGCCGAAAGGAGCTATGCCGAAATATCCTTTAAGGAAGGGGATTTCCTTGTATTCGGCAAGGAGACGGCGGGCCTCGGCGAAAGGCTGCTTTCATCGCATAAGGATATGACGGTAAGGATCCCCATGCGCCCGAACGAGCGATCGCTCAATCTTTCCAATTCGGTCGCGATAGCGGTCTATGAAGCGTTCAGGCAGTTGGGCTTTCCAGGCATGAATTGATACGGAGGAAAAATGGATACCCTTGAGATCATTAAAGCATCGAAGATAATAGCCATCTCCCGCGGCAATTACGGCAGCGAGCTGATAAACGCCGCAAAGGCGCTTTATGACGGAGGAGTGAGGGCTTTCGAAGTCACCTTTGAGCAGGGCGAGCACCCGAATAAAACCTGTGAAGCCGTCATGCAGCTTGTAAACACCCTCCCCGAAGACTGTGCGGTAGGCGCGGGCACCGTCATGAACGCCGAGCAGGCTGAGCTTGCCGCAAATGCGGGGGCTCGATTTGCGATCTCGCCCAATACGGATGAAAGCGTTATACGCCGCACAAAGGAATTGGGCCTTGTTTCGATACCCGGCGCAATGACTCCCACTGAGATCGCTTTCGCATATTCCTGCGGGGCGGATATAGTTAAGGTATTCCCTGCGGGCGTGCTTGGAGTCGAGTATTTCAAGGCCCTGCGCGCGCCCTTGAAGCATATCCCCATGGCGGCCGTTGCGGGGATAGACGCATCCAACATAAAAGCTTTCCAAACGGCAGGCGCCTGCGCGTTCGGAATAAGCAGCAGCCTGTTTGTAAAAGAGGCCGTCGCCTCGTTCGACAGCGAAAGGATAAGGAATGCGGCGCTGCGTTTCTATTCCGCGCTCGATTCGTAAGCCGACCGAAAAACCACATAAAAAACAAGCCTTCCGTTCAAAATAATAAAAAAACGGGAGGCTTTTTTATGAATAAAAAGAAGGGAGAGCGTTCGTTCGTCCTTCCGTCTCAGCCGCGAATAGTATCGTCCGCGGCGTTTGTGGGGCGCAAGGAGGGGGAAGGCCCCCTGGGCGGTTCATTTGATACCGTATTGAAGGACGATACGCTTGGGCTCGACAGTTGGGAACAGGCGGAAAGCCGCATGCTCGAAAGCGCCGTAAGGCTTTCGCTTGCGAAGCTTGATAAAACGCCGGACGATATAGATCTTTTTTTCGGAGGCGATCTTTTAAGCCAGATAATCTCCGCGGGCTTTGCCGCGCGCGAGCTTAGAGCGCCGTTCATAGGTATGTACGGAGCCTGCTCCACCATGGCGGAAAGCCTTATAACAGCCGCCATGATAACGGACGGCGGCTTTTCGCGCGTAGCGGTCTGCGGTGCGAGCAGTCATTTTTCCTCATCGGAAAGGGAATTCAGATACCCCCTCGAGATGGGCACTCAGTCCCCGCCGACAGCGCAAAGGACAGTTACGGGAGCGGGAGCCGTAGTTGTGACGGCAGGCGATGAAACGGTCAAAAAACCCGTCTATTCGAATATCGTAATGACGGGCGGAACAGTCGGAAGGGTTTGCGATTACGGCATTACGGACGCTTCCAATATGGGCGCGGCAATGGCTCCGGCCGCCGCATCGACCATCTGTGCGCACCTTGAAGAAAACGGCCTCGTTCCCGAGTATTATTCGCGCATCATAACGGGAGATCTCGGCATATTCGGGTCGGAGCTTTTGTATGAGCTCTGCCGCGCAAAGGGCTGGGAAATAGAGCGAGTTCACGATGACTGCGGCGTAATGATATTTTCAAAGGAACAGAAGACGGTATGCGGCGGCTCAGGCTGCGGCTGCTGCGCTTCGGTGCTTTCGGCGCACATACTTCCCGAGCTTGAGAACGGCAATTACGAAAGGGTCCTTTTTGTGGCCACAGGAGCGCTTCTGAGCCCTTTGTCGAGCTTACAGGGCGAGAGTATCCCTTCCATCGCGCACGCCGCTGTGCTTGAAAGGAGGAGCGTATGAGCTCGTTTACAGATCTTCTTATCTGCTTCGCCGTGGGCGGGGCGCTGTGCACGGTGGGACAGCTTTTAATAAGCCTTACAAGACTGACTCCCGCCCGTGTGCTCGTTATATTCGTGACTGCGGGAGCTATACTCACGGGGATCGGCGTTTACGAACCCCTTGTAAAGCTTGCGGGAGCCGGTGCGACAGTACCCCTTACGGGCTTTGGCTATACGCTTGCCAAAGGCGCGATAGAGGGAGCGGGGGAGAAGGGGCTCCTCGGTGCGCTGACGGGCGGAATAAAAGCGACCGCCGCGGGGATAACTGCGGCGATCGTGTTCGGTTACGTTATTGCTTTGCTGTTCAGGCCCAAGACCAAGCTTTGATCAATTATCACCGGTCGGTGCGGGCGTAGGCGCGGGAGTGGGCGCGGGGGACGCGGTAGGCTGCGGCATCCCGAAGATCTCATTGGGATCGAGCCTGTATTGGCGGTGGAGCATATCATAACCGGGCCTGTAGCCTTCCCAAACGCATATGCGCAGGGGGTGCATCCTGTAAACGGATCTTGCTACCGGAACGGGATCGCCTACGGGCTCGCCGTTCTTCTTGTACTGCTTGAAGGACTGATACTTGTAGCCCGTCTTTGCGGTATTCTTAACGTACCAATAGGGCTCCTGAAGCTTCTTGTCAACTATATATTCAGTTTCGGTCGGGGGGACCTCCTCAAGAAATTCGGCATAGAAATCGATCTTGTCGAATTCTTCGGGGAAGGGATCGCCCCATATCTCGCAGTTGACGGTCTGCTTACCGGTGTTGACCCAAATGAATATGTAAATATCGTGCTCGGTATTGTTTATGAACTTGAAATCGGGGCCGTTGGTGTCGATGGTGGCGTCAAGCCCCCAGGGAACGTAACCAACGTGCGAGGAATGATTGATCCTGTAAGCGATCTCAAGATCGGCCCTTATTACGGCGTTATAGAGGGTGGAAGAGACGTGGCAGACGCCGCCGCCGGGGGAATCGACGCTCCTCGCGCCGCTGTCAACAAATCCGGGAGCGGGCAGCCAACCGCCTTCCGCGGTGCGGGGGCCCAATACCTTGTTGCAGGAGAAAAGATAGTTTTCGCCTGAGCTCTTGGGGGAAAGCACGTATCCGTTTATTATCCCGCAGGCTTTGATTATGTTCGCAACGCGGTTGGGCGCGTTGTAGGGTTCGTGTGAATAACTGCTCTTGTAGTAGGAGCGGCGAACTATCTTGCCCTCAAGATCGGAGACCTTCACATCGGGCTGTATGATATGGCCGTACATCGTGACCTTGCCGTATTCGCCCTCATTGAAGAGCTTGTTTATCTTCTCTATGGCCTTATCGGGATCGGTGCGGTAGCCCTTCTTTTCGGGAGTGAAAACGAAGCGGTCGCCGCCGTTATACACGCTTTCGGGAACGACCTTGACGGAAGCGTTCTTTGCGGAGCTGGTTGCGGATCTTCCCGCTTCTCGGACGGCTTTCGCAACGGCGTCCTTATCCATTGAAACAGTGCACGCGATCTCAAAATCGAGCCCATCCCTTGCGATCTCCGCCTTGCGGTTTTCGATCTCTTCCGCCGTGCCTTCGCTGCAGAGCATTATCGCGTCGAGAAGTACGCTTTCGGTATCGAAGCTGAAGGTGAAATACTCTTCGCCGATCTCAAGATGCTTATCCTTATCCTTGCCGTACTCGACGGTATAATGGACGCGGCTCTTAAGCTCCTCCTCAACGGGGACGAGCGCCTCCTTGGCCTCGCTCATGGTCATACCGCTTACGGAAACGCCGTTTACGGTCACGCCGTCGAGAAATACGCTCGCCGAAATAAGCTCGTTCCGCTTGCTTTCGATCGCAGCGGTAAAAGCATCGAGTATCATCTGCATACCCGTATCGTTCTTTTCTATGACCTTTGCGGCGGTCAAAGCCGCGGAAGCGCATACTATCGCGGCGATCAGCAGTCTGATAAATTTTAACATTACCCGCTCCTTAGATGAATAATGATCGGTGTTATCCTATATGCCGGCAGGACCGATTATTCCTTCAGATCGAAAGGCTCGGCCGGATCACATCAGCGAACCGCATCCGTGAAGCGCGGCGCCTATCGCCGTTGCGAAGGCGGCGTCATGAGGAAGAATGAATCGGTTTGGATAGAGCGCGGAGAACGCATCGCGCGTTTCGTCTATCTGGTTGAGCACGGTGAGCGAACCCGTCAGAATGATGGGCCCGTCGGGAGTATCCGTACCCCTCGCGGCAAAAACGCCGAGGGTGAATATAGTCTGCAGTACCATGTTTACAAGGCCGAGCGCAATATCGGCTTCGGTCGTGTAGCTGTTGAGATTGGCAAAGTTTGCGGCTGTGATCTCGGCGTTAAGGGTGGAGATATTCTTCTTTGAAATGGCGCCGATCGTAAGATCGACGTTCTTGAGGCTGCCTTTATCGGCAAGACGGCAGAGCGAATCGAAATCGTCCGCGCCCGTCATCCTGCAGCCGAGGCCGATAAGAGTGCCGCCGCCTACGCCGCTGCCGCCGATGTGCTTATATGAGCCCTTGTTCGCCTGAACGAACGCGGTGCCGGTGCCCATACTTATGACTATTGCCTGATCGATGCCCGCAAGAAAAAGGCCGCCCATGCCAATTGCGGAAAATTCCTCTACCCTGTGGGTGGGAATGCCGTAAATATTTCCGTTGAGATATGAGCTGCCGACTCCTGTAATGTAAATATCCTGAACGCTTGAGAGCTCCAGCCTGTTAGTATCCATATAATTGCCGAGAGCGCCGTACAGCGAGGTAAGCTGATCGTATGCCTTTACAAGCATTGTGGAAATGAGGGTGCCGTCGGGCTTCATGCCGACAATTTTGGTCGTCGAACCGCCGACGTCGATACCGAGAATAATACCCATCTTAAGCTTCCTTTCGGTGAAAAGAACTAACCAATCAATTATAGCGCAAATTATGACGTTTGTAAACCCCGAATGATCATAAAACGGCAGGCTTCAAGCCCGTCAATCCTTCGAAAACGCGGGCTTCATAAGCGGGCAGCAACAGGCGGAAAACGTCGCTCCCGGCATTGAATTCAACGTCCAGACAGGATTTCAGCCTGACCCTTCCAAACGAATCCGTTCCGGAAGAGACCGCCTTCTCAAAACGCCCTTCGGATGGCTTTTCATCGTGATGCCATGTCATGGTGCCGTTTGCGGGGCGTATGACTGCAGAACGGATGCTTTCAAGGGGAATATCGTGCCGCATCCCGCCGCCTGCAATACACAGCCGGCCGTCTTCGATAAACGCCTTATAAATGGAAGAAAGGTATGTGCAGAGCGCGTTTGGGACAACCTCGTTATGTGAGCCCGCTTCCCTGTAATTGTAGGAAAGCACGTCTATGCTGACGGCGTCCGAAGGAACTCCGAGTTCGGCATAACAGCGCTCTGTAAGCCGGCCTATCTGCGCGTCTATTTCTTCTGCAGCGGAGTCGTTTTTACCCCTGCGCTTCAGGAAATGGATAAGGATAAGCGAGCCTATCCAAAGGAGGAACAGCGCTCCGGCGCCTATAAGGGGCAGGGGAGCCTTTGAAAACAGCCCGGAAAGGGAAAAGCCGGGATCGGCAGGGGAAGACAGCTTATCGTAAGCTTTCACTGCAAGGCTTAAAAGAAGCGGAACTCCGCAAAAAAGCGCAATACTTAAAAGCTTCAGCGGCAAGGGCGTTTTAGCGCCGGGAAGGGAGTCCTTCAGCGCGGCGTTTACAGCCTCATCGGAGAGCTTTCGAAGCTGATCTTCAAGCTCCTCGGAAATATAGGCGGAGGCGATAGGACCTCCGTCTGCTGTCTCGTTGGTTTTATCGTATGTGACGTTGATCCCGAAGAGCTCCTTCATACTGCCTCCATAGTTTTTTTATCACAAATGATTATAACATACCGGGCGGAAAATACAATAGTAATAAAAAATGTTGCGAAAAGGTTGACAAGCCCGAAATTTGGTGTATAATAGATATGTTGACTCGGACGGGTTCCCGAGCGGCCAAAGGGAGCGGACTGTAAATCCGTTGTCACAGACTACGATGGTTCGAATCCATCCCCGTCCACCATCTAAGAAACCTCTTTTGTCTACCAGGGCAAAAGAGGTTTCTTGATTCTTGCTCTTTGTATCGTAGGGCGATATAATATAGTTGAAAATAGAGAGGAGGCCGCACATGAAATACAGTGTAAAAATGATCGTTAAGCATTCGGTAGAGACAGGTGAAGTCTTCCTCGAGGAATCCATTATCATGCTGGAAGCCGATTCTTTTGATCAGGCATATGCCAAAGCTGAACAATACGTACAAGAAAATCAAATCTCCGATTCCTACGAAAATATGTATGGAAAACGCGTTCATTCAGAGGTTATTTCTCTTGCAGATTGCTTCTCTGTATATGATGACGAAGATGTGATCGAGGTGTACTCCTCTATGTTTAGATGCAGTGATGACCTGCGTGAAGATACTCTCGTTGCATTATTTGAGAATCCATGTACCAGAATCGAAATGCTCCCATTAAGGCAATGGCCTGATCCGGATCACCCAGAGGAAAACGGTATTGATTAATGAATTGGTCTTCATTTTTCATGTTACGTTTGTACGTTCTTCCCTTGAAAAGTGTACGTTTGTGCGCTCTTTCACA
>JAEEGL010752199.1_pt1 | contig 11287 bp, 7 predicted proteins | sample 9134231 | NCBI WGS metagenome assembly JAEEGL01 (sample SAMN16246548, study PRJNA631951) | gut metagenome | biome: gut microbiome; feature: rumen; material: fiber-attached | host: Bos | place: Iran: Karaj | collected 2018-10
AGAAGAACCGCCTGATGGACGGATGCAAGCTCTTCGTCATGCCGTCGCTGTTCGAATCCTTCGGGCTGGCGGCCATAGAGCTCATGTCCCGCCGGCGCCCGATAGTGTGCACCGACGTGAACGGCCTTCCAGACACCGTCGGGATGGGCGGCATAACCGTGGCGCCCAGGGACCCCGCCGCGCTGGCGGAAGCCGTCAACAGGCTTCTCGGGGACGACGTCTTGCGCGAGAGGATGGGAGAGCTGGCGCTGGAGCAAACTAAATTCTACTCCTACGAGAAGTTCATCGGCAAGTACGAGGGGATCCTGAAGGCGGTCGCAGAAGGCCGCGACCCGGAGCCGGACCTCCGAGGAACGTGCGCGCACGCCGAATTTGACTGATTATTTCCGTTCGGTAAGTCCTGGGAACCCTCTTCATCCTGCTCTTGCAATAAGAACAGAATTTTTGAAACACTACTACCCTTCATCGATATGTAAGCATAATAGTTGAAGACGGCCGGTATAAGGGTAGTTCTCCGAAATTTCTTTGCAACAAGCCGATTCGAATCCAGCAGAGGAAATCGTCAGTACACCGGCCACATTCCTGAAATGCCCCCTTTCCTGTACTCAACCCTGAGGACATTTTGCATACTATGATGGTTAAATCTGTAATAATGGGCTGCTTCTGCTCCAAATAATTACGGAAGGACATGTACATCGATAGGGGCGTCTTCCAAATCATAATAGTATCTGTTGTACTGATCCTTCATCGCAATACTCATCATCGGATGAGATTCTTTCACATTCCTAAGAAACATGAGGGCGAGTCTGCAACCGTAAAACAGACATTCTTCTACCCCTTCTTGAGATTATTCCTAATCGTTTCCTTTTTTCCCTTCTTGTTGGATTCACCACAGCCAAACTGATTGTAAATGTAGGTAAACCGCTATAGTCCAGTTCGTCTACAATACAAGGGATGGAGAACCAGGGCCACCATGAGAGCACAACATTGTGTTGAAATGGATCCCCATGCTCCTATCGTTGGTATATGGCACCGTCCTGCCCATACCAGTATTGGAGTATTTGCTGTCCATAAGAATCTGGAGCAGCTATACGGAATCATAGATTGAGCCTATGGTCGGAATCTGACGAAGCGTCGCCTAAGAAATCTTCCGGAAATCCGAGGTATGTCTCAGAATCTTCGGTTATGATTATCTCGACCTGCCTGGCTTCTCCGGAATAGAACCTTCTCAAGGACTCGTCTTTGATGATTACCTTTTGGTTCGAGCTCCCTCTGTGCGTCAGATAGGTGTCCCTCATGCACTCAACATAGCGCCCTGCGATTATAACAGACGCCAGATCGGCAACAGATTTTTGAAGGTCGTCGAACTCTTCCGGTTCATATCCCGTGAAGAGCACGATGTCCAGACCGATCTTCCGGATACGCTCAGAAAGGGTCAGAAGTTCTTCCCCCTGTTGTAGCGGCTCCCCTCCGATGTATGTGACGCCATCCACATGGGAATTGACTATCTGCGCCAGAAGGGCGTCCGCCGTGGTCTCTTCGCCCGAAGATCTGTCCCACAGATCCTGATTCATGCATCCTTTGCAGTGCAGCGTACATCCGGAGAACCAGATGACGAAGCGCCTCCCGTGCCCGTAGATTTCACTGATCTCGGTAGCGTAGACTGTGAGCATCGGTAGACCCTTTTCACCAGTATCAGCTTGACTTTGCCGTCCTCGACCGTTTCTTTGACCGAATATCCCATGGCTTTGGCTTTCGACTCAATAGCCATCTTCTTGGCCTTAACAAAGTCCTGTTTCTCCAGTTCGAGTTTTCTGCGATCGTATTCGAGCTGATCCTGCTCTTTCTTGATCTGCCTGACCTTAAACATCTCCATGTTTATGCGGGCCTGCTCAGCAAGGGCTTTCTGTTCCTCGATCTTCAGTTCGCGAAGTCTGGATTCGACTTCAGCAACAGTGGAGTTGATTCTCTTGAATTTCTGTATCACAGATGTCTGATAACCGGGCGTCCTAATGAAAAACGACGCATCCAGTTTCTCTATGACGCAGTCCGTGAGCCGGATGCGATCCCCTTCGATTTCATAGCTCTCCCCGCACCTGTCCAGCGCATAGATGAGGCTTTTGACGTCGCAGGTGCAGAACTTCAACGTCAGAATACGGACGTGGCTACTCACGATATGCGCCTCCCCACGGTTTCTTTTTTGTTCTGTATCTCTTCCTCGGATTGGTAGTATTCGTCTTTACGATCCATTTCTTCGATGACAAATTCGGAAGAAAGCAGCTCTTTTATCTCTGACTCGCAAACCTTACCTTTGAATCCGAAAGTCTCTGCTTCGAGAAGACCATCCTCGTCAATCTTTATTTCAATAGTATATTCCTTCATAGCATCGCTCCAGATAGTAGGCAATATTGTTCCATCCGCGCTCATCGGCTTCCTTTTCGGCTTCAGGAACGTATTTTTCATCAGTCAAGACGTATTCGCACGCCGTTCCGTTCTTGTATAGAGTTCCATAACGCGGAAGAGGTTTGGCCTCTGACTCTTTCAATCTGCTTATGGTTTTTATTTTGGCAGCCTTCTTGGAGGATGAAACTTCGGCCAAGAACTCGTCGATTTCTCCGCCTCTGCTGTTGAATTCGTCTATGCACTCATTGAGGAACTTTACCAACCCGTTGTATACGGCTACGTCGGCGATGCTGTTCGGCAACTGTATTCCCTTTATCCTCGCAGACAGTTCGTCCATTTTTTCTTTGTCTGCCAGCTTTGCTACTTCATCCCTCTTCTGCGATAGGTTTCTCAGCATATTGCTGTATTCCTGATAAATCGGATCTTTGACAGCCTTCGGGCTGTGCTTCTGAATATCTATGCCGATTATGAACTCAATGCTGCAGGCGCGGTCGCTTGTAACAAGAAGGTCTGGATTTCTAGAGCGGATTCTTTCCTCCAACATCTGGGCATTCTCCGATTCGAGTTTCTTGAAGAATAGGTAATCCTTGAGAAGCAGAGTAATCGAAGCATTCTTTTTTGCGTAGGGCAGTACTTCTATGTCATTCCCTTTCGAATCCTTAAGCTTCTTTCCCACCAGTTTGGCATAGGACTCCTTTTGGCAGTATTTGTACTTCGCACCCATTTCCAGATTGCCGATGCGGATGCCCATCAGCTTACTGCTTCCCTTCTCCGACATAGTTGGATAGGATGCCGGATTGTAATTGAGAATGTACTTGTCGCCCGCGACTTCACAGAACTGAATCCATAGATCTGGAACATAGAAAGAGTCTTTTTTGCGAATTTTCAGTATAGATATTTCCGGAATCGTACGGAAATATAGCGCCTTGTCGTCGAATATCTGATGGTATCTACCTTCAAACGATACTGAGTCGCAACTCTGCGTGATTATGGAAATGCCATTGTCGCTGTCTGTGGCAACTTTTCCATCGGATTCGACGGGCAGTACATCGAAAACACCGCTATCGACACCGGATACAGCATCAATGAGTTCAAAATCAGTCTCGTTCCAGAACCATTTACGGAAATGCGCCAGCAGTTTCGCAACCAAGTCCTTGTCCTCTATGACGATACCGCAACCGCCCGATGCGATAATCGCGCATTCGCCGTCTGCGATGAAGATATTGAAGCCGGACCATCTCGTTTCGCGCACGATAGCTTTGCTTTTGAGCGGGGCGAGCGCGTTATTGCGGATGTCGGATACGATGAGATATTTGCTGCATTTCGCTCTGGCCAGTGCATTCACGTAGGAGGGGAGGACATCAGACAGCACGGCGCATACCGTATCCTTCGCATTGCTGAGTTTTGTGTTCAAGGCCGAGGCGATTTCTGGTATCGGTTCTGACGATATCAGTTCGAAGAAATCCCTTTCCTCGGCGGTCGAATTGTCGATTCTCAAGGAGATTGTGCGGTTCATCTTCGGGCCTCCATGAATTTCTTCACAAATTCGGGGATGCTCTTCTCACAGATCCTGACCAAGGTGAGCTCCTTTACCCGGCACACAGTAGAGACGGTGGGTTCACCGGTTTCGAATTGAAGTGCGTCTAACTCGTTGGTCATCTTTACCCATACTGTCTCATCAGCGGCTTCTATCCTGTAATATCTGTCATGCACCGTGCGAAGTTCCGCTTCAGGATAATATCTCAAAACGACACTGTCCAGATTGGCGAAGTCTTCGAAGGACTTACTCTTCTCGTCCGCTGTCCTGCGAGTGGACCATCTGCATGTGATGATAGTCAGCGGAATGCCGTACTTTTCGTTGATAGCTTTTGCCAAGAGGGCTGTGTTTTGGACTATTTTGGTGTTGAGAGAAATGAACTTGGAGATGCAGGACACGGATTTGACGTTCTTCAGATTCCCTATCAATTTATCGGCTAAATCGTTGGCAGATATATATTCTCCAGACAGTTCCGACATTTCCCTGGATCCTCCGTCGGAATCAGGATTGAGATCGATGCATGCTTGGAGTCTCAAACGGGATTTGCCAGTGGATTCCTCCAAGGCACGGGCGTACAATGTGCCGAAATCCGTTCCTCTCTCACAGACTATGCTGAAAATCGACGAGAAATCTGAGAACAGGGATGGCAGGTAGTGTTTGGGACAATACTCGTTCTCGGAACAGATGCGGATGTACTGAGCAAATAACCTGTCTACGACTTCGCTCGACGACAGCTCAAATGTTATGTCTTCGAGTCTGGCGGATTCATTACTCACCGGTTCGAGGTGGCAGTCCTTCCTTATCAGGATGTTCCTGACGATAGATTCGTTTACCGGCCCAGGGATGCTGAAGCATTTCAGAACGCCATCCTCTGCAGTGAGGAAATCGTATCTGCCTGCCAGAGTCTTCAAGATGTTGTCGGCATCCGTATCTGACAGAAGCTGGAAATTACCCGGATTTGTGAACTTTCTGCTTTCGCATTCATAGGTGACGGAGCGATTCGGATAGTCGTAAACTATGCGGATCTCCGTTTCTTTCGCCTCTATTAGCTTGCGTATACGTCCGAAATCGAAATTCGTGTATTTTCTCCCGTCGATCGTGTAAATGTCCGGCAGACTGATGGAGTCATCGGTATCGGCTAGCACCCTGTCGCGGTAATCGTCAGAAAGAACGCTGCATGACCAAAGGTATTGTTTTTCGCTACAGAAGAGGACGGACACGACAAAACGCCCCTCGAGAGTCTTCCACAGACTTCCAGTCTCTGCGATGTTCTGACCGAGCGGCGTCAATCTGCCGTTAAAAATATAGCCACTGTTCTCCAGATAGAATTTTAATCCATGTCTGAAGGCGTCCGGGACTTCTATACCGTCAAAACCTATTTTTCCGATGTTATTCAGAACATTTGACAGGGCTTTATCCGGCTGGTACGTATCAAGCACGCCCTGGACCAGGAACGTCTTGATGATAGCAGATTTGTTTACAATTATCCTCATCGAGATTCCTCCGCCAGTTTTTTCAAAAGCGGGCTGTTCGATTGGTTAAGGAAATAGTCTCTGTTTCCGACGATGACTCTTTGGAATCTTGCCCTGGTCAGGGCGACATTGAGCCTGTTGGGGCTGTCCATGAATCCGAGACTCACGCTTTTGCCGCTCGAAGATTTAACCATGGAAATGAAGACGAGATCCGCTTCCTTGCCCTGGTATTTATCGACTGTGAATATCTCTACATGAAGGTTGTCATTTGGAAGACTGAATGATCTTCTACATGCTACCCCGGCTGATTCTGTCAGTATCCTCTTCAAGGTCTCTTCCTGACGTTTGTAATAGGTCAGAACCGCGATTGTCCAGATGCCTTCCGGATTGTTCTCGTTAGGGTTATTACGGGCGTATTCGGCGAATCTGCGGATCAGTTCGGCGATGCGTCCTGCTTCGTAAGGATTATCGTTGCTACAACTCTTGGGAGTCACCACGTTCTCCCATACCGCATGGCTTTTGAACAGTTTGCAGCCCCATTCGCGATCCAGCCTTTCATTGTCTTTCAGCGCCTCCCCGCCATAAATGTGCTCTCTGGAAAACTTGGATATGTCCCTGTGCATACGGTTCTGATAATCGAGACAAGTGCATCTGCAGTCGTAATCGTCTCCGAATCCTCTGTTGAGGGTCGTATTCTTGCGTTCGTGTATGCTCTTGATGGCGCTTTCCGCTACGCCTTGTTTCAGAAGCTGGAGGATGGATGGCATAGATAGTTCGCGGAGCAGATTGAGGTATGATTCGATTTCCTCTTTGTATGCATCTGGAATCCTTCTGTCTATCTCTTCTTGGTAGTGCTGGACAGTTGTACTGTCTGAATTCAGATCCTTCAACATGAACAGTTCCTGTTGTCTGGATATGCGCCAAGCTATCTGTCCGGCCCAATCCGCTTTGCGAATGAGTGCGTTGATGCCGTTGCGGACCTGCTCGGCACCCTCATGGCGTTCTCTATCGAAGAAGAGGGCCTTTGATTTGCCCGTCCTTTTAAGAACGGAGTAGTAGTGATTGCTGAAATAGGAATAGTGGTTGTTTTCCCCCGAGTAGTCGTTGATCAGTATGTTGGAAGCGGGCAGGTAATCGGACACCAGTTTCAGCAGGTTCCTGTCGACAAAAATCAGATCCGATCCGTAGATTCTCATTGATTCATCGGTTCCGCTAATTATATCCGAAGGTGTGACGCAATCGTCGGAAGATGATTCTGCGATGCATGTGTAACTTAACTCAGAGGGGATCATGGAGCCGATGTCGGCAATCACAGCCTGTCCGACAGGGATGGTGAAACGGTATCCCTTCAGTTCGCGGATATCTGAGGTCAAATTCTGGATAACCCCACAGATTTCCTGGTGCTGAAGATCGAATTCGCTCATGCTCCTAATTGATGTCGCCACATCCGAAGATTCCACATAGGGCGTCAGCTGTTTGATGTCTCCGGAGAGTATCCATTTGCGTGCGAATACCGCTGGGACCAGGAAATCCTGGAACGTCGTCTTGCTCGCTTCGTCAACGATCAGGCAGTCGTAAAGAGGGGGTATATATCTTGGACCTCTTTTATTACTGAGGTTGAAATCGGGATGTTTGAGAATCCCGAACGTCGTTCCGCAAACGAGATTCGCGTTGCGGTAGATCAGCTCTTGGATATCCGAATCGCTGACATTTGTCGGCAAGTATCTCGTTGCATTGTCCCCGACTGAACCCTCATTGCCTATTCTAGCAACAAGCAGGCGCCCCCTTACCTCTTCGGGCAGATTGTCCAGACGCTCGAGGATGTTATCGATCGCGGCGTGGGTAGATGCAGCGAGAAGAACTTTCTTGTTCCTCATCACCATCTGGGAGATGATCTCCAAAATCGTGGTCGTTTTCCCGCTTCCTGGTGGTCCCTCGAGGAAAGCGAAATCAATCGTACACAAAGAGCGGCGGACCATTTCCCTCTGAGCATCAACACCATCATAGGAATCGTCGTTCAGAACGTACCACTTGTCTATCGGCTCCTTGCCGGTATCTATGTCCCTCCATCTGAAATCAGATTTCATGAGGCGTAAGAGATTCAGGTGATGTGCGGAAGGGAAATTTAGTAGAGAGCCAACAGCGGCTTTCTGCATTAAGGTTTGGAACGGATTCGAGACTAGGTACAGTTGTCTTGGCAAATCCGTCACCTTTTTTAGTTTGCCGTTTTCATATTCCTCCGCTATCTCAATGATGTTGAGATTTTCGTAGCGGTTGCCTATTCTGAAAGTCCTGTTTTTCTTGACATCCGCATTGGGGACATCGGACAGCTTTTCTATCTCTTCGTGAAAGAAGAAAGAAGAGCTTCCGAACACATCGCTCTGGTAACTGTCATTGTCCGATAGATGAACGAACGTACTTGCAGGGAATCTGGTTCTCATACCTTCAATGGGACTGACCTTGAATTCCGCCCCATAATTCGATTTGTACTTACCGTCGGATATGGACGTTTTATTTCTGGCTACCAGGTCGCGGCCTAGAACGGCAACATTCGGATCCCCCAAAATGGCTGGATATTCTGAGATCTCAACTTTTTCAAACCCCACCGCTTCGCCGTTTGCCTCTACCGATCTAATATCCTTGTCGAAAACGATGGCCAGATCCGGTTTGATCATGGTATGTCTGGCGCCATTATTGAATTTGTAGACGGTCTCAGTTCTTTTTGAGTGTATCCGGTTTGATTCAATTTTACCGAAGAAACGGATCGACGGGTCGGAACCGGATGTTCTGATTACACTGTTTTCACATTCTACAACTTCGATTCCGCTGTCGCTTTCGATACGGATGCGCCCAGCTCTGAAATCGCGCTCGAAATCAACAAGTTTCGGTTCGACGACTTCTACGTCATTCCCGAAATAGAGGGAGAGTTTAACTTCTGCGATTGGCGAATCCAGACGAAACACGGCGTATGAGTTGTAGTAGTCGATCAAATCGTCCGAAGTCAGATGAACCGAATTGTTGCGGTTCTGAATCTCAAAATCCCCGTCCGGATCCATATTAAGGCGGATGAGGTAAAACAGTCCTTCAGGGGTGGGGTATTCTGAATTGTTCTTAACACGTATTCTGACAAGAGAAAAATTCCTAAGAAGAGCCATGTTCGACTCCACCCTGCGGACATCGGCCGAAATCTTTGAAATGTAACTGCTGCTCTCAAGGAGACTACTTAGCAATTTTCTGAACGGTTCGAGGCTGTTCAGCGTGTCATAATAGAGATTGTCTGCCCTTCTATCGTCATTGATTATGTTCCTGTAACAGAACTTCCAGGGAATACCCCCGCCCTTAACGTACTGCGGCCCTTCACTGCTTTTTCCGCCGGGATTCCGGTGCTGAATCGGATTCCGGCCATACGTGTCTTCAGCCATTATATCAATCGTCGAGGAATGGGTTTGAATTTTCAGATTTCAGTCTGGGTATGAATTTGCCCTTTTCTGTATCGACTTCTTCGACCTGACCGTTGCTAGCAAGCCTGGCCCTAAACTTAGCCCAATCCCTCAGCCTGCGAAGGCCCTCGCCCATCGTGATAGACAGAGGAACGGTAGAGCGGATAGCTTCGAGCAAATATTCGGTGGTCAGAGGCTTACTGCCTTCGCTGAATGCCGTCTGCAGGGCCTCTTTGACGCATTCCTCGATTTCAGACCCGGAGAACCCTTTGGTCTCCCTGGCGAGTTGCTCCATATCCAGGCTGTCTATGGAACGTTTCCTGTTCTCGATGTGGATTTGGAAAATCTTCTTGCGCTCGTCATAGCTAGGCAGATCCACGAAGAAGACCTCGTCAAACCTTCCTTTACGCATGAGCTCTGGAGGAAGCTGACTAATGTTGTTCGCTGTGGCGATTACGAACACAGGCTCCGTCTTTTCTTGCATCCACGTAAGAAGCGTCCCGAAAACACGGGATGTAGTGCCACCATCAGTCTGTCCGGAACTCTGGATTCCCGAAAGCCCCTTCTCTATCTCGTCAATCCACAGGACACAGGGTGCGATGGCCCTTGCGATTTCGAGGGCTTTTCTTACGTTGTTCTCAGACTCCCCAACGATTCCTGCGAAGACTTTGCCTATATCGAATCTCAAAAGGGGATAGTTCCACGCTTTGGCAACGGCTTTGGCGGTCAGCGATTTTCCGCAACCGGGGACGCCGAGAAGCATGATGCCTTTCGGAGTCTCCAGACCGAATTCTTTCGCTTCAGGGGTGAAACTCTTCCCGCGCTTCTCGATCCAAGTCTTAAGATTCTCCAGCCCTCCAACATCACCGAGTTTGGTGGACGTGTGGTAATATTCCAGAAGACCGGTCTTCTTGATGATGCTCTCCTTCTCGCTAACGATGAATGGTATACAGGACTGATCGAGTTTTTTGAATTCTATGATGGCTTTAGAGAATGCGAGCTGGGCCTCCATAGTGGTCAGACCGAGCGCAGCTTCCAATACGGGAATGTCAATGGCAATCTGCTCAACATCATAGTTGTTAAGGCAGGTGTTGGCTATCGTTCTCAGCTGTTTCACGTCGGGAAGGCCAATTTCAACAACAGAAAGTTCTTTAGAGAGATCGTCCGGAACGCACTTGACCGGCATGGAAAGAATGATGACCTTGTTGGGCAAGGACTTGTTCTGAAGAATCTCTCTGAATTTGCGGAGTATCTTGGGATCGCCTTTGCCGAGGACATGGTGGAAGTCCTGAAGGATGAGAATTGCGTTCTCTTCCAGATTGTCGGTGAAGAAGTTCAGGATGTCGAGATAATCTTTGATGTCATCCTCTTTTATGTACTCCCTGCTGGCGTAGTCGTACCTTTGAAGTCCGTTCACCTCGTTCCAGCAGTACCACGACATACCGAGAGATTTGGCAGCAGCGTTAACGTACCCATGGATGCGTTTATCCTCGTAGGATACGACTTCTATCACGTTAGCCTGTGCCTTAATAAGCAATTCGATCTCTTTGTTCATTTGATTCTTCTCCCCGAAGTATTTTAGTCGTCTGATTAAACTCTTGCATGCAAAAAGATAGAATACATATTAAAAAGGCATAGACTTAAAACAATAACGCGAATGCAAGCTATCAATTCTTCCCTTTTGGACAACATATCATAATCAAAGGGCTCCCCAATACGGTCAAAAGATAATTATTCCGATTAAGCAGCAATAGACTCAGATTAACTTCGAAGATATGATAAATCGAATCTTTTCCATCGAAACATATATCGAAGTGTGCAAACAATTCGAAGATTGTCTAGTATTGTTTCCTTTAAGATCTCACACGCTCATACTGCCTATTTCTTCCAATTACTTGTTGTATCGGACACTTCCCCAACATCCAAATCTCCAAGCCATCGACCTTACGGAGAAAGAAACCTCCATCTCACCCCACGCCCAAAGGTGAACTTGATTCACGAGTCGAAGAAACGTAAACTATCGCCTCAACTATGTCCTTATTAGACAATAGACTGGAAACTTTCAGCCACTGAAATATTCTGGGATGCTTCGCATCCTCCCCTCCCATTGTCCTTTGGTTCTGATCTCTTAGAGAGGTTTTTCCTTCCTCTCCTCGGCCGAAAGGACCTGAGCCTTGGAACAGATTTTGTCTAGAGAATATGCGCACGGGATGAAGGGGACGGTCCTTCTCTACGGGATCTCCTTCCACGGGAAGAAGCCCTGCGTGACGTCCGGAGCCGTTCCCCTTCGACGGCCTCAATGATGCACGTGCGGGAAGACCAGGGATACGGCCAGCATCAGCAGTATTCCGACGACGATGGCCGCCACCGTCTTCCAGTCCCTCCCGTCATGGAGGGCGTCCGGAAGCATATGGGCTATAGCGACGTACATGAAG
>JAEEGL011167070.1_pt1 | contig 11287 bp, 10 predicted proteins | sample 9134231 | NCBI WGS metagenome assembly JAEEGL01 (sample SAMN16246548, study PRJNA631951) | gut metagenome | biome: gut microbiome; feature: rumen; material: fiber-attached | host: Bos | place: Iran: Karaj | collected 2018-10
AATTATTTCCTTTATTGAATAATTAATTAAAAATAAACCATTTTTAAATTATTTAAATTCATTTTTTATTATGATTAATTTCTTTAAAAATCTTTATATCTTTTCTATTTAATCAATTTTTTTCATTAATCTAATTTATTTTGAGATATAATTCAAAAGAAAAATATTATCAATATTATATTATGCTCACGCTATTTTAATTTATTTTATCTTTTTCGGAAAAAAATTATTTTTAATGACAAGATATTTTTTTTACATAAAATTTTTAAACATTTTATTAATATTTTGGTTTTATTTTTTATTCTATAATTTAAAATTTTATCAAAAGAATTATTATTGAAATAAATAGATAATTGAATATATATTATCTTTTATATTATATCATTAATTCAATAAATTGAAAGTTTTTATTTTTACAATAGATGGATTTCAAATGAAAATTATATAATTAGATTAAAATATGTTTTTTATTAATTTCAAATAAAATATATTTTATTTTTTTGAATAGATATAAAAAAATTAAAAGAATATTTTCTCAATAAAAATGAATTTGATAAAATTTAATATGAGTTTTTATTATAATATAGAAAATCATTAAAAAACATTAAAATTATAAAAAATTGTTTTTAAATAAATTATTTAATGAAAATGCATTAATGCTAATTAACTAATTATTTAAAGTGTATTCTTTCTAAATAAAATAAAAACATTTTCTGGTTATTTCATTTTATAGATAACATTTTAATTTTAAAATCAATTCTTATTTTATTTTTATTAATTATTAATTTATTAAATAATTATATAGAAATGAAAATTTTAAAAATTTAAAAATTTAAAATAACTTTTCAATATTTCATTTTTTCATTGACATTAAATTATTAGGAATAATTCGAAATATAAAAAATATGAATATTTATTCAAGAATAAATTTTTATTATTATGTTTATTCAAATACTTTAGCAATTATAAATTATTTTTATTGATTATTAATATCAAAGGAAAGATTTTCAAACAAAAATAAAATAGTTTGTGTTAAAGTAGATAAATATTTGAAAATTGAAAATGTTAAATATTATTTAATTTTTCTTTAGAAGCAGAGATAATAGATTAATTCTTTTTTTTTGATGTAAAGGAATTAATTTAATTCCATTTAACCCTACCATTCTTTTATTTTTAAATAATTATTAGTAGAAGTACCTACATCCATATATATAAATTTTATTATCTCTTATAATATATTCTATTATTTTATAAATAATATTTTTACATATGAATATTTGAATGAGTAAAATAATTTTAATCCCCTTGTTTTCCAGTAAAAATTTTAATAAATAAGCTTTTTAACATATATTCTTATAGAAACTTGTGGAAAAGCAATTGTTATATATTTGCTATAATATATTATATATCTTAAATTTTGAGTTTCAAATTTTTTTATTCTAAAAATAATACAAATAATTTTTTTTATTAAACAATTATTTAATATCTTTTTCCCATAATGAGCTCATTAGTCTTATTTTCAACTTTTAAATTAATTATATAATTATTCATTTTATTTTAAATTTGAATGTCTAATAAATTCAATTTTCCATTAAAAAAGAATATTATATTATATATTTTTTCTTTTTATATAATATTCATTGTATTTGATTTTATTTTTGTAGATTAATATCAATTTCAAAATAAATTAATATAATGAAATTATAATTTTTTCAAAAAAAAAATATTGATATTTTTATGTTTTTTAATATTATATTATTGAAATATTTGTTTTTTTTCCTATTATAATGTTGTTTAAAATAAAATATTTCTCCACAAAAAAAATGTATTTAAAATTAACTTTTCTAAATGCTTGAATTAATTCATTTGAATCATATTGTTCATTAAAGTAAAATAATAATATTATATATGTAGAACTTAAAATATTATATTATTATAATTGAAAATATATTTTATGAACTTTAAAGAAGTAGAATTTGGGAGAAAATAAAATATTAAAAAAAGTATTTTATATATATAAATACTCTTTTTGAAATATTATTTAGAAAAAATTTTATTGAATTAAACAGCAAAAAAAGTTTAAAAACATAACATTTTATATATAATATCTTAATTATAATAATTTAATAATAAAAATAAAATTAAATTTAAATGATAAAATAAAATTAAACAAACTAAAAAAAAATTAATAGATTGTTCTAAAAAACCATAAACTCCATGTGGAATAATCATTTATCTTAAATATACCAAAGCAATATATTTAGCATTATTACTTTTTATAGAAGTAAAAAATGTTTTAATATTATTCAAAATAACTAATGACATTTTCATATGTTTTCCTTGTAAATCTTTTAATAATTATATAGCATAATTTGATATTTCAGATAAAGGATCACCTAATTTATTAATTAAATCACTTAAAATAGTTTCTTCATATTCAGGTTTTTTAACAATCATTTCAAATAAATAATCCCTACTTTTTTTCTTTAATTTGGTAATGGTTTATTTATTATATTTTCTTCTAATGAAGATATTAATTTTAAATATAAGTTATGTACTTTATCTTCATAATAACTTTCTATTAATTATCATCAGATATTTTTATATTTTTTATATCTTTATTTCCAAAAGTTTTTATAAATGAAATATATTTTTTATTGGAGAAAATATTCCAAAAATAATTATTTTAATGGAATTTTAACACTTTCATTTTTTCTTCTGTTTTTATTATTTAATAATCTAAATAACATTTCTAAATATTTTAATGTTTTTTTAGGATTTTCCTTAATATATAACATTAGTGAACTTATTTTATCATCAAAAGTAACTGATTTTAATATATCATATGTCCATTTTTTTCTTTATTTATTTTTTAGTATAATCTAATTTATCTATGTCATAAGGAGATGACTTTTCATAATACAAATTTTTGGCTGTTTGATATAATTTTTCAACAGAGCCTAATTTTATTTTTTTTCTTTATTTATTTTTAAATTATTTTTATTACTTTTTTTTATCAGGATGATTATGTTTTCTATTTAAAAAATTTTTATTTTCATTATTTTATTATTTTTTGGTTTATTATCAGTATTTTCATTATCATTTTATTAATCTTTATTCTCCATAATTTTATTTTTGGAATGATAAAAATTTAAAATTTTATTTAATAAAATAATTATTATTTGATTATTTAACATTTATATATAAATATATTAATAAATATTGATTTTATTATAAAATCGATTAATGAGAAAAATGAAAATAAAATAAAAAACAGATAATTAAAAACATCGAAAAATTAAAAAAACAATAACTAAACTTCTTATTTTTTTTTTCAAAACTACGTTTTAAGTTTATTAATTAATTATATTCTTTTAAAAATATATTTTATAATTTATATCCCTTTTAAATGATTGAATATTTTTTTATTTTTTTTTATTATATATTAATATTAATCATTATTGTTCTTTAAATTTTATTCTTTCTCCAACACTCAATTTTTCAACTCTTATTGGCTAAATTTCAATCTTTTGGATTCAACTTAATAGCCATAATTTATTTTAAATATATGATTTTTTGAATATTTTATGTAACAAATATTACCCTTAAAAATATTAAAAATAATTAATAATTTTTAATATATATACTTGGATATCATATCATTATAATAAATTCAAATTTATTTTATTTATTTTAATGATATACTTAATATTAGTATTGTTTTTTAACATTATCATTAACCAACGACCTGAAGATTATGAACAAGAATATTTAAACAAAATAAAAAACAAACTTGATGGTGCGCTCTTATCTACAATAGATATGAAATTTATCAATGGTATGATCAGGAAATATAAACCAAAAAAAATATTAGAAGTTGGAGTAGCAGGTGGAGGTAGTTCAGCTATAATTTTAAATGCTATTCAAAATATAGAAAATAGTCATTTATATTCTATAGATAAATTGATTAGATGTTTCAGAAGAAGAAATAAAGAAACAGGATGGATAGTAAAAGAAAAATTTAGTAATTTAATGAATAAATGGACTTTATATACTGGAGGAATAACAGCTAACTTTATAGAAAAAATAGGAGGAGATATTGATTTCGTATTCCTTGATACATTTCATGAAGCTCCAAGTGAATGGTTAGATTTAATTCAAATATTGCCATTTTTGAAAAAAAAAAATGCAATAGTAATGTTACATGATATAAGATTTCAATTTTCTGAATTTAAATTTTTTTATTCAACGAACGATCATTTATTCACATATTTAAAAGGGGAAAAAATAATGCCTAAAGTTCCAGAAGTTATTCCTAATATCGGAGCAGTTTTTTTAGACAATGACCAAGAAAAACACTACTTCGATTATTTCTTTGCTTTAACTTCGAGATGGAGTTATATTCCAGATATTAATGAATGGAATTTTATTAGAAATTTTGTTTCTAAGTATTATTCAAAAGAACTTCTTGAAATTTATGATAGATCTTATCAAATGAATAAAAAATACAAAGATTATTTGGAAAGAAAAAAGAAGAAAAAATCTGGTAAAAACAATAGAAAAAAAAAATTAAAAAAAAAATCTGATTTATAAAAAAATGATACTGAAATGAGATATAAACTGATAAAAAAATTGAATAATCATTAAAAAGAAATGAATATTAAATATTTAATTTAATTATTGAACTAAAAATTTTATTAGAATAATTTATTTAATTAATCATGAAGTTGGGGATTGGGCCCAATCCTCAATCCCAATCCCCATAAAAATATTTTTCAATTTAATTTTTTAAAAATAAAAATTTAAGAAATAATTTTTTAAATATAATTTTATATGTATTTAATCATATTATAAATACTTATCTAATTGTTTTTTTATTTTTTCATCATAAACAATAAAATTATTTTTAGTTAAATTCTTATATAAGGATTGGGCCCAATCCCGATCTCCAATCCCCATTTTTTTTTTAATAATTTTAAAGTTTAATTCATTATTTTTTATTTAACTAAAGTTATTAAATTTTTTATTTAATAATTTTTTTATATAGTTATAATTTATTTTAAATATCATTATTTTTGTTGAATATCTTTTTATATTTTAATTTACATATAAGTAGATAATTATTTATATTATTTAATAATTAAGAAAGAAAAAAGAGAATAATGAATTTTTAATTTAAAAATTAATTTCCTTAAAAAATTAATTTTGATTTTAAAAGGGGTTGAATTACACATCTAATATAATAATTTAAATTAGTAGTTTGGGGGGTGGAATGATAGCATTAAATATTATATTTATTTTGACTTTAAATTATAAATTTTGAGATTGAATTAGAATATATCATTTGAATTATTTTATCTTTACCTTAAATATGATAATCAATTATACTTTCTTTAATTTACTCATGTTTATTTTTTTCTATTAACATTTTTATCTATTTTTAACTATATGTTCTACTGTTAAATTTAAACAAAAATATTTTTGAAACTAAAAATTATTTTACTTTATTTTTGGAATTCTTTATTATTTTAAGAGGAATTTTAATATTATGATAATATAAATTTTCACCATATTATTAATAAGTTTATTTCCTTTTAGATCTCTTAATCTATAAGAATATTTTTATTAATCATTCTAATTTTGCTATTTTGAATTCAAATTTATTAAAATCTTTAATATATATAATTGTTTCAATGGTTGATTTATATAATTAAAAGATATTTACTCGGTTGAATTAATTTTACTAAAACATTCAAAACCAAAAATTATCTAATAATCAATTATATTTAATATTATAAATATTTAATGAAGAATTAAAGAAATCTATTTCATTTATTTACTATCTAAAAAAAATTTATTATATAAATTTTTTACCAAAAAATAATAAAATTATTTTTAATCCTTCATCAAAAATTAAACAATTTTTTTAGATTATATCAACATTTAATAAAATTCAAATTTTTAAAATTATATTTTTTTTCACATATATATTATTATCAATTCAATATTTTTCATTAAATTCTAAATGATATTCTTTAGGAATTTGAATATCTAATATAAATACACCATCTTTATAATCTGGATCTTCTGGTCATTCTATTGTTTCTATCCAATGGTAAATATCATTATCATTTATATTTCCTGCTATAACATTATCTGGTGGATCATTATATATTTCTTCTATTTCTTTCATTATTCTTTTTTCAGACATAATTCTTATTTTATATTATGAAATATATATAATATCAATAAAAATTATAAATAATAGAATATAATAAAATTAAATTTTAATCAAATTTTTTTAACTTTTTTTATTTTTTATTCATTTTTGAAAAAAAAAAATTTAAAAATAGTTTAAAATAGAAAATCAAATAAAAAAACAATTTTATTTATTTAATATATTTTTTGTAAAAATATTGGCAATTAATAATGGTTATGAACAAACACAATGTACTCTAAATAATGGATATTATTTCTTAAAAGATTTCTATTATAATCAAACACATTGCCTTAATTTTAATAATTTTATTAATAAAAATTCAAAAATTTATAATTATTGTAACAAATGTTTAAAAAATCTAAATATTGTAAAAAATGTTCCTCAAAAGATTTTTTTAAAGATTTTAAAATAATCTCACGAGAAGATACATTAAATTCAATAATTAATAACAAAAAATCTATTGCAAGATTTGGTGATGGAGAATTTGATTTAATATTTGGTAAAAGTATATGATTTCAAAGAACAAATAAAAAACTTTCAAAAAGATTAAAAAAAGTTCTTCAAAGTAATGAAGAAGGATTACTAATAGGAATACCTGATGCATTTAATATTGAAACGCTAGATAATTTTAAAAAAATTTTTCATATATATTTTGGTAAGAAAAAATAAAATTAAACTAATAATGTTATTTGATAAAAATAAAACATATTATTCTCAATCAATTACTAGATTTTATTTGGATTATAAAGATAATACAGGTGTAGATAAATATATACAAAAATTAAAAAAAATATGGGATAAAAAAGATGTTTTAATAATAGAAGGTGAAAAATCTAGATTAGGAGTGGGTAATGATTTATTTGACAATATGAAATCAATTAAAAGGATAATTTGTCCTTCAGTAAATGCATTTAAATTATATGATAAAATTTTAAATGCTGCATTAAAAGTAGATAAAAATAAATTAATATTACTTGCTTTAGGTCCTACTGCAACTATATTAGCTTATGATTTATATAAAGCTGGATATCAAGTTATTGATGTTGGTCATGTTGATATTGAATATGAATGGTATTTAAGAAATGCTACAAATAAAATTATAATTGAAAATAAGTTTGTTAATGAAGCAAAAAAAGGGAATAAGAATATTAAAGATATAAAAGATAAAAATTATTATAATCAAATAATTGAAAAAATTTTAAAATAATTTAAAATAAAAAAGAAAATTTATATTATTTTTGTTTTAAAGGATAAGTTTTATATTTTAAAAAAAAATGAATAAAATCAATAAGTTTTATATTATTTATTTCTTATTCATATTTCTAAGTACAAATTGAGTAGTTTATTTATGAAAAAAATGATAAAAAGAAATATAATTAATAAAAATTTTTCAATCTTGATTAAATCAAATGATAATCAAAATATTAGGAAAAAAAAAATTTAATAATTTTGATGATAATTAGATTAAATTATTTGATTAAAATATAATAAGTCATGTTTAAATTGAGAAATATTAATTTAAGTATATAAATGTAATTTTAATTATTAAACTCAATTTCAAATTACCTCCAATTCCCAATTAAAATTAAAATTTGTGTAACAACTAAATTAAATGTATTATTTTTATTAAAATAAATTGTGCTAATATTTTATATTATCTAAAAGTTATTTTTTATCAAATTATATTTAAAAGTTATTTATATTTAATATTAGAAATAGTTCTGAATTTATTTTTTGAGTATAAAATATTTTTAAAAATGATATATATTATTTTTGGATTTCCTATATTTATTATTTGATAAAAAATGTTTTCAATTTTAAAAATATATTTACTTTTATGAATGACTTCTTTAAAAAAAATAAGTGTTATAAAAAATTTATTCAAAATTTCATTTAGAATAATTACAATAGGATAATAAGAATCCTATGGAATAATTATTATAAAAACTTTAATTTTTAATTATTTATGCTTATAATTTTACAAAACAATTGTATGATTGAATTTGAAAAATTTCATATATATAATATTATTTTAATAAACAAAATTATAATTTTGAAAAAAATATAGTTATTATATTCTAATCTATTTTAGATTTAAAAAATATGTTTTCTAATAATTGAAGAAAGTTGATTTTTTTGATTATCTGTTAAGATTAAGGATAAAATTTTTTTTTCTCCCCTTGAAACAGTCTTCATAATTTTTTTCATACTTTTAATCAAATATTTTTTTTTAATATTTATTACATTTATTATATTTTCTTTAACTGTTTTATCATTTAATTTATTTATCATTTCACAATAAGAAATCAAATATCCATATAAATATTTTATATTTTTTTTTTTATGAATTATTGATTTTTCATGCATTCTATAATAATAATATATTTTATTAATGAAAGTTGTCCTATTTGCAAGAAAAATTGCATTAATATAAAATAATTCATCTTCATGTAATATTCCTGGATAAAATGATAATCCTGCATCAATATAGAATTGTTTTCTTAAAAAAATAATACAAGCAGAAGAAGTTAAATGTTTATTTTTTTTTAATTCTATTAATAAATTTTGTCCTTCCATTATATTTTCAGGCTTCAAAAAATAATTAGTATTATTAACATTTTCATCTTTAATTATTTCCAAATTCAATCTATTTTTAAACCTTAAAAATTTAAAAAATATAATATCCAAATTATTTTTTGTTCCATATTCATATAATTCAAATAAAGCATTTTGTTTTAATAGATCATCACTATCAATAAAATAAATAAATTCTCCATTTGAAAATTTTACTCCTGTATTTCGAGCTTCTGATAAACCTCTATTTCTTTGGTCTATTATCACAATTCTGTCATCATTTTTTGAATAATTCAGAAGAATTAATAAGGAATCATCAATTGAACCATCATTAACACAAATTATTTCTATTTCTTTTAGTGTTTGATTAACAATACTATCTAAACATGAGGTTAAATATTTTTCAACATTATAAATTGGAATTATTACTGATACCTTTGGTTTAAAAAATATATTTGATTTTTTTAAAATTTTTTCTTCACTTTTTTCTTTGGCAATATTTAAATGTTTAAAATAAAGATAATTTAAAAAAAATGTATTATTTTCTTCATTTTTATATTTTTTTTCAAATAAATTTTGAATTATAATATGGAAATTGACTTCTTTATTATATATTTGAGAAGATTTCTCATTTCTATTTTTTTTAAAAGGAGAAGGATTTTGAATACACAAATTATTTTGTTTTAAAATTGAATTTGAAGTAATTTCCAAATAAATTGAATCAAATTTAATTTTTTCATTTTCACAAAAAAAAATAAAATCTTCATCAATATTAGCCTTTATATTTATATATTTAATCTTATCTGATAATCCAATAAGTCCATTAATTGTTAAATTACTTTTTTTTTCTCCAATTATAATTTTACCTCCTTTAATTATTGAGAATTTTGCATTTACTATAATACTTGAATTTTTTTTTAATTGTATAATTCCTGAATCATAACTACTTGATAATACTGATTCATTTAAATATAATGTAATATTTTTTATATTTTCATTAACCATTATTAAAGGGTTAAATCCAGCATTTAAATGTGAATCAATTATATAAATTGTCACATAATTTGCATTTATAATTATATTTATATTTTCACTATTCCTATTAATGATATATTCTCCACTTTCAAAAATATTTATTTTATTCCCTTTTATTTTAATAGTTTTATTCATATTACTAAAAGAAATTACATAATGAAAAGAAATGAATATCAAAATAAAAATTTTTATATTTATCATTTTTTAAATAATATATTAAAATTAATAAAAAAGAATATTAATTAATATAAACTAATTAATCAATTTAATTGCTTTCTTGGGAAAAAAATCTAAATCAAATTATAGAAGGAAATCGAGAATCTATGATGAAAATGAAATACCTTCTCAAATAAAAAAATATTTAGAAACTATTTAATTTTTAATTTTAGTATATTTTTCTTTTTTGTTACAATGATAAAAACAATTTACATATGTAGTTATACTGTTCAATATAATGAATTAAAAATAAATCCTTCACATTGTGTTTTATTTTTATCATTTTTATTTGAAGGTTATTCAATTCTTAAAAATGACATTTTTATTAAATTTAATATATATAATGAATTAAAAATAAATAAATGTGCTATTTATTTTGATACTCATTTTATGATATAAGAAATATTAATTTGTTTTTTTTTTTATTTTGAATAAAATAATGGATTTCAATCATAATATATATTAGATATATAGAGCAAATATTAAATCTAGAAATATTCTAAAATCAATCAAAAATAATTCAATTAAAAATATGCCATCTAAGATAATGATAACAAATAATATAACACAAGATAAAAAAGTTACTCAAATAAAATGGAATTAAAATTTTAAATATTATTTTTTGGTTTAAAACATAATTTAAATAATCTGTTTTATTTTTATAACTTTTTATTATTCCATATCCAGAACAAAAAAAAAATGCTGGATATACAGAAATTAGACCATATGGTGTTTGTTTAAGATACTCTTTAGCATAATTGCTACAATGAACACCTATATGTCCTACAATAATAGATATTGCTGAAAATCCTTTTAATGCATTCATTTTTTTTTGAACATAAAAAATCTTCTTGAATTTTATTTTTTAAAACCAGAATATTTACAATCATAAAATAAAATAAAGTAATATAGATATGTAATTAATTATTGATATCATATTATATTTTTATTTTTTGAATTTTTTTTATGAAAATAATAATTTATATAAGGGGTTATATTTTAACAATTAATTATATAATTTATAAAAGATAAAATTTTATTTATTTTGCATGAAAGGAATTAATTTAAAAAATTGAAATTATTTGAAAATTTTAGAAATAATAGTTTAGAAATAAAAGTAAAATAATTTTTTATTTAAAGTAAAATATATATATAATAAGCAATAACTTTTAGAATAATTATTATTCACAGAAAAATTATGATTTTGTCAATAATTTGGATATTAAAATATTAACATTAAAA
>JAEEGL011506334.1_pt1 | contig 11287 bp, 9 predicted proteins | sample 9134231 | NCBI WGS metagenome assembly JAEEGL01 (sample SAMN16246548, study PRJNA631951) | gut metagenome | biome: gut microbiome; feature: rumen; material: fiber-attached | host: Bos | place: Iran: Karaj | collected 2018-10
AATACGCAGATGCCAGTTCGTGCAACGCGACGTGACGCGTGGCTAGTATCCTAGGGCTACGCCCGTATATGAAGAACCACCGGCTATGCCGGTGGGTTCCTTTTTTGTTTAAAGGCTATTGGCTTGGGTGACAAGTAGGCCGCGATTTTCTATAATGTGTAACATGAAATTGCCTATTGCTCTTATTGTCGGATTTGCTATGGGAATCTCCTTTGCCGGAGACCCTACGGATATGGACTCCCTTTTTCGCGGGAATGAGTATTCCCCGGAGTTGAGAGCTTCTTTACGGGATACTTCTGCGGCAGCAGGCCCAGCAATTCCGGGTAAGGCAAATGCAGACAAAAAAGCGTCCAAGGATTTGTATGTACTCCAGTTCGAGGCTGTGGGCGATTTTGATGCCGCTCAGCGTCGCCGTGCAGAACTTTCTGCCAGTACGGGTTATGCAATTCAGGTGGTTTTTGACGCCCCGTTCTACAAGTTGCGGGCAGGTGGCTGGAATAATAAAAAAGCCGCCGATGATAAGGCCCGTGAATTGTCTGCCTACAATATCAGCGCCTTTGTAGTGAAGGTCCGCTAGTTCGTAACGAACTTGAATGGAATTTTTCGACTATTACGAAAAATTGTTCGGTGAGCGGTGGCCGGCTCTGTTGGAAGCCCTCAAGGGGGAGTCCCGTTTTGAAACGCTTCAGTTTGGCCAAGGCCTAGAGCCTTATTACCTGGATCAAGCTTCTGTTTTTGCAGCCAGGGTTCTCGAGGTAGAACCTGGGATGGATGTTCTTGACATGTGTGCTGCTCCCGGTGGAAAATCTTTGGTGATAGCGTCTATGCTTCAAGGGGTAGGTTCTCTGCAGTGCAATGATCGTTCGCCAGATAGACGAGCCCGCCTAGAGCATGTTCTAGAAAATTCGCTACCGACGGAGTGGCGAAGTGTTATCAAGGTTACCGGCTACGATGGAGTTAAATTCGGGCTTCATAAGAAGGAATCGTTTGATCGAATTTTGCTGGATGCGCCCTGCTCTTCGGACCGGCATGTGTTGAATTCCCCTGCCCACCTAGAAGTCTGGTCTGCGAAGCGTATCAAGAGGCTTTCTGTAGAGCAGGGTTCCCTTTTGGCCTCTGCAATCGATGCCTTGCGACCCGGGGGAATACTTGTCTACGGGACATGCGCTCTTTCACCCTTGGAAAATGACGGTGTGGTCTCGCGAATCTTGAAAAAACGCCCTGAAGCCAAAGCGCTTGAAATACGGGACATTCCCCAGGGGGCCGATCGCACGGAATGGGGTGTGCACATTTTGCCCGATGCCACACATGGTTCTGGGCCCATTTATTGTGCCAAAATTCAAAAGGCGCTTCGCCCATAATGGCGTAATAATATATTTTTGGGGTATGTGGAATCGTATTTGTGTGATCTTTTTGGCCCTTGTGACGGCGATGCCCGTTTTGGCCGATGATGATGACTGGGATAATGTTGCTGAGACCCCCGCTCCGGTTGCAGATGCTCCGGCCCAAGCGGAACCGTCGCCTGCCCCCGAAGCTGTAGCTGCTCAAGAACCTGCGTCTGCTGCACAGGCTGCCCCTGCCCCAGAAGCCTCTACGAGACCTGCTGAAAAATCTGCTGATAAAAATGTGGACCCCTTCGCAAAACTGGAGGCTGCCAAGACTCCCGTAGACACCACCCCTAAGCCCACTGTGGGTCGAGAGGTTCCTGTCCGTTATTGGATTATGGGTGATTCTGTAGAGCAAGAAGCGATTTTTGTGAAAATCGAGCGGGATACGGTTTATTTGAAGCGCCCCAATGCCGATGAACAGAAGAACCTGGAAAAACTTCAGGAACAAACCATTGCGGCTATGGAAGAGAGCAATGGCCAGCATCAAGAAGACGAGGATGACGAGGATGCCGATTCCGTGGCAACTCCTGCTCCAGTAGTTCCTGTAGCGGTTGTAGACTCTACGCCGGCTCCGGAACAGGCCCAAGAACAATCGCAAGAGAATGTTGATGACGGTGCGGATGACGACTTCGAAACGGCCCTCCAGAAAGAGGACACCCGTATGAAGTTGGAAGAGATTGCCCGTGTCGAAGAGGAAATCCGCCAACAAGAAATCCAAGACAGTATTGCTGCCGATTCAGCTAATCCCTACATTAAAATTTATCGATTGGACCTGCGTCGTCTTTACAACATGGAAGACGAAGAGATGATCGACCTAGGTCTTTCCGATTACCTCGTTCCTGAATATGAAGATGACGAAGAAGAGTTGGAACTATATCCGCCGGGAAGTGCAAATCTCTTGGTAACGTCTGTTCCGGCGGCGTGTTCTTTGTTTGTGAATGGCATTCCACTAAAGCAGGTGGCACCGGATACAATCAAGCGGATTGCCCCGGGCAAGTACACCATTTCGGTAATGCAGGTATTGAAAGGTGTCGAGTGGTGGGGCTCTGCGGTAGTCCGCATCAATTCTGATAGTTTGAATCGTGTGGAAATTCCTGTAGAACGCCCCTCTACCAGATTGACTCTGAATACGGACCCCGAAGCGGTGGAAGTCTTCATCAACGAAGTTCCCACAGTGAACATCATGCCTCATTACATGACAGATGTGGTGGTGGATGGGCTTCGTCCCCAGGCCAAGGCGAGTCTTTATTTCCGCAAAGTGGGCTATCGTGATACCACCATTGTCACAGAAATCAAGGCCTTTATGCCGAATTTGATTAATGTGGAAATGGAACCGGTGATGGATGACTTGGCTTTTATCGAAGAACAGAATGCCTTCAATGAAGAACGTAGCAAACGCCGTATAGGTCGTGGGTTGCTGTGGGGATCCATTGTTCCGATAATTGTGGGCGGAGTCATGTGGTATCTGGCCGAAAAGGATTGGAGCGACGCTGCCGACAAGAAGAAAGCCTATGGAATGTCTGCCTTTGAAAGCCCCGATACGCAGAAGATGGTGAAGGACAACCATAAACTGAACAAAGATGGTGACAAAAAAGCTGCCATAGGTATCGGGTTCGGTGTTGTAGGCATAGGTCTGTTGGTTGCGGGTTTTGTCCTTGCGTTCTAGAGCGATTCTGCTTTTTTGCGGCCTGCTGACTACTGCAGCTTTTGCGCATCCCCATGTTTTTGTGGACGCCAAGGTTATGGCCCTTTTTGACGAAAAAGGGTTCGCGGGAGTGTTGAATCGCTGGACTTATGATGAAATCTATAGCGCAGCCAAGATAGCCACGGCGGATCGCAATCGCGATGGTAAACTCAGTGATGAAGAAAGTGAAATACTGAAGCCTGCAATTTTGGCGGAATTGGAAGGGTCGAACTATTACAATTATATTCTGTCCGGTTCTGAGTTTTTAGTGGCCAAACCCGTTAAGAACATCAATATTCTTGTCGAAAACAATCGCCTTGTTCTAGATTTCAAGGTGCCGTTTTCTGTCCCTGTCGGGGCTGACTACTCTATGTTGGTAATCGTGGTGGCCGACCCCTCCAATTATATAAAAGTGACATCCGATATGGAAAATGCAGATGTTTCGGCTCCAGGGAGTATAGATGTCGAGTACTTTTCAGATACCCTTGAGGGATTGTCTCTGTTCAGAGCGTTTCTTCCAGATGTAGAAGGACTTTACCTGCGATTTAAGAAGAAATAATCTATTTTTGCGGTGGTTAAATTGGGTGAAAAGGAGTGGTGATGAAAATTGTTTTGAAAACATGCTTGTCTTTGTTTGCTGTTTTGAGCGTTGTCGCCTGTGGTGATAGCTCCAATAACGCCAAGCCCGATACCCTGCTGTGTTCTATTAAACGTGAAAACCCGTTGATTATGGAATCTTCGTACAATGGGGTGGTTTCCACGGTGAAACTCGAGTTTAGCGATGGTAGATTGATTCAAACCGTGAAAAGCACAAATGCCCTTGTGATAAATGAAAATTGTAAGGAATTGAGTGAAGATTCCGATTATGGCGATGTGCATTGCGAAGACGGGCTTGTTCGGGCAATCAGTAAAGACGAGATGACTGAAAACCGCTTTGAAGAAATCAAGGATACTTTTAGAGAAGCCTGCGAAAAGGCTGACGACACCAAAATTAAAGACCGCGAAGACTTGGATTCTCTAGAGGATATGTTGGATTCTTTGGAAAATACACTTTCCAGTTCTAGCATTGTAGAAGAACCCCCTGAAGAGGAGGAGCCTGAGTTTTTTTGTGAGGCTTCACTGAGGGGAGAATCTGCGATAATGAAATTGACATCTAACGGTGTTACCTATAGGCATGAGGCAACTGTTGATAAAGGGAAGGTTATCATCAATAGTACGGCTACTTCATTCAATAAGATGCTTGTTGCGGGCATTTGCAGTATGCAGCAGGGTAGCGGAGCGGCTAAGGAGACTGTCTGTACCGACAACCGGGTTTCTTACAAGACGGAGCTCGATATTCATGTTTCTAGTATAGACGATGTTCTTGCTATGTTCCAGCAGAGCTGCGATGAGAAGGAACAGCAATATAACGGCGACGTTGGATCTTCTAGCAGTTCCAATGGTTTTGGTAGTTCTAGTAGCTTTAGAAGTTCCAGCAGTGCCGTTGCCTATTCCTTTAAGGAAGACTTGGAAACTTTTGTGGACTCTCGGGATGGAGAGGTTTACACCCAGGTGCAGATTGGAACGCAACTGTGGATGGGACAGAACCTGCGGTATGCCGATAGTTCTGCAAAAGGTTCGCTAAATTTGAAGGGCGCAATGTGGTGCCTAGATAATGAGCCTGAAAATTGTGAGGTTGCAGGGGGCCTTTACCTATGGCATGCCGCTATGGACGTGCCACAAGAGGATTGTGGACATGGGAAAACTTGTGGAATAACAAAGTTCCCTCATCGGGGAATTTGTCCTGAAGATTGGCATATGCCCACCAATGAAGAATGGGAAGAATTGCGGGAATATATCGGCGGCGAAAGCGGAAATGGAGCGTACAAGGGCTATGAATTGATGGCAAAAAGTGAATCCGGGTTTGGAACGGATGAGTATGGTTTTGGTGCTGTCCCTACAGGTGAATATGATTATCGTGATGGGTATACCCATCAATTCCAGAGCCGCAATAATGCTCATTTCTGGACCGCTACAGAACCTGATCCCAATGGTGCCTGGAATTGGTATATATCGGGCTCAGACTTCACATATCACGGATTTGACAAGAATATGGGTTACGCAGTGCGTTGTATTCACGATTAAATGGCTAAAAAGCCGATAAGAGGAATCCCGCTAATGCGGGATTTTTTTTATTTTTGAGGCATGAAGGGGCTTGTTCTATCTGTGTTACTGATGAGCGCTTGTGCCATATTAGCATATGGCCAGGAGCAGGATTCTACCGTGTCGGAATCTGTTCAGGATACGTTGGAACAGGCTGTGCAAAACACAGATGTTTCAGAAACGGTTCAAGAAAACGTTCAAGATACATCAAAGAATGAAGAACCTGTTGTCTTGTCGGAACCTGTTAAGGAGGTTTCTCAGGATACGGTAAAGCCGGTTCCTACTTCTGAGCAGCAGTCCGGTGGCCTTTTGGATGCCCTTTACCCCGTTTATCCTGACGAGGCTATTGCTGCCGGGCGAATCCAGGGCGGGGCTACCTTATCCCTCATTCAGGCAAATACTGAAGACGATGCATTGAACATCCTTATAGGCGATGTCTACGAGGGTGAAGGGTACATGTTTACGGTGCAGATGTTCGGTGGGTATTTTATCAAGGATGCCCTTGCCGTGGGTGCCCATTTGGGATATTCCCGCACATGGTTTGATATAGATTTTTCCATACTGGAGGATATTGCCGATATCAAGCAGCGCCGAAAATATGTGAGTAACGGCTTTTTTGTCCAGCCTTTCTTGAAAAACTATATGAAAGTGTTGGATTCGAAGAACTTGTACCTGTTTAACGAGACTTCTGTCAAGGTCGAGTATTCCTATGGCATTTCCCAGACCGATGACGGTGAAGAAATGGAAAAATCTCGCAACAAGGCCTGGTCTATCGAGGCGGGCATCAATCCCGGCCTTTGTATCATGGTGTTGAACCGCTTTGCTTTTGAAACTTCCGTGGGCTTGTTGGGACTCAGTACCAGCGTTATCGATGTAGAAGAAAATGGCGAAAGCCATAGCAGACTTGTATTCAATATGGTGAATTTCACTATCAACCTCTTGGCCTTGGATTTCTCCTTGGTCTATTTCTTCTAGGAGGCAAAGGTGAAATTTTTAAAACTAGCATGTTGCTTAATGGCTTGGTTGCTTGTGCTCTCCTTGCAGGCCTGCTCTGAAAGTGAAAAAAAGACGGTTTCGCCAGAACCCATAGAAATTCAGTCCGAAGATTTTGACTTGGGGGGCTTTTCTGTTGATTCCCTAAATCAGGAATCGTCCAGGATATATGTTTCACCCGAGAACAAAAAAGCGGACTCTCTGGTATTCCAGTCGGTGGACGGCATTCTTGATGCTACGGGAGGGCGTTATATCTATATCGCCTCTACCGAAGATGCTTCGGACCCCGATGTAGTCGATTGGGACCATCCTATTGAAAAGGGTACTTCCATAGCGATTGGAGGAAATGCTGAAATTTCCATTGTAATCCTAGATGACCAATATCGCGTAGTGGATATTTGGACTATTGTTCTGCCTGTCGAAAAAAATAGTTCGTCTTCTGGGGCGTCTTCTTCAGCATCTTCAGGTACATCGACTGAATCTGCCCAGAGCTCGGACCAGAGTGCTGCTTCTGGAACTTCTGATGCGGAAATTTCTAGCTCCGAGGTTGTGCCGGGCTCAAGCGATTCCGGAGAGTCGTCTGCTTCTGGCGAATCGTCTGATTCCGGAGAGTCTTCTAGTTCAGAAGGTGACGATGATTCCTCTAGTAGCAACGCCCCTGGTAGTTCGGCGGAGGAACAGGAGTCTTCTTCGTCGGTGGAGCTTTCTTCCGAAAAGGGTGTTGTGACATTCCAGATTTGGGTTGGCGGGAGCAGGTTTACTTCGACGGTTTTGAACGAGACGGATAAGACCATGTCCATTGATTTGGAAGATGCTGCCTTGCTGGAGAGTGTGCAGATGTATCGCTTGACGCTTTCGGACGGAGCTTCTTCTGGTATACCTTTAAGGCAAAATTTGGTTTTCCAGCCTGTGGGCCCCTACAATTATGAATACGCGTTTTCCATCACTGCAGAGGATGGAACGTCCGATGAATGGAAAATATTGGCCTCTATACCCAAGGGGGTTGCCCTAAGCAAGTTTGGCGTTGCCACAGAGGACAGTTCCATAACTATATCAGGGAATAAAATCTATGTGGAAGTCCCCTATGGAACGGACTTGTCGCATATCAGTGTCTTGCCAATGGATACGGTAGCCAATTTGGTACGTCCTGTGGAAATGCAGTTCGTGGATAATACGGGAGAATTACAGACCTATACGGTCGTTGCGGGAACGCAATTGCCGGGGACGGAGTTTGACTCCCGTAATGACGAGTTCTGGGCTACTATAAGCGACGCCTTGGAGCTGAGCGCTACGGTGGCCGATATCAATATCGGCTCCACAAAGAATTTGGATGTGTCGGATTCAAAGATGACGCTTACCAGTGTAATTTTGGAGGGAAAAACTGGAGTGCTTGGAATAAAGGGCTACGAAAAACTAGTGGGCGGTTTTTATTATACAGGGGTGTATAACGGGACTAGCGCCTTGGATATTTACGATGTGGATAATTCGGGAAGTACGCCCTCTACAGGTAATTCAGATATTTCTAAGGATATGGAATTTGGCCAGCCATTTGTGGGTCGGCCTACCTCGTTCTCCATTGATTATTCTTACACCCATGTTGGGAATTCTAATTCGAGTTGTCCACAAAAGAGCCTGGTTTATGTAATCCTCCTGAGTGCCGATTTCAGTATTGTTGCGGCAGGTGTCAAGACCGATGCAGCCTCAGTTAATAATGCCAGTGTTACGGTTCCATTGGTATATGGTAGCGACGAGGGCTTGCTCAGTTCGGGCTATCTCCTTTGTCCGGGGCTAAAAGCGCCTGATGCGACCAAGGAAGTGGCCTTTATACAGGTGGTCTTTGCTTCTTCGGCATACGCTCATATAGTTGCTGGTGGAACTACCTGGCTTAATGATCCGTCGAAAGATTTTCGTGGAGGAGAAGGGTCCAAGTTGATTTTGGATTCCTTTAGGTTGAATTATTGATAGGGAGCAAAGTATGAAATACATAAAGCTGTTTTTCGTCTGTTTCTTGCTCCTTGTGGGCTGCTCTGCCGACTTTGATACTTTCGGCACGTCCGATTATAATGAATTAAAGGATATCAAATTTGTCGAACAGGAAATGGGAACGACCATCTATGGCGATGAACACCTTATAAAGATAACCTTGGAAGCACCTCCGAAACTGGATTCCACATGGGATTCCGTTACTATTGAATGGATCAATATCAGCAATATGGCTTCGGCTCACTTGGTAGAGAGCAAGTTCAAGGCGTTCCCTTCTGATGCAGACGAACGAGATTCTCTGGCTAATGTTTTGGCATATAGCGACAAGGCCTTGAAAAAAGGCGACAAGATACGGTTGCCTGCGAGCCTAGTTGTTTATCTGATGGTTGTGTCAGAAAGCGGAATGCCCTCTTTGTGGAAAATTGAGTTTTCGATTCCCGGGGTTGAACCTTCAAGCGCATCTTCTACAGATACCGACAGTGGCGATACGCCGAAAACCCAGAATTCTAGCAATTCTTCGGAAAATGTCGATGAGCCTGAATCAAGCAGTTCTCCACAGTTGAATGCGAATAATTCCTTGACCATATCGTTCAAAGATGAAATCGAGAATGTTGTTTCCAAGGATTCCATATTGGTGACTTTTGCTCAGGGAACAAAGCTTTCTGCAGTGGTTCTGGATACGGCCTATGTACACAGAAAGGCTTCTATAGATAAAGACCCGAAGAGTGTTACGGATTGGAGTAAGGTCCAGAAATTTACGGTTACGGCAGAAAATGGTGAAGCGAAAACATGGTATGTTGTTGTCAAGGCTATCCAGAATTCTGAAACCAACTTGACGCTTTATTTTGAAAATGGTTTTTTGGATTCGGATAATAAGGACGAGAATACCTATGCCGTTAAGCTGCCTTATGGTTCTTCTATTGCGACGGCTCGTCTCAAGGCGAATGGGGTTGAACTTTCGCCGGGAGCGACAATTGCACCAAAGCCAGATACGATTAGCGTGTGGAAGGCATCGCAGGATTTTGTGGTGACTGCAGAAGATGGTACGACTAAGACATGGACTGTGACTTTGACTATTGCGGCAGAAGGCGAAACGGCATCGTCTGAAAAAGAATTGGTTTCAATTTCTGCAGCGGGCCAAATCGAGGAGGCTACCATCAATGTCTCCAATAAGACGGTTGTTCTCCATTTGGCAAATGCTTCGGCGCTTTCGGCGGTGCAGTTGACAATTGCGGTTTCGGAAAAGGCATCCCATAATCTTTCGTCGGCGACCGTAGACCTGCGGCAACCTAGAGAACTGATTATCCTTGCTCAGGATATGTCCTCTGTAACCTGGACTTTGTCTGCGGATTACCCGCTGTCAGCGGAAGCAGATATCGAAAGTTTTGAAACAGAGGATTTTTCTTCTGAAGTCCAGATTGACAAGACCAATAGAAAGGTGACCCTGTCTGTTCCTTTCGGGACGGATTTGTCTGAAGTCTATTTTTCTGCGACGGTTTCCCAGGGGGCTTCTATCACATCGCCCAGATATGGTTATTTGGATTTATCCTCTAAATCGGCAGAAATGGTGATTACTGCAGCGAATGGGAATACTGCAAAATGGACGGTGACGGCCACGGAGGTGGTTCCGGCACCCCAGATAAAGTCTATCGCCATCGGTAGTGGAAAAGTTGCCGGCACAATTGACCAGAGCAAGGGAACGATTTTTTTCAACATGAACTATAAGACAGATCTGAACCTGCGGTCATTGATTGTCAAGACTTTGAGCCTGAGTGATGGAGCCACGACTTCGGATATTGCTCAAGGGTCCAGCTATGACTTTGCAATGCCCAAGACGGTAACGGTGAGCAATTCTGCAGGCGCTTCTAAGGTGTACACGCTTCAGGCTGGTTACCAATACCTGAACAGTGATTTCAATACCTGGAAAAAGGATGAGTATGGCAATTATAATGATGTGGAAGGATGGGACAACGGAAATAACAATTATGCAAAGACGCTAACTACGAGTCAAGAGGGCGGCCAAGTTATAAAAATGGAATCGCAGATGGCGACGGTCAAGTTTGCAAGTGGAAATATGCTAATTGCGAAGTTTAATCCGAAAAATATTGCACCAGCCGATATGGCGGGCTATGATGACGGTAATGAGCTGATTGATTTTGGAAAGCCATTCTATGGCAGGCCTAAGTACGTGGAATTCGATGTGTCTTATACAGGTAAGGGAGATTCCTGCGATTTATACCTGATGTTGGAAAGTCGCCTGGACAAGGATGGAAATATCCGGACCGCTAATAACGGTTCCAATGAGGGGAGGGTTTCCACGGATGTGAATACCCTTGTGGCAAGTGCCTGGTACCGTGCCACGACAGTCACAAGCGAGGATGACCCTGATGTGGCTGACATTTATGATGCGGCCCGTTCTGGTTACAAGACAATTCGTCTTGCTATCCATTATGGAACGCCCCTGGTGGGTTCGCCAATTTACGCTTCAAGAGCCTTTGCTACAAGTTTGAAGAATAACAACGGAATTGACAACCATGTAGTGACAACTGAGACACCGAACCAGTTCCCAGTGACTCATATTCGCGTGGTAATGGCATCTAGCGCTCTGGGTAATGAATATAAAGGCTCTGAAGGGGCGACGCTTTGGGTCGACGAAATGCGCCTGATATATTAATTTTTTATTTTATTAGTGAAAATAGCTTGGAGGGCTTATTATGGCAGTTTTGAACCTTTCTGCAGCGAAGTTTGACGAGGTGATCCGCTCGGGTCAGCTGGTTTTTGTGGATTTCTGGGCCACCTGGTGCCGTCCGTGCATGATGATGGGCCCCATTGTAGAAGAGCTTGCCGCCGATTACGAGGGCAAGGCCATCATCGCGAAGATGAACGTAGATGACGACGGCGTCAAGGATATTTGTGCCCGCTATGGCATCACCAACATTCCCAACATGAAGCTGTTCAAGAACGGCGTGGAAGTGGGCAACGTGGTAGGGGCTGTTCCCAAGGCGACGGTCAAGGGTGTCATCGACAAGAACCTCTAGTCCGAAATGCTTACAAAACGTCTCATAGTGTGTCTTGATGTCCGCGACCGCAAGGTCAC
>JAEEGL011704958.1_pt1 | contig 11287 bp, 7 predicted proteins | sample 9134231 | NCBI WGS metagenome assembly JAEEGL01 (sample SAMN16246548, study PRJNA631951) | gut metagenome | biome: gut microbiome; feature: rumen; material: fiber-attached | host: Bos | place: Iran: Karaj | collected 2018-10
ATAAATTTTTTTCATTTTTTTCATAAAGATATTATCAAAATTATTATTATCCTTCAATATATCTTTTATCTTTGAATTTAATATATCATCTTGATGTGACATATTTAATTATGAATTTAAATTAATATAAATAAATGAAAACTATAAAATATTTAATTGTAAGTATTAAAAATAATAATATATATTTATACTAAATGTTAAATGTTGGAATTTGTAATATTAATTGTACAAATTGTCATGAATATCACCAATTAGAAAATGAATTTAAAAATCCAAATATAATAAATTACCAAATTAAATCTATAAAAAATTTAAAAAACGATAATCCAAAATATTAAGAAGTAAAATTTATAGATACAATACATGGAAATACAATTAAATATCCATGGTTAAAGGTAAAATTTTACAAATATAAAAAAGATCCAAAAGTAAATAATTACATAATAATATGTCATTTAAAAAATAAAAACAAACCAAAAAGTCAAAATCAAAAATCAATTTTATTTTGTCATAATAACAACACAACATTAGGAGATATATATCCATTTTTATGTGATTTATGTTCTCAATTACGTTGTGATGTTATTAGTTTTGATTATTCAGGTTATGGTTTAAGTAATGGAATAACAAATATAGAAAATTGTTTTATTGATACTTATTCAGTTTTTCATTTTTCAAAAAAATATTTGAATTTATCAAAAAATAATTTTGTTATTTTTGCTTTTGGCTTAGGTGGAATTCCAGCACTTAAATTATGTTCTGTTTATAATTTAGATAATGAAAATATAAAAGGTTTAATTTTATATTCTCCTATTTTAGAAAAGTATTATTTAGATATGTGTAATATTGTTAATATTAATTGTCCTTTATTAGCAATGCATGGGAGAATTGATAATGTTTCTAATTATGAAAAAACTTTTTCTTTAGCTAAATTTTTTTCAAAAAGAATTGAATGGTATCCTAAAAGTTGTAGATTTGATGAATTACATATTAAAAAGAGATATAAATTTTATAAAAATATAAATATTTTTTTTAAGTGTATTGATAGTGATATATCTAGTATTGATAATTTTGATATTTGTTTAGAAAAAAATAAAAATATTCAAAGAGTTTCTTTTAAAGATAATAATAATATTGATAATTCTCAACAATCAAATAATAATTCTAAAGTTGTTGTAGTTTCTGAAGTTAATACTTCAACATCGACTAATGAAATTCAATCTAATCCTGAGATTATCAATCAAAAAATTATAAATAAAAAAACTTTTGATAGAAGAACAGTTATATCAAGAGGTTATTTTGATTCTGAAATTAGAGAAAGTAATATGAATAATGATAATTTTGATTAAAAAAAAATAATATATGAAAAATAATAATAATATTTCTTTGTAAAATTTATAAATAAAATAATATGAATATTAGGAAAAATAAAATATTTAATAAACAATTATAATTAAATAAATATGTATCAATATTAATTTATATTTATAAATGAACTATATAATGCAATACTAAATTTTATTGTTTATATATGTATAATGTATAATTATTATTTATATAATTTATTTGGGTTTAATCTTATTATATATATTTAATGCAATTTTATTTTTTTGTTTGTTTAAATTGAGATGAAATTTCTTTTTTTATATTTGTTAAACATTTAGAAATTTCATTTTTAAAAATATCTTTTAAATTTTCTCCTCTTTCTTTATAAGTAGATAAGGCATAATCTTTTTTATAATAAAATTCTTTTTCAATTTTATTAAGTTCTTCATTCTTATCTTTTAATACTGAATTATAAATAATATTATTAATATTTTCTTTATTTGATTCATCAACATAACCTTTTAATTTAAATAATTCATTATCATATTTTTTATTAATATCATTTATTTTTCTGATTTTTTCACTATAAATTTCATCTAAAGCAGAAATATAGTCTGTTTGAGCATTTGAAATTTCATAAACATTTTCACTAGATAAAAAATCCTTAATTGGAGTAAAAGTTATATTTTTATAATATTCATTTCCAGCATTTGAATTTTTTCTATTAGATTTAGGTGATTTATTTTCTTTTTGTTTTGATTTATCATCTTTATTAAGAAGATTAGTAAATTTTTTAGAAATGATTGGTTTACTATTTGAGTTTTTTAAAATTTTATTTGTGTTTTTTGATATTATTTTCTTTTTTTTACCACTCTTATTTGTTTGATTTATTATACTTTCATATATAACAATACTTTCCTCATCTTGAATAAAATTTGGATTGTCTACATCAACTGAAATTTTAGACACATTTACCATATCAAGATTATTACTCATTAAATTTATTTAATAGACAAATTATTAATAAATTTTAATATTATTTTTTCATTTAATTAACATTCCTAATATTATTTAAAAAAAAATTTAATGAAAGGAAGAACAATTAATAAAACTAAATTAACAAAAAATATAAAAAAAAATGATATAAAAAAAGGAAGAAATGAATCAAAACCAAAAACTCGATTGGATACTTTTAGAATTTCAGATAATACAAAATCATTTTTAGAATCTAATTTAGATGATTCTAATTCATATAAAAAATTTGATAGAAATGATACTGATTTAGGTATTTATACTAAATTTTATGGAAATAGATTAAAGGAAGAAAAAAAATTTGAAAATTTACTTAAAACTTTAAATAAAACTGTATATACTGATTTAAAAACTAAAAAAAAAATACAGTTAGAAGAATTAGAAAAACAAAATAAAATCGTTAATGATTTAGAAAAATCAATTAAACAAAATAAAGATTCTTTAAATAATATTAATAATAATAATTCTTTAACTTTTAAAAAGAATAACTCTTTAATATATCAAAATATTAGTCTAAAAAAAATGAATAATCATAATAATAAAGAAATAAATGCAACAAAAAACCTAATTGAAAAAATGAATAAACAAATTGAATCTTTTGATAAAAATACAAGAGCAAGTAATTTAGAAAAAGTAATAATTCAAAAAGATCTTGAATTAAATAAAAAAGATACAAAAGAAATAAGTAAACAAATTAGTATTTTATTACTTGATATTAAAAATACAAAAAGTGCAATTTTTGATTATAATGTAAAAATTGGAAAGATTAGAAAAGAATTAAATAAAAATTTAGGTGTAGGGGATAATTTAAGTAGTGAAGTTCAATATTTAATAAATCGATTTGGTAAAAAATAATATTTTTTATAATAATATTTTTTTTTAATATTTAATAAAACAATTTTTTCATTCGCTTTTTTGTTTTTTAATATTTAATTGTCTTTTATAAATAAATAAAAATGCAAATGCGTGGTTTAATAACACCAAAAAATAAAATCAATATATCTACAAATCAAAAAATTCTTCCTGCAAATATTGTAAATAAAAATACTATGTTAATAAGACCAATAATAGAAATAAATAATAAAAATAAAAAAGAAAAAAATTCATTATTTGACTCAATAAATAATATTAATGAAAAATTGGATAAAAAAAATGATTATTTTGAAGCATTAAAAGACCAAATTTTCAGTCCAAGTGGTTTTGAATTTTCAAAATCAGAATCAAAAAATCAAAAAATATTTACAGAATTAAGTAATAAATTAAATAACATGAAAAATAATATAAATATAAATCCATTTCAATCTGATATAAAAAAATTAACTAATAATAATAATACTCAAATAAAATATTTACCAGAAAAATCATATGTATTATCAAAAAGAAAAACATTATTTTTAGATTTAGATGAAACTTTAGTTCATTCAAATTTTAAAACTTTTTATTCAAAAGAAGATATAGTTTTTGATATGTTATACGATGGAAAAAAACATACAATTCATGTTTTAAAAAGACCTTATGTAGATGAATTTTTAGATAAAGTGTCAAATTTATTTGAATTAGTTATTTTTACAGCTTCAATTTCAGATTATGCAAATCCATTATTAAATAAATTAGATCCAAATAGAAGAATATCATATCGTTTATTTAGAGAACATTGTACTTCTTCTGGGAATTTATTTATAAAAGATTTAAGGAAAGTTGGAAGAAATTTAAAAGATGTTATTATTATTGATAATAATCCAATTTCTTATTTATATAATAAAGATAATGGAATTCCTATTTCAACTTGGCATTCATTTCAAAATGATAAAGAATTAATTAAATTAATTCCTTTACTTGAATTGTTATCTAAATGTGATGATGTTAGAACTATTATTAAAAAAGTTGTTAATGGAAATTATGTTAATTATCATGAAGTTAATAAATTATTAAATCCTACAATAAAAGAAAATAATAATGAAAAAAATAATCATAAAAAAAACAAAGAAAATGTTAAAGAAAATAAAGATTTTTTTTCTTTTAATTCAACATTAAAATCAAATAGATTGGATAAACCAATGAATAATTATTATAATAACAATAATGATAATTTATTAAAATTAAATCATAGATTTACAAATTATTATTTTGATCCTAACGAAAAAAATTCAGTTAGGGAAAATTTAAATGAATTAGAACCTAGAAAATCAAATAATTTATTTGATGATAAAGTTTATTTAGAAAAATATAATACATTTTATAATCCAAAAACAGCATCAATTATGGAAAAAAAATTTGGAGAAACTTTTACAAACTCAATTTTTGATAAAAATAAAAATGAAGATAATAATTTTCATTCAAATGGTTATATAACTTCGTCTTCTAAAAGTTTAAGTGTTAAAAAAATTAACAGTAAAAATTTTTTTAATAAATTAATAGAAATTAAAGACAAAAATAATGAAGATAATGAAAAATTAGAATTTTTTCATATTGGAAGTACTAATTTAATTAATAAAGATTTTGATTTAAATTCAATGACTTTGCCTTCAAGGTCAGTTGAAAAAAATAATTTTTTTTCTTTTAATAAATCTAAATTTTATGACTCCAAAGTTAATCATTTTAACTCTAAAATTTCATCTATTAATTTACAAGAAAGAAATGAAAATAAATTAAATATGGAAAGAAATAAAACTTTTGATAGTTTATCATTTCTTTCTTTCAATAATAATAAAACAAATAGAAATAATTCAGGTTTATTTAATAATGGATTTAAAAGTATAAATGGAAATTATACTCTTAAATCAAATTTTTTCAACTGAAAATATTTTATTATTTAAAAACAAATTTTATATATTATAACTTAATAATTAAAATATAAAAAAATTTTTAACGATAAATGAAAATTCGAAATAATAAAACAAAAAATATTTTATTTCGATATGTTCAAAATCCATTTTATCAAAATCAACAAAATACACGTTTTAATCCTAATATAAGTCAAATATCAAATAATTTAAATACTAGTGGAACAAATGATACAATTAAAATTTTAAATATATTAAAAAATGAAAATGAGAATAATAATATTCAAAATGATAATGAAAACAAATTAGAATCTATAAGAGAATATACATTTGAAGATATTAAAGGAATTTGTTTAAAAGTTTTTATGTATTTTGCTAAGCCTAAAAATGGGCAATTTTATTTATCATATCAAAGTTTATTTAAAATATTGAAAAATTGTGGAATTATAGATGAAAAAAATGTTAAGACTAAAGATGTTGAAATTATTGTACAAAGAATAAATAAAGGAATAAAAAATTATACTTCAGAAAATTTTTTGGATTTATTAACTAAAATTTGTATGTGTATAAATAAAAATTTTTATGATGATAAAAAAGGAACATTTAGTAATTTTATTAGAACATTCCTTGAACCTTATTGTTTGGAAATGGATAAAATTTCAGAAATTGAAATTACTCAAAAAACAAAAAATAATGATTTAACAGAAAGTAAAAATTCATTAAATTCAAATTTAGAAAATAATAATAGAATTAAATTAAATATACCATTAAACTTTAAAAAATTTATTGAAAATTATTCATTTGATCAACTTTCTTTTTTAATCTTGTCATCAATTTTAGAAGGTTTAAAACAAATTTATAAATATTATTTTATATATGAAATAAATAATTATATTGATTTAAAGAAAATAGAAAAAAATTCTTTTAAAAATTATTTAACTTTTTGTAGAGAATTTCAAATATTTCCTTATTTAATTAATAAAAATTTATTAGAATTATATTGGTCAATTGTTATTTCAAATTCACTAGAAACTTTAATTAACAATCCAAATATTTCATTAGATAAGTTTAATCAAAATTCATATAATATAGGGACAATTTATACTTTTCCAAAATTTGTTTTATTATTTTCTCATATAGCTTCTTTTTATTTTTATACAATTGAAATTTCAAAAAGTGAAAAATTGTTATATTTAATTGAAAAAATTTATCATAGTAAAGGTTATGTTAACTTTAATAAAAACATTTGTTCAACTTACAATAAAAAATTTTGTATTGTTCCTCCTAAAGATGTTATTGAATTAATTAATAAAAAGTTACTTGAAGATGATAATAAAAACTTACATTTTAATATAGGAAATTTCGTTAGTATTCAATCATTTTTAGGATTAAATAATGAAAATTATATGAAATTAAGAAAATATTTAGAAAAGTTAAAATATATATTTAATGTATATTCTCAATTAGTTGATAAATTTCAATATGGAAAATTAAGTTTTTCAAATTACCAAAAATTATTATATGATGGAGGATTACTTAGAATTAAAAAAACATTAAATTTAAAAAATTCAACTATATTAACTCAAAGACAAAATAATTTTATTTCATATTCATTAATTAAAAATAAAAATAATCTAGATGAAAATTATAAATTAAATAAATCAAATTCACAACCAAATATACTAAAAAATAATTCATTGTTAAACATTTCTCAAGGAAGTTATTTAGATTCTCCAATATATAATGATGTAAAAAAAGATAAATTAAATTTAGTTGATATAAATATAATTTGTTCTACAATTTCAGGTTATATAAATTGTAATTTAGAAAATAGTGAAAATAAAAAAAATAATAACTGGATTTCTAATTTCAATTTGAATAATTCATCAATATTAAATTCATCAACAAGTAGAAATAATAATATTTATAAATTTGATTTTTATCTTTTCCTCAAAAGCCTTCCTTTAATATCATTAAGATTATATCCAAATGAAAAAAATGATATAAATGAATCAATGTCATATTTTTTAGATGAAAAAATGAATGATTTTATAGAAAAATTATCAGGTGTTTTAAATATATATAGTTTAGTTCCTGAAGTAATAAAGTTAATAAATATATTTTCAACAAATGAAAAAATACAAGAATTAATAAAAGATATTACACCATTAATTAAGAGTCATTTTTTAAATTATGCTGATAAAAAAACTAATTTAATAAATTTTGATAATTTTTCATCTTTTTTTAAAGACTTTGATATTTATCCTCATTGGTTAAGTTTATCAAATTTGAGAGAAATATTTTTTGCAGGTTGTTCAAAAGGACAATATAAAAAAGAGGAATTAATTGATTATAAAATATTTATTCAATGTTTTGTAGTAATTGGTATTTCAATAAATTCAGGAGATGATTTTGATTGGATTGATAAAGTTTTATTTATGATTGACAAAATGTTTGTTGAAGGTGGTGAAAAATCTGTATCAAAATCAGGGAAACTTTTTACTTCAAAATATGATTATAATTTCCATGAAAAAATTTTAATGAAAAAATATCCTTCTTATTATAAAAGAAAATATAATAATTGTGATTATAGATATGATAACCAATATTTTTATGAAAACAATTATTATGATGACCAAACCAAAATTAATGAAATGAATTCAATAAAAGATAGAAAAAATATAAAATTTAATGATATCTTCTTAAAGTAAATTAATTATATAAATATAATTAAAAAATATAAATGTCAAAAAAAATATTTTTTTAACCTATTAATATTTTTATTTAATAATTTTATAAAAAAACTTAAAATGAGTTCTCAACAACCAAAAACAAGACATAAAATTTCTAAAAGAGAAACAGGAATATTAAGAAGATTATTTCAATTAAATAGTGTTGCATATCAAAGATCATCACAAACAGAAAAGTCAAAACAAAATGAAATCAAAAATAATATTCCATCACATTCTCAAATAGAAACTCCAGAAAATAATATTTCCTTAATTAAAAAACCTGAAAAAGTAGAAGAAAAAACATTAGATTTCAAAACTTATAAAAATAAAACAATATCCCCTCTTTTAAGATTAGGTTGTCGATTCATTAATAATGAATTACAATTATCATTTATTGACAAAATAATATCAATAGTAAAAATACAATCAGTATTTAGAAGTTACATGTTTAAAAAACATTTTACGATTCAAGTAGAAGAAGAAATAGAAAAAAAAGGAATTGATGAAATAATTTTACTTCAAAGTCTAATAAGACAATATTTAGTAGGTATTAAAATAAGAAAAAATTACTTAAGAGATAACATTGAATTTGAAAGAGATATTTGTGCAGATAAAATTCAAAATTTATTTAAATTATTATATGATAAAAATCAAATTGGAATGATAGCTTTAAAAGAAAATATAATAAAAAGTAGAGAAAATGCAGCAAAAAAAATCCAACATACATTTAAAGGTTATCAATTTTATTCTAATTTTCAAAAATTAAGAAAACAAATGAAAGAATCATATTTTATAACATATCCATTTTATGCTAAAAAAGTAGAATTAAGAGTATTTTTACCAGGATCATCAACATCAATTAATATAGGTTTATTTAACAATTCATTTAAACAATTTCCATTTGTTTATAATGATTTTTTAGGAATGTTTATTTTATCAATTCAACCAAATACTTTTCCAAGTGGACAATATAGATGTCAATTTATAATTGATGGTTTTGCTTCTTGTGATGGGAGATTTCCTAATGTTGAATTTGAAGATGGTAATTTGTATAATATGGTTAATTTTTATATTTTAAAAAAAACTATTCCTGATAATTATAATGATTTTGGAAATTCACAAGAACCACCTGATATGAGTAGTGTTGATAGTAAAAAAAGTGAAGAATTTCTTGAAAAATTGCAAAATTTAAGAGAAAATGGGAAACAGGGATATGATTTAGAAGCTGAATTATATGGAAGGAAACCTCAGGATAGAATGGAGGAAATGAGAAAACTTTCTTTTAGTAATTTTCATATTGATTATTGAACTTTTTTTTTAAGGATTTTTATTATTTTGAAATATATAAATTTTAAATGAGTTGGTTTTAATTTTTGTATTAATCATTAAAGAATATTTTAAATTTTATTTAATTTTAGGTATTATTAAATATAATCTAAAAATGAATTTGAGTTTATTTAATTATTTAATTTGTTTTAAATAATATTAATTTTAACCTTATTTATAAAAAATATTTATATATAAAAAATACATTTCATTTTGATAAATAATTAAAAAGTTGTTTATATAATAAAAAAAAATATGAAACATAAAATACTATAGTATTAAAAAAAAAATAAAAAATAAAAAAAAATAATAAACAAATTTTTTGTTTTAAAATTTTGACTATAAATTTTTATTATTAAAATATTAAAAAATTTCAAAAAATAAGCAAAATTTTTATTTTAAAATTTGGGGGATTGGGGATTGGGGATTGGGGATTGGGGATTGGGGATTGGGGATTGGGCGCAATCCCCAATCCCCAATCCCAATCCCCAATCCCCAATCCCCAATCCCCATATTAATGAAACAAAAATCAAAATTTTATATATTTGAATTATTTAAAATTTTTACAAATTTATTAAAATAAAAAAACAGTTTATATATATGGATAAAGAAAAATATGTTTATCAAAAAACAGAAATAAATAGAAATAAAGGCAATAATAAAAACAATTCAAAAGTATCTCCTTCACAAAAAAATGATTTAGAACTAAAACGTTTTAATTCCCAAGAAGTATATTTAGTAAAAAAGAAAAAACCAGAAAATGATATTAATTTAAAAAAAAATAACAAAAAAATATATATAGATATATCGAAAGATAATCAGGACAAAATAAAACCAAAATTAAAAAAAAGTTTTAATATAAATTCAATAAAAAAGCAAAATATGGTAAAAAGTACTAAAATTTTAAATGAAGAATCAATTCTTGAAATAGATAGTGAAGGCGAAAATGATGATAATTATAAAAAAATGAAAAAAATAAAAGAAAATAATATCTACGAAAAAAAGAATGGCATTAATAGTCAAAATAGAATTATTAAAAAAATAGATTTTGATGAAATTCAAAATAATAATAATGAATTAATAAATCAAAATCGTGAATTGTTATTAATATCTAAAAAAGGGGATAAAGAAAAATTATTAGAACTTTTAGGTCAAAGTAAAATAAATATAAATTTCCAAAATGAAAATGGTTGGAGTGCTTTACACTTCGCTTCAGATGAAGGCAATCTTAAAATTGTTGATATATTAATAAAATCTAATATTAATTTAGATTTAAAAACAAACGATGAAAAAAAAACAGCTCTACATTTATCAGTTAATAGAGGCTATTTTGATATTAGTAAATTATTAATAGAAAATGGCGCAAAAATAAATATTAGAGATAGAGAACAAAATTTACCAATACATATTTGTGCTGCTCAAGGACATGATGAAATTCTAAATTATATTTTAGAAAAAAACAGCAGCGGATTAAAATTAAAAAATGTTTATAATAAATCCCCTATTGATTTAGCAACAAAAGAAAGCACGAAAGAAATAATTAAAAAATATTTAGATTTAAAAAAAATTAAAATAGAAAAACAGTTCCCTAATAATGACAATAATAATTTTTCAAGAATAAAAATAAGAAAAACCAATAAAAATATTATTAAGTATTTAATGATACCTATAGCTCAAAATGAATTAAATAATGATTCAAATAATATTTTCAAAAGAACAAAAAGTAAAAAATTAAATACAAATAAAATATATCTTTCTATGAATAATAATAAAGATATTAATACAAATAGTACTTTAACAAATAGTGTAACAAAAAATTATAATACAAATCCGAGTGTTATTAGTGGTCGTGGTAAAAAAGAGAGAATAAATACATCATCAAAAAAATTATTAACTACATCAGATAATGAATCGAAAAATAATATTAATAAAAAAAATAAATTAAAAATAAATATTTCTTCTTCAAATAAACAATCCAATAATAACAATGAAATGAAAAATTCAATAACAGATAAAAATAAGAATTATTTAAACACAACATCAAATAAAAATAAAACAATATATAATATCCATATATCATGTAATAAT
>JAEEGL012427582.1_pt1 | contig 11287 bp, 10 predicted proteins | sample 9134231 | NCBI WGS metagenome assembly JAEEGL01 (sample SAMN16246548, study PRJNA631951) | gut metagenome | biome: gut microbiome; feature: rumen; material: fiber-attached | host: Bos | place: Iran: Karaj | collected 2018-10
CCCTTCTCCTATTTCGCTGTTTCGAACCATCCCGCAGGATGGTGAGAAATCCCCCGAATCCGAAGCTCCTGCGCAAATGAAGAACGGAAGTCGTCACTGCGAAGCTAACGAATTCGCTTTGCCAAAGAAGACGGATCCCCACGCTGAAGGGCAGCCTGGCGATTCCCAGCAGCAATCCGTTGCGCAGTACATCCTTTGCTTTCAGATCATAGGTCACCGTCAGGGGGTGCATATAGGTGATGCAAAGGGCCCAGACAATCCCGATCAGCACGACCAGCATCTGGGGAATAAACAGGAACATATTCTGGCTGGCCATCCGTCCGTAAGTGATCCATCCCTGATACACCAATACAGGCAGCGCGCCGGTGACGGTGCTCAGCAGCAGCGGTATTTTCCAGTTCTCCTTCAGGGCGTCACGGAAATCACTCCAGATAAACGCGTGTTCATCCCGGGCCCAGTTTCGTGTCACATAGCACAGGCCCGCAGTAAAGGGCCCGGTAATCGCAATGCACGGGAACAGGATCAGAAGCAGGAAAAAAACAGAATTCTGCAGTTCTGAGGCGCCGGCGCTTTTTACTGCCTGAAACTGTTCTGCAGTCAGTTTGTCCCCCGCTTCGTCCCCCTTGCGTTCCAGATATGCTTCATAATTCGGGTCGGAATAGATCAGATCCCTTTCCAGCAGGCTGCTGCGCAGTGCATTGTACTCCTCTTCGGTAATCGACAGTTCCATTTCCTTGCTTTGGAGAAGCTCCGCATACTCGGTGTAGGAATACTCCCTGATTGCCATTTCTGTCTGCAGCCTGTTCCAGAGGTTGGAAATGTTCAGCAGCAGCACAATAATCGCCGGAAGCCAGACCAGCATATAAAGCAGGGTCAGCCTGCAAAGCCCGCTGAGTCTCGTTCGGAGCGTGTCCCAGAACAGCTGCATCCGTGTTTCAGGCATGTCATCTTTCCGGAAATCGCCTTTTCCGCTCTTTCCGTAATAATAGCTGTTCATCATTTTTCCGAACATGGTCCATCCTCCTCTTCGGGCTCCCCGGCCTGCGTTATGCCATCAGCGCTTTGCTGGCTTCACACAGCCTGACGCTCAGTTCCTCTGCCGCGTTCTTTTCCGAATCGTTTGCGTTCACGTACAGTTTGATCTTCGGTTCTGTACCGGAAGGCCGTACGCATACCCAGCAGCCCTTTTCCAGTTCGAAATACAGAACATCGGATTCCGGCAGACCGGTGGGTTCCTCTTTCCCGTTTTCGGTACGGATTCCCTTCAGGTAATCCCGCACCGCCGTAACCTTCAGGCCGCCGATTTCCTTCGGGGGATTGTTCCTGAGGCCGGCCATGATCTCCTTCATTCTCGTCAGGCCGTCTTTCCCGGGCAGCGTCGTGGATACGACTTTCTCGGCATAATAACCGTATTCCCTGAAAATCTGCTGCACTCTGTCGTACAGCGTAATGCCTTCCGCCATGCACGCACAGGCGACTTCGCTGACCAGCAGGCTTGCATTCACTCCGTCCTTATCCCGCACGAAGGTGCTGGAAAGGAATCCGTAGCTTTCTTCAAAGCCGAACAGGAAGGTATGGTCGCCGTTGTCCATAAACTGCTGGATCTTTTCACCGATAAATTTGAATCCTGTCAGCGTCTCAAAAATGGAGATGCCGAAGCTTTCGCAGATGCGGTTTGCCAGGCTGGTCGAAACAATGCTCTTGACAGCCGCACCGTCTTTCGGCAGCTTGCCGGCTTTCTTCAGGCTGCTCAGAATATAATGCAGCAGCACGCATCCGATCTGGTTGCCCGTCAGGAGATGCCATTCTCCGGAACCGTCTTTCACCGCAACGCCCAGGCGGTCGCAGTCCGGGTCCGTTGCAAAAATCACGCTGGCTCCGACTTCAGCCGCCTTTTTGAAGGCAAGCTCATAAGCGCCCGGATCCTCAGGATTGGGCACCTTAATGGTGCTGAAGTTCGGATCGGGCATTTCCTGTTCCTTCACGACAGCCAGGTTGGTCAGCCCGATTTCCTTCAGCAGCCTGCGGACCGGTACGTTGCCGCTTCCGTGAAGCGGAGTATAAACGATGTTCAGCTTTGAGCCTTCGGTCTTCAGCAATTCAGGATTGATGCTCAGCGTTTTCACCTGCGCAATATAATCGTCGTCCACTTCTTTGTTGCCGATATATTTCAGCAGCCCTTTGCCCAGCGCTTCCTGTTCATCCATCAGCCTGCAGTCTGTATATTCCGTGGAACGGATAATCCGCGTGATCCCGGCAGCTGCTTCAGGGCCTACCTGGGCGCCGTCTTCCCCGTATACTTTATATCCGTTATACTGCGGAGGATTATGGCTGGCCGTGATGACAACGCCTGCAACCGCGTTCAGGTGCCGTACCGCATAGGACAGCACCGGCACCGGCCTGAGTGCGTCAAAGAGGAAAGCAGGCACGCCTTCCTGGCACAGCACAAGCGCCGTATCTTTCGCGAATTCCGGGCTGCAGCGGCGGCTGTCATAGGCGATCACCACGCCGCGTTTCGCCTCTTCCGGTTTTTCAAGAAGGTATCCGGCCAATCCCTTTGTTGCACGACGGACATTGTACTTATTCATGCGGTTCATCCCGGCGCCGAGCACACCGCGCATTCCGGCCGTTCCGAAGCTCAGCTCTGTATAGAAACGATCCTCAATCTCTTTTTCATCATCCCTGATCGCTTCCAGTTCCCGGACCAGTTCCTCATCCGAAGCAAAATCCTTCAGCCATTTTTCGTAGTTTTCCCGGATCGTCATTGTTGTAAACCGCCTTTCTTTGAATTTATCGTTCCCCGTATCCTTGATTATACGTATGATTCTTTTGTTTTGCAAGTCTTTTCCGGCCTGTGGTCAGAACCGTGAGCAGGTTTCCCGCAATGGCCTGATTCTTCCTTTTCGGCATCTTTGCAAAGCGCCTGACGAAATAACGGATCTGTCCCTTCTTCGATATTTCGTTCCGGATCAGAACGGCTGTATCCCGCATGAGTCCGGTATCTGATCCAGCCGGTTCCGTCTTTGAATAGCGGATCCTGGACAGGCATTCTCCTGCCGGGATCAGGCTCTCACTGAACAGTCCCGTCTGATCCATCCGGTTCATGTAATGGATCGGTGTCTCTCCGGTCTTTCGTTCCAGCTGCTCCGCCTCAAGGAGCATGATGACTTCCTCCGTCCAGATGTCAAATCGCTGGCTTTCGTCCTTTGCCCGTTTCTCCCGCCGTTCGGGAGACGTAAACCGGATGCGGAGCACCGCGCCGCCGGCAGCCAGAAGAATCGCCAGCAGCCACCAAGGGAAGGAAGGGGGGGGATATTCCGGACTATTTCCTGTGTCCGATGCCTCCCACGGCTCCGGTGCGGCCGTACTGTCCTCCTCCGGATGGGCGGAAGGTTTTTCGGAAGGCAGCCCGGCAGGCGCCGGAGACTGGCTGCTGTGATCCTGCTGCGTTTCCGGCTGCTTCGGATCCGGTGTCGTTGTCGGCTCCGGTGTCAGCCCCGGAGGATCTGCCGCAGGTTCCTTCGGAAGAGGATCCTCCAATCCGTCGCCGTTCTGCGGTCCGGCGGATTGCTGCCTGGGCACTGCGTCAAAGGTCAGCCAGCCAAAGCCCTTGAAATAAACCTCTGTCCAGGCGTGCGCGTTCATGCCGGTGACCAGGGCTTCCCCTGTTCCTCCCGGAACAGCAAGATATCCTTCCACGTACCTTGCGGGAAGTCCTGCCATTCTGCACAGAACCGTCATGGCGGAAGCATAATACGTGCAATATCCTTTTTTGGTGTCCAGAAGGAAAGAAGTAACGAAATCGATATTCGCAGGATGATCGCTTACATCCATGGTATATGTGCAGTTCCGGATCAGATAATTCTGCAGGGCAAGGGCCTTCTCATAAGGAGATTGCGCCTCGGAAGCAATCTCCAGCGCCAGGTCCTTTACCCGTTGTTCAAGATGCCCGGGCAATTCCAGATAAATGCCGCACACGGTTCCCCATCGCGGATCCTCTGTTGCCGCACAAAGCTCCGTCAGCGCGCCGATTCCGGGATCATCCGATGCATACAGCGGTGCTTCCGTCTCCCATGTGTCCCCTGGCTGCAGATTCCGGGTGATGAAAATCTCTGAGGAGTTGGAAAAATACGGAACCGTCTCGCCGCCCGGATTCAGTTCCCTTACCCGCTGAGGCACAAACAGCGTGGAAGCGCTGGCGCTCAGCATCCGGACAGAAACTTTCTGCGGGGTGCTCAGGGTGTTTTGCACCGCATCCGGCGGAAGCGCTTCATCAAACAGCGCTGCCCGCGTATCCGCCATGATTCGCGACTGCCAGAGATATCTTCTGCCGCCGGTCGTGTTCTGCCATCCGTGTCCGGTATAGCTGTTATACACTGTTCCCCGTAAATAGGCGGTTTTCGGTGTGGAAACAATCATGACCGGATTTTCTGACGGATTCGGCCTGCCGCCCAGCTGATCCGCTCCCTGCGGCGAAAATCCAACGGAATACAGGGAGAACACATCCCGGGCTTCCGTAAAAAACAGGCGGTCCAGAATTGCCTGACGGATTTCGTCCGCTTTTGTTTTCAAAGGATTATCGGCAGGGCCGTTTCCGGTCAGCAGGTAAGCAATCAGAACCAGCGCGGTCGCCCATGGCAGGACCCTGAAAACGGAAGTGTCTTCATACCGGTATGTCAGAAGCAGCGTCAGAACAGCGGTCAGAGCGGGAAGCAGCCACAGCAAAAAGCGCATGGAATCGGTCATCCATACCGTCATGATGACTGCGGTACACAGCATCAGCGCTGGAATGCAGGTTGCTTTCCGCAGCACAGACAGGCAGCATAACAATGCCATTCCGACGGCAATGCCGACGGAAAGAGGGCCCGCCACCAGCGGAACCGCTGTACGCACTCCCTGCAGCCTCAGGCTGACGGCAATCCCCGCATCTGAAATGGTCCGGGCGCCGCCTCCGCTGAAAACCCAGATCAGGGCTCCTGCCGCAGCAGCAAACGCTGCAGACCACGCTGCTGCCCGGTGCAGGGAAACTGCTTCAAAGAGGAGGATCGTTCCGGCGATCGCAATCAGGATCCGGGGAGAAATCAATGAATCATCCAACGCTCCGGCCAGCGGCATCGTCAGCCCGACAGAAAGAAGCAGCGCCATCAGGGCATGCCGTATTCGCTCCCTGGAAACTTCTTTCGTAAAAACCGCCATCCTGATTCTCCCCCCTCTCATATCCTGATGTTGCATTCGTTTCACTGTTCTGTGCTGTTCGGAATCACATAGGTCACTCCGATGCCGGCATGCTCCAGCCTGCCGATCAAAGGAAGCATCCCAGGATCATCGGGTACGGATGTAATCAGATACAGCCGGAGGTTCGGCCCCATCCGGTGCATCCGGATCATCATTTCGACAATTGCACCGTTCAGCTGCGCTGAAATCACTGCAACGCAGCCGACTTTGCCGAGTCTTCTGCTTTCCATCATCAGCGCCTGTTCAAACCGTTCCGATTCCGAAAAGACTGTACTTGCCAGCATATCCAGTACGATCGGCATTCCGGAGCGCTCATCCAGATCCGCCGGATGGCTGCCGCTCAGCGGCATACGCACCGTATGATCCGTTTTCAATTGGTCAGAGAAAAGGGAGGCGGCCGTTTCCAGCAGCGCGTCCCTGTAGTCAGCTTCCGTTTCCGGATATTTCAGGAACGGCTGGCCTGAACAGTCCATCAGAATCAGCGCTTCCTTCAGCACCGGTTCATCGAATTTCCGTACGATCAGCTCTCCCTTTCTAAGAGAAAGCTTCCAGTGGATTTTTTTCATGGCGTCGCCGGGCTGATAGGCTCTGATATCAGAAGGCGCGCTCAGGTCCTCCGTTGCCCGGGACATAATCTCACTCCCGGGATCGCCCGGCGCCATGATCAGCGGTTCTGTTTCAAAGGTCAGCGGCAGCACCTTCATGGTGTATTCCGTATCCGGCGGAATCACCTTCCGCTGGAAAATCCCCAGACGGTCTTCTGCCGTACAGCTCCGTATGCCGGTGGCCTATAATCCCACATGGGAGGCATGAAGCGGCATCCGAAGCGTTTGGGTCCTTCGGGGCATGTTTTTCAGCCGGATTTCACGCTCGCCTTCCCCGTTCAGGGTGCTCAGTTCCATGATCACCGGAGCGATCGGAATTCGTCCGCTGTGCTGGACCCGGAGCTGCAGAACGATATCATCTCCCCGAAAGACCGTTTCCCGGTCTGCTTCGGTTGAAACCTTCATCGTGGCGGATGCCCATACCACACCGGCCAGGCACAGTAAAACCGTCAGGAAGATCAGGATTCCCAACAGGTAAAGCAGCGGGTTCCCGGTAGCGACGGCAGAAAGCATCAGCGTCGTAAATGCCGCGAAAGGAACTGTCAGATGCGCTTTCATAGTTTAATGGGTACTGTGGTATTCCGCAGTATCTTCAGCAGCACCTGTTCCGCCTGGATGCCTTTCATCCGGGCCTCCGGTGAAAGGACCATCCTGTGGCCGAGCACCGGCAGAAACATGTGTTGTACATCCTCCGGCAGCACGTAGTCCCGGTCGTCCAGCAGAGCGCAGGCCTGCCCGCCCCGGATCAGTGCGATGGCCGCACGGGTGGAAGCTCCCAGGGAAAAAGCCGGCTCCGTTCTGGTCGTGGCTGCCAGCGTTGCCACATAGGACCGGACCTCCGGTGAACAATATACGCTCGTAACCTGGTCCTGCATGGCCAGAATGTCCTGCGCGGTACATACAGGTTCAATCGTGTCCATCGGGGAAACCATGCCCGAATAGCGCTCCAGGACATCCATTTCCTGCTCCACTGTCGGATATCCGATGGAAATCCTCAGGAAAAACCGGTCCACCTGTGCTTCCGGAAGCGGATAGGTTCCGACGAATTCCCCCGGATTCTGGGTTGCCAGCACAATAAACGGGGAAGGCAGGGGGTGAGTGATCCCGTCCACGGTCACCTGGTGTTCTTCCATGACTTCCAGCAAAGCTGACTGTGTTTTGGGACTGGTGCGGTTAATTTCATCCGCCAGGACAATCTGGCTCATCACTGCGCCTTCCTTATATTCCATCGCGCCTGTCTTGAAGTTTACCAGCGTAAAACCGGTCACGTCGGAAGGCATCAGGTCCGGCGTAAACTGAATCCTGCGGAAGGAGCAATCCAGAGATTTGGCCAGCGCGCTCGCCAGGGTGGTTTTGCCGACGCCCGGAACGTCCTCAATCAGCACATGGCCTTTGCACAGAAGAGCGATCAGTGCGTATTCAATCGCCTCTTCCTTGCCAACCACAGCTTTCCCTATGTTTCGCTGAAGGGATAGGATCATCTGTCCCGGATAGATCATTTTTTGAAATCCTCCTCTGCTTTCTGCCCGTCTGCATTATATCTTTATTTGATGAAAACCGCAAGCTGTGGTATGATAACCGGAGGAAAACCACGGAATACGGTGGGTTCAGCTGTTATTCGGAGAGGGGGCGCCCCTTTGGAATGGGATATCCGATGGGCAAAAGAAACAGGTTCCACCAATGAGGACGCATACGTCCTCGGAAAAAACGGTGCTCCTGCAGGGATCGTCTGCGCTGCGGAATCCCAGACAGCCGGCCGCGGCCGCCTTGATCGTACATGGTTTTCCCCGCCAGGTGCCGGGCTGTACTGCAGCGTGCTGCTGAGGCCTTCCCTGGCGCCCGGGAACGCGAATCTCCTTTCCTTCTGCGCTGCGCTGGCCATGACAGATACGCTGCGGGCTGCGGGCCTGCCCGTGATGGTCAAATGGCCGAATGATATTGTTTATGAGAACCGGAAGCTGTGCGGCATTCTTTCCGCATGTTCCTGTTCCGGCAGCCGCCTCAGCTTTGCGGTGATCGGTTCTGGACTGAACCTGCGTTCCTGCTCCTACCCTGAAGAGCTTCGTCTCCGCGCCGCCAGTCTGGAGGATTTCGGAATCTCCTGTAACAGGGATCGGCTCCTCCTGGATTATCTGAATGCGCTATCCTTCCGTGTCAGTACGCTTGAAAAGAAAGGCTTTGAGCCTCTGCGCGTTCATCTGGAAAAGGTCTGCGTCTCCCTTTCCCGTGCCGTCAGGGTTTCCGGCGGTCAGCAGGCGGAAGGAACAGCAGAGGGAATCGGTCCTCATGGGGAGCTCCTGCTGCGGCAGCCGGACGGTTCCCTGCTTCCGGTGACCTTCGGGGATGTTTCTGTCAGAGGAGTGAATGGATATGTGTAAGGGAATCGGCCTGGATCTGTGTGAAATCTCCCGGATGGAAAGGCTGTTGAAGGATGACCGGTTTCTCCGGCGTTATTTCACAGAGGGGGAGAAAGCGTATGTTCTCTCCCGGGGTGTCGGGGCTGCCCGGTCGCTTGCGGGCCTTTATGCTGCCAGGGAAGCGCTTGGGAAAGCACTGGGCGGCGGAATCGACTTTGATCTGAAGGAAGCAGAGGTTATCCATACAGAGTCCGGAGCCCCCTTTTTCCGCCTGTCCGGAAAACTGAAGGATCGGATCGGTGAGGATCGCCTTTTCCTCTCCATTTCACATGATGGGGGAATGGCTGCTGCTGTTTGCCTCTGGGAATCCCGTGAATCCTGATTGAAAGAGGTGTTTTCTAAGATGTCTGCACGTGTTTTTGCTCATCGCGGTGCTTCCGGCTATGCGCCGGAGAATACACTGGAAGCATTTGATCTGGCGGCCCGGCAAGGGGCTCATGGCGTGGAGCTGGATGTTCATCTGTGCCGGAGCGGCGAGCTGGTCGTTGCACATGACGAAACGGTGGAAAGAGTCTCCAACGGGACAGGCCTGATATACAGCCTGTCTCTGAAAGAGCTGAAAGCCCTTTCCTTCAGCCGCCTTCATCCGGAATACAAAAATGCACGAATACCGCTGCTGTCCGAGGTTTTTCAGCTTCTTCGGCCTACCGGGCTTTCTGTAAACATTGAATTGAAAAACAGTATCATCGATTATCCGAATCTAGAAAACAGGGTATTGGAAGCTGTCGGACGGGAATTCGATCCGGAGCGGGTCATCTTTTCATCCTTCAATCATCACAGCATGATCCGCATGAAACAACTCGAGCCTTCTGTCGCCTGCGGCCTTCTGTATGAAGCGGTCCTGGTTCGTCCCTGGGAATACGCAAAACAGCTCGGAATGGACGCGATCCATCCCCATTTTTCCGAGATTCTACTTTCCGGGGAAGAATGCGCTTCTGCTCATGAGGCCGGAATTCAGGTAAATACCTGGACCGTCAATTCCGTGGATCAGATGGATGCAGTTTTTCAGAAAGGGGCAGATATCCTGATCACCAATTATCCGGATCAGGCTTTGAAAAGAACGAAAGAAGGCTGACAGGCTTTATCCCCCTCTGTTATCCGCAGCGCTTCGACTTCCCGCCGGATTTTTGTTTCGGGAATTCCTTCCAGAAAGCTTTCCGGTCCGCTGATGGGCCAGTCAGCGTTATAAGCTGTTTTATAATGCATAGGGAATGTGACGGCAGGACGCAGCTTAGCAGTGATCTCCCGCGCTGTTTTCCCGTCTATGGTATAAAACCCGCCTACGGGTATCATTAATACATCCGGTTGTGTAAGCTGCCGGATCTGGTCGTCATCCGGCATGCATCCCAGATCCCCCAGATGTACAATCCGCAGCCCTTCCGTTTCAATCAGAAACAAAAGCGTCTTCCCTCTTTTGCTTCCGTTTGCTTCATCATGGAACGCTTCCAGTGCAGTGATCCGTACGCCTGCCGCCGGTGTGAACAAACCGGGCTTGTCCACAATCGTCTGTAAACCTTCCAGGTTTTCCACCGCGTTATGGTCATGGTGGCCGTGGGAAACCAGCGCTGTATCCGCTTTCAGTTTCCGGATCGGATATCCGCATCCTTCACCGTAAGGATCCGTAACGATTCTCTGGCCGCTTTCCGTTTCAATCAGGAATTCCGAATGTCCGATATGCTGAAATATCATCCTTCTTTCCTCCCTGTAAAATAATCCGTTGATATTTCCGGCAGCATTTCCCTTTTTCGGAGAGCGGCTGCCCATTCTCTGTGAATTTGGCCGCAGGCCCTTTCATATGCCGCAGCCCCTTCTTCCCCTGCTTTCAGGAGCATCCTTTTTTCCTTTTTTCCATCGGATCCTCTGTCGCCTGCATGCCTGTTCAGAAGGCTCGCACAGCATTTCGCCTCCGGTCCGAAAGGTCCCTGAAATCCGTCTGCAGGCATCTTCTCCGGAACAAAATCCATCAGAATCCATCCGTTTTCCGTTATCGTATGCCATCCGGCCTGTTTGGCTCTCCGGCAGAAATCAGCCACTTCGTTTTCTTCCGCAACCTTCGGCAGATCCGTGGCATAGAGCGCATCTTCCGACAGGCTGCGGCGAAGGGCCGGCGGACGGCACGATTTTGTGCCGGAAATCAGCATCCATGCTTTCCTGCGCAGCTCATTCAATTTCACGCGCCTCCGCCGGTGAATTTTTCATGGCGTTCCGTACCGTTTCCCTGGCCTTCTCCATTCTTTTCTGCTGGTCTGAATCCATCCCGTCCGGGAATTTCTCATCTGCTGCCAGGCAGCGGTATTGATATCGCCCGTCCTGCTTGTACTTCCAGGTATACAGGGGAATATAACGGACACTTCTCATCTCGGTCTGTTCTTTCCCGACGGAGAATTCCAGCTGCAGCATCATTCCGGCAATCCGGCTGATACTGCTGCGGTCGCCGCTCAGCAATGTTCCCAGGCTCCACACACACAGAACCTGTCGTCCTGTTTCTGCAACTGTCAGCAAATCCGCCCCTGACACAATCCGGCTTCCGGAACCGACAATCAGGTCCGCTCCGGCATCCGCGACTTTCTGTGCAAGCGTACGCATGGCTTTGTCCGGGGATTTACCTGCTTTTCCCCAGTTCAGAAAGACCAGAACCGCATCGGCTCCTTGTTTTTTCGCCTGTGCGATATCTGCTGCGATGATTTCTGCGTCTGCTGCGGGAACCAGGCCGTTGATTCCTTTTTTCGTCATGCTTTTTCTTGTTGCGGCGGGAATGGTGTCCGTATATTGAAGCATCGCGATCTGCATATGACGGAGTTCCGTCATCAGGAAATGGTCATCCGCCTCATCCCCGTAAATACCCAGCGCCTCAATTCCGTTTTCCTGCAGCAGCTTTCTCGTTGCACGGATCCCTGTATCCTCTTTGTCAAACGCTTTCGGGAATCCGCATGCTGCTGTATTGAATCCGGCGCTTCTGAGCATGACAGCAGCGGTGTCAGAAGCTGTGACATCACTGGTGCTTCCGTTTTCGCTCAGAAGGTTTTCCAG
>JAEEGL013170754.1_pt1 | contig 11287 bp, 8 predicted proteins | sample 9134231 | NCBI WGS metagenome assembly JAEEGL01 (sample SAMN16246548, study PRJNA631951) | gut metagenome | biome: gut microbiome; feature: rumen; material: fiber-attached | host: Bos | place: Iran: Karaj | collected 2018-10
TGCATGAATGGCACTTATTTTTTTGCCATCAGAGAAATCAGATAATTATAACTGCAATCAGAAAGAGGAAAAGAAAGCAAATGTTACAGCGGTCAGCGAAAAACTGGATGAGAGAAATTCAGGGAGCATACGGACATAGTATGTCTATTAATGATGCCCTTACGAATTCGCTGCCGTGCACGACAAAACTCGATCTGCGCGCAGATTATGCCCCCAAGGGCGGTATAGGCTTTACAGGGACAGTCCCCGGAATCCGACCATCATGTTTGACTTAGCGAAAGGACTTGAGATTCGGGATGCTTGATAAGCAGGGACTGTCGGGAAGGATGACAGACCTGCTTTTTTTTAATGCCATTTGGCGGATATGCCCTGCATATCCGGATGGAAATAATTCAAACGGCTGCAGGACAGGCAAAATCGGCACAGGCACGCGGACTGACTAGCAGCCACCCGTCTGTGTGGTGTAATTGGAAACATACCATGTCTTCATCTTCTTGCAGAAGACACTGGAATCGCCGGATCGTAACCGGCCACAGGCTTTCGGGACTGTCATCTTATAGCTGTTTTCAGAATGGAGGGGAAGAGAGGAGAAGATACGAATAACGCTTCAGGAGCCTGGGGCGGTAGCTCAGCGGTAAGAGCAGCGGCCTTATAAGCCGCAGGCGAAAAGGACACGGCAGCACAAGCGAAGCTTGTGTTTTCGACATCCTGCCCGCCCCATATACAACCGAGAACGTGGTGTAATGGCTAGCACATCTGGCTTGGGACCAGGAGGAGGCGTTCGAATCGCACGTTTTCGATGTTGGGAACATAGCTCAGCTGGTGGCAGCGTCTGACTGGTTAATAATACATGCTTCGCATGTATCGAAGGTCGGCGGTTCAAGTCCGCCTGTTCCCGTAATCCGGATATCGTACAGCTTGGTCAGTACAGGGCGTTGCCAACGCTCAGGCGCCGGTTCAAATCCGACTATCCGGTCGATGCCCGTATAGCATAATGGCAGTGCAGCTGTTTCGTAATCAGCGGATAAGTGTTCGATTCACTTTATGGGCTTCATAACATGCCTTTGTCGTACAACGGTAGTACTCCTGATTTGTAATCAGGGTATCCTGGTTCGAATCCGGGCATAGGCTCTGCGGGATACTTTGGAGAGGATCCATACTGGCCTCATAAGCCACTGACGGCGGTTCGAATCCGCCTCCCGCGATTTATTGCAGAATGGTCCGACTGGTAAGGCAGCACCCTCATAAGGTGTGATATGCCGGTTCGAATCCGGCTTCTGCAAGTACATTTGCCGCCGTAGCCGAATTGGCATAGGCAACTGGCTAAGGACCAGAAATCTGGGAGTTCGAATCTCCCCGGCGGTATAAGCCCGTGTGATGGAAATGGAATACGTACTGCGTTCAGAACGCAGGTTTTGCGAGTTCGAATCTCGCCGCGGGTAGTTGGCTGGAGTGGTGGAATTGGAATACATGGTCGGTTCAAACCCGATGTTTTCCCGGTTCGAATCCGGGCTCCAGTATGATGGCTGCATACTTCAATGGTCAGAAGGCCGGACTGTCGATCCGGAGATCCGGGTTCAATTCCCGGTGCAGTCGCTTCTTATGCGTCGGTATGCCTAGCGGCGAGGTTGCTGGGTGTCCGGGGGACACCCGTTCAGCAACGACCGGAGCGAAGCGTAGACCGGCGGACTGTAAATCCGTTACACGAGAAACATCGGTAGTTCGAGTCTACCCCGGCGCATTTATAAAAGGGGTCTTAGCTCATTCGGGAGAGCACCTGTGGCAGCAGCGAAGCTGATGCTGCATGCGAGGAGGCGGCGGGATCGGTCTCCGTTCCACTCCGGTCCGCGCAGAACCGACGTCCACCGGACGTCGTGCGCCCCGCAGGCTCCATTGCCGATAGCACATCGGTACATTTGATATATGCCGGCGGTAGCTCATTTGGTAGAGCACTGATTAAAGCGGATCCTGTTCGGGATCTTTACCGCAATTCTTCTGGACTCAGAAGTAATCGGTTCGAATCCGATCCGCCGGCCTTGGGACACTAACAGCAACATTCAAATAGCTATGAGAGCGCACGACTTCTAATCGTGGAATAAAAGTGTGTCCTGCACATGTGACCCTTACAGCAACGATTCCACTCAATGGACGAGAACAGACGGTAAATCTGTGGCGGTTCGATTCCGCAGGAACAGGGTCATGAAATTTAGTAACAAAGAAATCTGAGAGAGGAGGAGAGACAGATGAATTTCGCAGAAGCAGCAAGGAACAACAGCATTTTTACGCGTACGGAGAACGGCGCTGTCGCGCTGAACACGACCGGCGATGCCAGGCTCGACCTGTTCGGCACGATCGGGGCCCTGCGCGGGGCTGAGAAAGAGCGGATCAGCCGCCTCTTCTCAGAAGCATACCGTCAGGATCCGTTGTTCGCGACCAAGATCGCTTTCTACGGTCGTGACGTCAGGGGCGGCCTCGGCGAGAGGGAAACTTTCCGTACAATCCTGAAGGAGATGGCACAGTTTCATCCGGAAGCCCTGCGCCCGAACCTTGACCTGATCGGCGTATACGGCCGCTTCGACGACCTGTACTGCCTCATCGGCACACCTCTGGAAAACGAGATGTGGGCGGCGATGAAGGAGCAGTTCGAGGAAGACCGCCGGAACCTGAAGGACGGCAAGTCCATTTCCCTTCTGGCGAAGTGGATCAAGACCGCCGACGCTTCCTCTGCAAACACCAGAAAGCTCGGCATCCTGACGGCGCAGAAGCTCGGCTATGACGTATACACCTTCAAGAGGATCGTCCGTGCGATGCGCAGGAAGATCGGCGTGACGGAATCCCTGATGTCCGCAGGACGGTGGGATGAGATCGAGTACTCTGCCGTTCCGTCCAGAGCGATGATGATCTACAGGGATGCTTTCCAGAGACATGACCAGGATCGTTACGGTCAGTTTGTGCAGAAGGCTGTTACCGGTGAAGAGAAGATCCATTCGGCAACGCTTTTCCCGTATGACATTGTGGAGAAGGTGATGACCTGGGTCGACTGGAGCCACTACAGGATTACGGAAGATCCGGCACTCGAGGCACAGTGGAGACAGCTCCCGGATTATGTCGGTGCAGACGTCAACGCGCTTGTTATCGCGGATACGTCGGGATCCATGCACGGAAGACCGATGGCGACGGCGGTCGGCCTCGCGGTGTACTTCGCAGAGCACAACAAGGGCGCATACCACGGAATGTTCATGTCCTTTTCCGGGACGTCGAGGATCCAGGTGCTGCGCGGAGACACGCTGGCGCAGCAGCTTACCGGCATCAACATGAATGACTGGGAGAACAACACTAACCTGAAGGCTGCATTTGAGCACGTTCTGGATATCGCGGTAAAGAATCATATATCGCAGGATGAGATGCCGAAGTCACTGATCGTTATATCCGACATGGAGATCGACCAGTGCGGGGACAGGGAGTGGACCTTCTACGAGAAGATGTCGCAGAGGTTCATGAAGCACGGATACCGGATCCCGAACATCATCTTCTGGAACGTCGCCAGCAGGCATGACGTGTTCCATGCGGACAAGAGCCGTATGGGCGTGCAGCTGGTCAGCGGCCAGTCAGCAACTGTCTTCCGCCAGGTTATGCAGAATGTGGGACTGAACCCGGTGGAGGCTATGGAAAAAGTAATCAATTCAGAAAGATACAGTGCCATAACGGTAGCATAAGAGCATGTTCTCCCTGCGCCGTTATGGCGCGGGGAGGGGAAATGTTTAAGAGTCCGACTTATGGAAAGGTGGACATCAGCCAGATCCCTGACAGGATCCTGATGTTTTACCAGAATCATCAGCAGTATGATATGCCGGTCCACATCATTGTGGGAACGGATTCCCAAAACTTCGACCACACGAAGATCGTTTCGGTAATTGCCGTTGTCTGTGAGGGGCATGGCGGGATCTTCTTCTATGAGATCACACACAAGCCGCTGATCCGGGATGTCCGGACCAAGCTGCATGTAGAGACGAATGACAGCCTGAAGGTGGCTGAGGAACTGGTCGGGATCATGGAAAGCGACGGGAAGTATGAGGAAATGTATCTGAACTGCCCGATCGCGATCCATGTGGACGCCGGCAACAGCACAAACGGAAAGACAAAGGAGCTGATCCCGGAGCTGGTTGGCTGGATCAGGGCCTGCGGCTATGACTGCCAGGTAAAGCCGGAAAGCTTTGTGGCAAGCACGATCGCCGACAGGATCAGCAAGTAATTCCAACCAGCGGGAGAATGACAGCAGTATTTTCCAGCATTACAATCAAACAAAACAAAGCGTAACAAGGGGAAGCAGAGAATGACACAGGCCATGTTTTCACAGATTTCGCATAGGATTGAAAGATCCCGCTGGAGCAGCATCCGGAGGACGATTCATTATGCGGAAATCAGGGTAAGGCACAGGCTGTAATTGGAAACAATGAACCATCAAAAAGCCGTCTGCTCCTGAAATCCAGGGACAGGCGGTTTTTTTGATGGAGGTGCAAAATGCCGGTTATAGACATGGCAGAGACAGGGAAAAACATAATAAGGCTCAGGAAGAACGCTGGATTATCGGTAAAAGACATACAGGCCTGCCTGCAGCTTTCAACACCCAACGCCATATACAAATGGCAGAACGGAGAGTCTCTTCCCACACTCGATAACCTTGTGATCCTGGCGGAAATGCTGGGGGTTTCCATAGATGAGGTAATTGTGACCAAGAGATTTTGAAAATGGTGAGTTCGCCTAACGGTATGGCAGCCGCCTCGAAAGCGGCCAGAGCGCAAATGTGCTTTACAGGTTCAAATCCTGTACTCACCGTAAGCCGGTATAAGCCTAATGGTAAGGCAATGGTCCTGAAAACCATGAGTAGCCATGGAAGTGGTGTCTCCGTTCAAGTCGGAGTGCCGGCGTTATATTGCTGTAGCGTAAACGGATAACGCATCTGCTTCCGAAGCAGAAGATTATGAGTTCAAGTCTCATCAGCAATATTCTGCTTCCGTAGTATAACGGAAAGAATGGCTGTTTCCTAAACAGCAGGTGAAGGTTCGATTCCTTCCGGAAGCATCGGAGGTAGTTCAGATGGTTAGAGCGCCTGTCTGATACGCAGGAGACTGCGGGTTCGAGTCCCGCCCTCCGAACTGTGGCCGTGCCAGAAATGGATAATGGGGCAGATTGTGATTCTGTTGTATGCGGGTTCAAGTCCCGCCGGTCACCTATAGATCTGTGCGTGCAAAGCGTCAGCATAGCTGACGCCGCAGCACAACAGTCTCCAAAACTGTTTGTTTCGGTTCGAGTCCGGACAGGTCTGTTCTGCTGATATAAGCCTAAAGGTAAGGCATCCGCTTGGAAGGCGGAGAGTAATCGCGTAAGCGATGTTTCGGTTCAAGTCCGAATATCAGCGTAAGCCGATATAAGCCTAACAGGTAAGGCAGTGGTTTGCTAAACCATGAGTACTCATGAAAATGGGGTTCCGGTTCAAATCCGGATGTCGGCGTAAGTTCCTGTAGGCTAAGGGACAGACCGCCAGGCTACGAACCTGGAAATGGGAGTTCGAGTCTCCCCGGGAATACTTGTATAATACCGCGAGTCGCTGTGGCGCAATTGGATAACGCACCGGTCGGCATCAGCGAAGCTGATGCTGTAAACACGGTGATTGCAGGTTCGATCCCTGTCAGCGACATTGAGAAGGATGTGAAGGCATGATGAAGATCAGAAAAGAAATAGAAGAGAAGCTCCTGGAGATCGAAAGGAAGGAGAAGGTTCGGATCATAAGGGCAGTGGAGTCCGGCAGCAGAGCCTGGGGATTTGCTTCTCCGGACAGCGACTATGACGTAAGGTTTATCTATGTCCGACAGCAGGCAGATTATCTGATGCTGAACGAGAAGAGAGACGTTATTGAATGGCAGCTTGATGAAACACTGGATATTAACGGCTGGGACGTTAAGAAGGCACTTCGTCAGGCTTATAAAGGAAATGCTGTTCTGTTTGAATGGGCTTTGTCTCCGATCGTTTACAGGACGACAGAGGAATGGGAATCATTCTGGGAGGCTTTGAAGCAGTATTTTGATGCCAGAGCCCTGATCGGCCATTATTATGGAACGGCGCTGAATACCCGGAAATGCTATTTGGGTGGAGAAACGGTCCGCTATAAAAAATATTTTTATGCGCTGCGGCCTCTTCTTGCCTGCAGATATATTGAGGCATTTCAAACTGCTCCGCCAATGAAGTTTCAGGACCTTTGCATCATGCTTCCGGAAGATCTGAAACAGCCTGTAGACAGACTGCTCGAAATGAAGCAGAGGACTGACGAAGCTGGCACAGGTGAGCATATATCTGTGATAGACGAATTTATCAGAACCGAACTGGAATCACAGCATGAAATTCTGGAATCTGCAAATGGCAGGACAGAAAAGGACTGGGAACCTCTGAACAAGGTGTTCAGGCGCCTCGTATATGAAGTGTCATCCGATGACATTGCGGAAGCGAAAGCAGCCATAGTAAGATGACAGAGCGTAAAGAGGGAGGAATTAATCACAATGATCTATACAGCAATGTGCAAACAATTTAAGGAGCAGCAGGTTGAACGTTTCTGCAAGGAGCAGAAGCGCTGGTTTTATGCGCCTTATATTGGTAAGCACACAGGCTGTCGATACCGGAGTACAGGTACGAACTGACATCGGGTAAAGAAGTTGATCCGTAAGATCCCGCTTGCTGATATAAGGCAGGCGGGATTTTTTGTGGAGGTTTTGAGATGGATTACCCGGTGATCGATGTGACTGCGACCGGAAGGAACATCGGAACAATGATCAGAAGAAGCAATTACAGCGTGCCGGATGTGGCGAACTATTTGGGAACGTCACCGTCGCTGGTTTACCGATATATTCGCGGGGATGTATTACCCAGCACAGACCGTCTGCTTGCATTATCCAGGCTCCTGGATGTAACAATTAACGATTTGATATTAACGCTCTGAAAAGAGCGAACATGGCGGTTTCGTCTATTGGAAGGACGTCTGGTTCTCAGCCAGGAAAGACCGGGTCAGTACCGGTAACCGCTACTTTTGGCTCCTTCGTCTAACCGGACAGGACACAGCCCTTTCAAGGCTGAAATGCCGGATCATTCCCGGCAGGAGTCATTTTCGCCATCGTAGCAAAACGGTTATGCACCGGCCTTTTAAGCCGAAAGACGTGGGTTCGACCCCCACCGGTGGCATCGCATTCAAGCGAGGACAGTTGGCAGATACGGTTATTGCGGCGGACTGAAAATCCGCAGGAGTCGGTTCGACACCGACACTGTCCATTGCCTGCCCGCAGGATCAGGCGGTCGCTCCGTGTCTGCACGCGAAATTCGCGCAACCGGATGGACGGGTTCAATCTACGTTCCACTTCGGTCGGCGCTAAACGGATGTCCCCCGGACATCCAGCGCCCCGTTGCGGGCTTAAGCATCTGTAGCTCAACTGGCAGAGCAACGGACTCTTAATCCGGAGGTTGTGGGATCATAGCCCATCAGATGCATTGAAGCGGATTGGTTCAATGGAAGAACGCCCGGCTCTGAACCGGAAGACAGGAGTTCGATTCTCTTATCCGCTGCTATAGGGTTATCGTCTAACGGCAGGACACAGGACTTTGATTCCTGCGGTGTCGGTTCGAGTCCGGCTGACCCTGGTCGAAATCGTGCGTTCGGCGATCTCACGACGTCGAACGTATTTTCTTGTGTTCTGAGCAATGAAATGTACATGGCCTTTGAGAGAATATGATTGCGGCAGGGACCGTACGTGTGAAAGAAGGCCGAAATGTATTATTGCAGCAAGAACAGTAAAGAAAAGATAGCACACACAGAGAGCTGCCGGTACGCAAAGCGGATGCAGCCTCGCAATACAATCATGTATAAGAATGCGATCGAAGCCAGAAATGCAGGTTATAGAGTCTGTAAGTGCTGCGCTCCGATCAAGACATACGTTAAAAAGCAGGATAAAGAAATCGACCAGTACTGCCAGCAGGCAGGAATCTCCTGCCAGATCGACTGGAGGGAAGGATGCCTGAAGGTGGCAACCTCATACAGCCAGTGGAAGATCATCGTTAACGGAAGAGATGACTATATCTTCCTATATCATAAGAACTTCCATCGTTTTGGAATCAATAACGATGATCTGGTTCCCGGATATCACAGTCAGAAAACCAGAAAGAGCGACATTCTTGGATATCTGGAATATGTAACAGCGCATGACTCATATCGAATCAGCAATCCGGTGCAGGGAAAAGCGTTTCAGTCGGCAGAATCTCATCCCAGGAAAGGCAGCAAGAAATTCCGGGCACAGGAGCGCCGCCAGAAGAACCGGGAAAAGCGCCGCAGCGTTGCCAGAGTACTGGATCTCATCGAAGCGATCCACAACGAGCAGGGGTACAGACAGGCAGTGATGATATAGCGGTACTGGCGAATTTAAAAATCAGAGGAACCGATGGCATGAATCAGGAATAAAGAGGAGGAAATTGACATGAAGCGCATATACTTTACGATTGCAGGCACAAATCATCATTACGGGCAGGTGTTCTTTGAGCCTGGGATGGAAGTCCGTCTGGTGAAGGAGCCGGACAATGAGTACGATAGAGAAGCTATCAAGGTTGAACTAGAGGGGCTGGGTCTGGTCGGTTATGTGGCCAACAGCCCTTACACGGTAGAAGGAGAGAGCTACAGCGCCGGCAGGATATACGACAAGATCGGCGATACAGCGGAAGGCATAGTGCTGTATGTGCTGCCCAAAGGAGTGTTGTGTTATGTGAACGGCGAGTGTCTGCTGTAGATAGCCGACAATTAATAGGCTGATTAATACCTAGAAGACAGTATAGATTGCACCAAAATTGGAAATTTCTAGTTTTCTGCTAATCGGAGACCTCATTTTTCTAACGACTTAAAGATATTCGGAAAGTGTTGAAATATGCACATGTATAAATTATAATCTGCTAAAGAACAATAAATATAGAATCTTTAGCTGATTATAGGATTGAGAATAATGTTAATAGGAAGGGAAAAAGAACAGGAATATCTTCGCTCGGCTTTTCAGGCAGACCGTTCCAGGTTTATTGCCGTATATGGAAGGCGACGTGTAGGAAAGACATTTCTGATAAGGGAAACATTTGACTATTCATTTACATTTGCGCATGCCGGACTGGCAAAGGGTAAGTACCGGGATCAGTTGAATGCATTTACCGACTCTCTCGCAGATGCAGGTGCTTCAGATGTTATACCTCCCAAGAACTGGATGGAAGCTTTCAGACAGTTAAAAAAGTTTATAAGTGAATCACATGATAAAAGAAAAGTAATCTTTATTGATGAACTATCTTGGATGGATACTCCGCGCTCGGATCTCATCATGGCACTTGAGTATTTCTGGAATGGATTTGCATCGGCCAGAAAGGATATTGTGCTGATCATATGTACATCTGCAACATCGTGGATACTTAAAACGGTCATTCATGATAAAGGCGGTTTGCATAACCGAGTTACGGACAAGATCCCCCTGCAGCCTTTTAACCTTTACGAGTGTGAAAGGTTTCTTGAGAGCAAGGGTATTGTGATGGATCGTTATGATATCCTCGAAGGCTATATGGCAATGGGCGGAGTGCCATATTATTGGGACTTTATTCAGAGCGGCAAAAGCATGACGCAAAATATAGATACTATGTTTTTTGACAAGGATGCTTTGCTCAAAGGAGAATTTGACTACCTTTATGCTTCTGTTTTCAGAAAACCGGAGGATTATATCAAGATCATCAGGGCACTCGCAAAGAAAAAAGCCGGAATGCAGAGAGCGGAAATATCCCGGGAAACGCATCTTGCATGTAATGGGGCCTTTTCTCAGAAAATTGAAGAGCTGGAAAGCTGTGGGTTTGTTCGAAGGTACCATGAGTTCGGAAAAAAGAATATGGGAGCAGTTATTCAGCTGATCGATAACTATACGTTGTTCTATTACAAATTCTTGGAGAACCCGCCAACAGATTCCAGGTACTGGGAAAAATCAATTGACTCACCAATCAGAAGAGCGTGGGAAGGTCTGGCTTTTGAACGGGTATGCCTGCAGCATTCGGAACAGATAAGAAACAGGCTCGGAATAAGCGGCGTCCTGACGGATGAATGCTCATGGCGATGTGCATCGGATTCGGACAAGGGTATTTATGGATCTCAGATTGATCTTGTAATTGACAGAAAAGACAGGGTCGTGAATCTTTGTGAGATGAAATATTCTGAACTGGATTATTCAATCACGAAGGAATATGACAGGAAGCTGAAAGAAAAGATCAGTGATTTTCGAAATGTAACGAAAACAAGAAGTTCGATCTATCTGACGATAGTAACAACCTATGGCCTGGAACGAAATAAGTATTCGGGGCATGTTCAGTCTGTAGTAACGGCGGAAGATCTGTTCCAACCAAAATGGATATAAACTGCTAAAAAGAGAGCCTTTGACCACCTTTAGCAGTTTTTAAAAGGCTCGATTTGAAGTCTCGTTGCCACCGATACCATGCCGTGTATGGCGGACACTGTTTGCTAATTCCGGCGCGTGCTGGAAAAGCCAGCTTGCGTCAAAATTGGAAATTTCTAATTTTCTGCTAATCAGGGATCCCATTTTTCTAATGACTTGGAGGAACGCGGACGAACACGACGCGACTCGGAAACTTGGGAATTCCTTAGAAATTCAGGCTTTTGAAGGCCTTCATTGAACTCTAATAATCGTCAAAAAACACGCGGCCTTGGTTCTCCTAAGCGGTAGGTCGGGTGTTCGAGTCACCTCGCGGACGCTGGCAAGAACCGTCTATTTTTATCTGAGATTCAGATAAATCTGACGGTTCTTTTTCGTTCCGAGAAGCAGCTAATGGGCCTTAAAGCAATTAGCAGGTTGCTAATAAAAAAGCCTGATTTCCAACGGGCGGTTTCGGAATGGCTTCCCGAAGATATGCTAATTTTGGTGAACGCTTCAGAAATGGCCTGTATACATAGGAGTTCAGACAAGGATTTTCCTAAAGAAAATAGTTTTCTGAATGGAGTATTTTCTTATACGACTCATAAACAGGGGAAGCAACTGCCTGGTCGATTAGTTTGAGCTCTTTCAGTTTATAGACATGCAAATAGCATTCGTCGGAGTTAGATGATCTGCGGCATCTGGGTGGGATCGATTTTCCCTGAAGAATTCCTTTACATCATAAAGTTTCTGCGTGCTGTCCCGTCTTCTTATATGAGCCGGCCGAGACCTCTCTTTGGCAGCATTGAGAA
>JAEEGL013887716.1_pt1 | contig 11287 bp, 7 predicted proteins | sample 9134231 | NCBI WGS metagenome assembly JAEEGL01 (sample SAMN16246548, study PRJNA631951) | gut metagenome | biome: gut microbiome; feature: rumen; material: fiber-attached | host: Bos | place: Iran: Karaj | collected 2018-10
AGGTGAGCGCCGAATCCATCAGGCGGTTTCAGCAGGGTAAAAAGCCGCTCGAACTCAAACCCGGCGATTTAATGGCGCTTTTGATTCGCGAAGACGGCCCCAGGCATCCTGAAGTGATGCAGGCGGTGATCTCCAACGCCCCTCAGGGATCCCTCGTGGTCATCGAGCCCAAAACGCGAAAAGTCCTTGCAATGGTAGGGGGTTACAGCTACCGCGATGCCCCGTTTAACCGCGCCTTTTCGGCCCGCAGGCAGCCCGGCAGCCTGTTTAAACCCTTCGTCTGGGGCGCCGCTTTCGAATCCCGCCGGTTTACCCCCGCAAGCACGCTCATCGACGCCCCCGAAACCTGGCGCATGTACCAGGGCCAATGGTGGACCCCTCAAAACTACACCAAGAAATTCACTGGCCCCATCTCCCTGCGCAAAGCCCTCGCAAACTCGGTCAACAGCATCTCGATCAAGCTCGCAAGCGACGTCGGCATCGAGAGCGTCCAGTTTTTTGCCCGCCGCGCCGGCATCCAGTCGCCCCTCACCGACAGCCTGACCCTCGCCCTCGGAGCGAGCGAAGTGACCCCCCTCGAGATCACCAACGCCTACGCCACCCTGGCCTCGGGAGGCCAATATCAGCCGCCAGTATTCATTAATAAAATCGAGAACTTACCCCAAAGTTTACTGGAAGATCTGCCCGAAGAGGAGCCCGTCGAACTCCCCGATCCGCTGCCCGAAGACGAAGTCTGGCTTTTGCGCGAGGTGATGCGCTCCGTCGTCACCGAAGGAAGTGCTCAAAAATTAAAGGCATTTCCGCGATATCTGGTGGGCAAGACCGGCACCAGCAACGATGCGCGGGACGCCTGGTTCGTGGGCCTGCTCCCAGACGTTACGCTCTCGATTTGGCTCGGATTTGATCAGCCGAAAAGCCTGGGCAAAAAGGAAAGCGGCGGCGGAGCTGCGGTGCCCATCGCCCTTCAATATTTGCAAGCAGCCGAAAAAGAAGGAGAAAACTGGCCGCCCATGCCCGACGGCGTGATTCAGCTGAAAATCGATCCGGAATCCGGCCGGCGAACAGAGCAAGGCGGCGTGGATGAGTATTTTCTGACGGGCACCGAGCCCACCGAGTTTGTGCTGCCCGAAGGCGAAACCGACGCTGAAAACTTTTTGAAGCAGGAAGCGCCGACCGCCGATCCCGCAGCGCCTTTTGAAATGTTCATCCCCAAAATTGAACCGGCCGAACTGCCCGAGGATTTAAAGCCCGTAGCCCCCGTCTATATGGAGCCAGCCCCCGAAAAAGATCTTGAAAATCAAGTAGATGCTGAGACTTTACCCGAAGGAACACCCGAAGAGCCTCCAAAGCCTGAAGAAAAGCCCGAAGAGCCTCCAAAGCCTGAAGAGAAACCCGAAGGCGATTTGCAGGCCGTTCCCGATGAAGATGAAACCGACGAGGATGCACCGTGAGCGATTTCTGGATTCACCCCACCGCCGTCATCGAAGGCGATGTTCAAATCGGCGCAGACAGCAAAATCTGGCATTTTTGCAAGATCTTAGGCCCCGCAACCATCGGCGAGCGCTGCAATCTGGGCCAGAACGTGGTGGTCGAGCGCGGGGTTCAAATCGGCAACAACGTCAAAATCCAAAACAACGTCTCGATTTACTCGGGCGTGATCCTCGAAGATGACGTCTTTTGCGGCCCCTCGATGGTGTTCACCAACATTCTCACCCCGAGGAGCCATTTTCCCAGACGAGGCCAGTATTTAGAGACGCGTGTCTGCCGGGGGGCGAGCATCGGCGCCAACGCGACGATCCTCTGCGGGCATCAAATCGGCGCCTACGCGATGATCGGCGCGGGATCCGTGATGACGCACGACGCCATTCCCTATGGACTTTATTACGGTAACCCCGCAAGATTACACGGATTCTGCTGTTATTGCGGCGAAGTCCTCAAGCTCGGCATCGATCCACAGACGGAAGAAACCGCCCAATGCATCTGCGGCCGGCGCTACCAGCGTTCAGGCCTTCAACTCAAGGAGATCACGAATGAAATGGATGGAACGCATCAAAGCTGTAGGCAATAGCGTCCAGCAAACCGGCAAAGCGCTGGCCCAGGCTGCCTTTGAATCCGGGCTCAAAAACGAGCGGCTGCGCAGCTATTTTGAAGCGGCTAAGTCCAAATGGGACAACGCACAATCGAAAATCGAGGCCGCGCTCGATGCTCTCGAAGAAAGCCTGGATGCGGCGTTTCGGCAGGCGGAGGATCGGGTTCACAAATCCCATCGCCAGATCAAGCGCGCCCATTCGGCCCAGAAATACTACGCGCTCTTTGGCTTAAAACCCGGCGCCAGCATCGAGGAAGTGAAGGCGGCCTGGCGTGAAAAGATGCGCCAATGCCACCCCGATCGCTTTGCCCAGGATCCCCAGGCCGAGGCGCGCGCCCAAAAACAGGCTCAGGAATACAACGTCGCCTACCAGGAGCTCACCGCCCTGCTCACCGGCCAGGAAAACCGAAGCCACTAAAGGCGTTACAGCTTCTCCAGGCTCAGCCCGTTCGACCCGCAGAATTCAAAATGCTCCAGATGGAAATCGGGGCGCTCGCGCAGCAAAATGCGTTTGTTCATGCGGGTTTCGAGATCGATCAGCATCGTCTGCTCCTCTTCGCGCAGCACCTTGGCCACGCGGGGGTGAACTTCGACGATCACGGCGGGCTCGGCGATCATCTCGGCCTCGCGCGCCAGGCTGCGGTAAATCTCGTAGGCCACCGAAGTGCGGCTCTTTAAAAAGCCCGAGCCGTCGCAATAGAAACAAGGCTCGCTCAAGGTGCGCAAAAGGGAATCGCGCACGCGCTTCCGGGTCATCTCGACCAAGCCCAACTCGCTGATTTTTAAGATATTTGTCTTCGAACGATCGATCTGCAGCGCTTCGGCCAGGGCGGTATAGACGCGGTTGCGGTTGGCCTCTTTTTCCATATCGATGAAGTCGATGATGATGATGCCGCCCAGGTTGCGCAGGCGCAGCTGATAGACGATCTCGCGCACCGCTTCGAGGTTGGTTTTGAGGATGGTCTCCTCGAGGTTGCGGCGACCCACGTAGCGCCCGGTGTTGACGTCGATGGCGGTGAGCGCCTCGGTCTGATCGACGATGAGATAACCGCCCGAACGCAGCCAGACTTTGCGTCCCAGAGCGCGGTTCAGCTCGATCTCTACGCCGTAGGCATCGAAGATGGGTTCTGAACCGTCGTAAAAGCGGATGCGATCCATATATTGCGGCATAAACCGTCGCATAAATCGCACCAAGCGGTCGTACTCTTCCTTTTGATCGACGATGATGCTGTCGAGATCGGGCGTGACCATATCGCGGGCCGAACGCAGGACGAGATCGAGATCTTCGTAAAGCGTAGCGGGCGCCGAGCAGGTTTCCATGCGGTTCAGGATATCGTTCCAAACCTGCCGTAAAAACTCGAGATCTTCGCGCAATTCCTCGGCGGTACAGCCCTCAGCCGCCGTTCTCGCCACAAATCCGCCGCCTTCGGGCACCAGCGCTTCGAGCAGTTCGCGCAGGCGACGCCGCTCTTCTTCGTCGGTGATGCGCCGGCTGATGCCGATATGCTCCACCGTGGGCATGTAGACCAGATGTCGTCCGGCAATGCTCACATGGTTGGTGACGCGCGCGCCTTTGGTGCCGATGGGCTCCTTTGCAATCTGGGTCATGATCTCCTGACCCTCGTGCAGCAGGTTCTGAATCGGCCGGACCGACAAATCGGAACAAGCTTCGGACACCGTATTGGTGGGGCTCGGAGGCGTCGTCACCTTGGATTCAGCGATATCGGCCACATACAAAAACGCCGCGCGCTCGAGACCGATGTCGACGAAGGCCGCCTGCATGCCGGGCAGCACGCGGATCACGCGACCTTTATAAATATTGCCCACAAGACTCGCATCTTGCCGCCGCTCAACATGAATCTCCGCCACCTTGCCGTCTTCGATGAGGGCAACGCGCAATTCATGGGGCGTGCAGTTCATTACCAGAGAATTGGCCATAGCGTTTTATGATGGCCCGAGTTGACAACAAAGCCAAGTTTTGTCGGGTAACCGACTGTTTTGGTTTTAACCCCCCTGTATTTTCATATAGATACAAAAATTGAGCGAAGACTGAAGTCAGACGCCCGAAGCTCTGTTTTGCGCTTCCTTTAAATGCATCGCGAGGCTTCGCACCAAAGATAATAAAAGTCCTGACCAATAAAAATGCACAGGCCTTCCCCGACGTTCAATGCGTTCGATTCGCCCTAAAAACTGAGTCGCTCCGAACCAGCCATCACAAAACCTTCGATGATCACCTTTCAACAAAAAGCGCTGCCCCGGTTGCCAGCAAATGGGCCAGATGACTCGGTGAATCACGAGCTGATCGCCGATGCAAACAGCAGCCAGATCACCGATTTTTAAACGATTTACGGCTTTAATCCATACTCTGTCGCCATCGCGGATTTGAGGCGACATCGATTGCCCGCGCGCGATCAGCGAAAGGGATTCCCCACGCCATAAAACCTCTCGCACCATCGACAAGAGCGCTCGATCCCCGTCATTTTTCATGCGCCAGGCTCGCCTCGACCGATTCAAACCAGCAGCGCGCATTCTGGCATACCGGATCGTTTTTTTGAGCGCATTTTCCCGTCAGAAGTTCGGCCGTTCCCGGGCAAAAATCGCATAAATTTACATAGTTGCAATCTTTGCATGTCTGAAGGCAATCCTCGCGCGTCACATGAGCGGCCTGAAGCGCTATGGGTGAATTCCAAATCTCCTTTAAAGGCGCCTCGCGGATCGTCCCAAGTCTGAGATTCCAGTTGATACAAGGGAAGACAGCGCCATCGGGGGCCACATAAAGGCTCGAACGACCGGCCGAGCAGACAGCTGCTTTGGGATCCAACGGCAGCGGCCTTTCGGGTTTCCACCCTAACCTAGCGAAATCCCAGGCAAAAAACGCTTTTCGCGCCTCGTCATCGAGTGCAAGTTCCAGAGGGCCAAAAGATCCGTCACGCGCCGGAAAGACGAGAGGCGTTACCTCCCACGAAGCATCAAATTCTTCTATAATTTCAGCAAGTTGCTTAAAGCAACGCGCATTTTTCCGAGTCACGATGGTCTTAAAACAGATGGGCAGGCCCGCGCGCTTCAATGCCTTTGCAGCCCGCATCACCGCCTCAAAGCTGCCGGGTTTAAACGTCAGAGCGTCGTGCTCCCGGGGATCGGCCGAATAGAGCGACATAGAGATCTGGCGAACACCTAATTTTTCCAGAGATTCCGCGGTGTTATCGTCGATCCGAAGCCCATTCGTGATGATCCGCACCTCAAACCAGCGCTTGCGTGCCATCTCCACGATTTGCAAAAAGTCCGGCCGCACAAAGGGATCGCCGCCGCTTAAGAGCAGCGTCATCGTCCCCATCCCGGCCAGTTGATCGAGTAAATCCGAAGCTTCAGCGAGGGTGAGATCCCGGTTTTCGCGCTCGGTTAAGTAGCAATGGGCACAGCGCAAATCGCATTGCCAGGTCACATCCCAATGCACCGACAGAGGCACGCGCTCCTCTTCAACCCAGCCGCAAAAATCTTCTAACCCTTTGAAATCGTTCTCAAAACAGCATCGAGCCATGGGCCATTCCTGGGCACAAAAAGCGCGCCCCCCATCACAGATTCGGCCAGTTTACAAGCGGCATCGAAGACTTGAGCGCAAGCAGTGTATGAGGTTTCATAGAAATGAACGCAGCTGAGCAACAACGCGACCATCTCATCTTTGGGCTTCAAGTCAAAATGCGGCCGCAAATCCTTTTGCAACCAGCCTAAATAGCAAAGCGGTGCCGAAGCCTGAACGAACCTGATTTCACTCGTCTGACTCCAGAACGGCGTGCTCCACAACCGAAATCCATCTCCATCCGGCAAAACCACCGCCCGCTCATCGCTCAGCACGAGATCAAATCCCCCATTCTGTCCTGCCGTGCTCTTCCCTGACTCCGAAGGCCCAAAGCAAAGCCAGCCTTCACCGCGATAAACCGCCCCGCAGGCGTGAAAGATCAAGCCGCAACTGGGTAAAAGCGCAACCTGCAGCACGAGCTCCAGAATCCCCCAAAGCCCTTCCCAACGCGTCAGCACGGCCCGCCCTGTTTTTTGCTGTAAACAAAGCCCCACCGCATAGTTTCGGAGGCGAACGATCCAGTCTTCTGAAGGAAATTCCGCTTGCTCCGGCAAGCCCTGAAGGATCTCTACGGACCAGGCCGCCGGTGCATGGGAGAGAAAAGGCGCGAGGGCTGAAGCGAAGGGAGAGAGCAGAGCGCGAGGTCCATAAAAAGCGATGCAATGACCTGCAACTTCAACAGAAATCGAATACAAAATCTAAGATCTCATATCGCAGCGTTTAGAAACGGGGCCTGTTGTGCTGGTGTTCGGCTTGAGCCCATGGCAAGCCCCCAAAGACTGCCGTTCAAAAACAAGCGAAGACTCAATGCAGGGCTTGACGTAAGGCAAGCGCCTTGGCGACTCCTTTTTGACAGATTCAGGATTCATGAGATCTCCTCAGTAAAAAATGGTCACGCGCAATGAAGCTTCTTTGCATTCAAGATGAGCGACATCGTCGCGCTGATCGCCATTGAAATCGCCAACTCCGGCAAGCCCCAGCAGATGTAAAGTCGTTTTTTCACTCCAATCTGCGCCATCGGTTAAATGAACATCAAATTCATTTTGCTGACCGTTGCCGATCCAGAAATTCGACAAGGGATCCGAGGATCTGCAATGTCCGTAACGTACGGTCGTCGCATATCGCGTATATTCCTCATCGGCATAGCTGGCGATGACATCTTCGCATCCATCGCCGTTCACATCGCCCGCCCAGTCGATCATGCTGCCGTATCCTTTGGGGCCGGAGATGCATTGTTCGAGCGTCCATTCGGGATTGGATGCGGCATCGTAACGGTAAACGCCGATCCGCTTGTTCAGATAATCGCTGACCAGAAATTCTGATTGCCCGTCGCCATTTAAGTCGTGACGGCCCAACAATCCGCGCACATTGTGAATGCAGTCATCCTGATTAAAAATGGCGGCATTACAGGCAGTTGAACGCAGGTCTTCTTCGGTCTCAACCTGGCAGTAAGCTCCATCCCCGTCCTTTTTTTCACCCCACAGCAAATAGCCAAAATGTTCAGCAGGCACATCGAGTTCGGTCAGATCGACTGAAATCAACAGATCTTCGATGCCATCGCCATTTAAATCCCCTGCACCTGCGGCATATTGGGCCAACAAAGAGTTTTTGGGAGAATGAGGGAACGGCGCTTCGATCAATGGCAGGACGTCATACGCAATCTCGCCCGTCCCATCCGGATGACCTGAAATCACCAAACCGGTATAGCCATTATCCAAAACCCCCACGAGCAGATCGTCGCATTGCGGCTCGCCATCGCTCACGATGAAGTTGCCCAATGCGTGAATCTCCGACAAATAAAGGTAATGCCCACTTAACCGGACGACCGCATCGGGCTGACCTGTAAGCGCACAAGGCGCGCTACATCCCCAATAGAGCGAGACAAAAGCCTCGTAATCCGTAGTCATTCCCAGAAGCGCAATATCCTCTAAACCATCACCGTTGACGTCACCCGCCCAAACGCCCGCCAAAGCATGCGTGGCCATATCGGCGTCCGTGATCCGGGGCGGCAATAAGTTCAACGAGCTGGCAGATTCGGCTTCGGAATTCCCCAAAATCACGACGGCCGCAGCACTATCGTAATAGTCGTCCTCCTCAACAGCGTCGTATTGCGTAGCGACCACCAACACATCCGCCAGGCCATCTCCGTTGAAATCGCCGCGCCCCTTCAGCATCGAGTTTTCGGCCCAGAATCCGGAATCTTCGCAATCAGCCCAGGGCTTACCCAACATAGCGGAAAGATTAAAGATTTGCTTTTTCATTCGAAGATCGACGTCGATGGTCGCCAAGTCCGAGGGCCGCAGGGCATCGTCCAAAGCGCGAACGCCAATATGATGAATCTCGTTTAATTTTAATCCGCTCACGGTGATTTGTTCTTCCTGACCAGCATCCACGAGCGCTTCAACCGTCGTATAAGGCTTCAGCTGTTCGAGCCGCTCTACCGTCAGGGGCTGGGCAATATCGTCATAAATCTCGTAGGAAGTCACCTTGCCGCGCCCTTCGCCATCGCTGCTCTTATCGTCGTAAGGCGCCGTAAAGGTGAGGCGGATTTCTGTCGCTCGCGGGTCGGCGACTTCGTAAGCCAGATCGAAAATTTCTGAAGGATCTTCGGGATCTGCGTTGATCGCAATCGTCTTGCAACCGCGATTTTGAACGGCATCGATCGCGCAGAGGGTCAGAGTATTTTGACCTTCGTTCAAAGTCACGATTCCAAAATCTTTGGTCACTTCGAGCCCATCGAGCAGCTCCAGTTCCGTTTGCAGCAATTGCCCGTTTAAGGAGAGGGATGCGGTACGCGAACTGTCGACCCGCGCCTCTGTCACGATGCCCCTCACGTTGAACTGCTGCCCGGGCAAATCGTCGTCGACATCTTCTACAACAATTTGCCCCTCTTCCAGATTGGCAAACGCGATCGCGGGAGCGATCACATCCACAACCAATTCCTGCGAATAAGAAGGCGTTGACTGCTCATCCGTAGACACCAAAAGATAAAGCTTATGGCGGCCCTGAGGGATCTGCACGTTGCTGAAGGCAATTCTCCCGGTCGCGTCCGGAGAGGTCTGAGCCAATACCGTTGAATCGTCGAGCATCAACTGCACGGTGCTGGAACGGCAGGAGTCGCTGTAAAATGAAACGATGCCTTCAACCTGGATCTTTAACCCATCCGCCGTCGCATTGCCCGCTGCGGGACCAAACAAGAGTTTTTGCGTCGGAGACGGCGAAGAGACATCCGCAATTTTGGTAAACGAACTCACGCAGCCATCGATATCGACCATCACGTTGATTTTGTCGCTTTGCCACACATTGCCGCAAAGATCGGTGGCCTGAGCGGTGAGCGCATGGCTGCCCGGAGGCAGAGTCAATCTCGCATTAATTTCAGAATATCCGTTATAAATCAAAGAGTTAGGCGATGTTTTAACCGGACTTCCATTGCTCAGAATGCGCACTTCCTGCCCCGATTCGAGCTCATTGGCCGCAGCAAACGAAACCGTCACATCGGTCTGGAATCCATTCTGACCATTTTGATCGGCATCGTCGAAGGCCTCCAGATGAACCCCATTCACAAGCCCGCTCAGCAACGGGTGAGGCGGCCTCGTATCCACTTTAAACGACTGTGTCAGCGGTCGGCTCCAATCTTCGAGATGAGCGCTCGTCTGCGAAAATCCATTTAAAGATCCAGCATTTCCACAAGAATCGACGGCCCAGAGCGCCAAAGCATGCTCACCTTCCGATAACGTCGCCGTCTCAAATACGACGTGATCGCCCGCGCGCATGGAGGATGGCTGCAAAGCGCCATCGATGCTTAAAAAGATCTCGATCTCTTCTCCGGGCTCCCCACGGGCCTGAGCCGAAAAAGCTTTTTGAAATCCGGGTGTTGTTAAATCGTTATCTTGTTGAATGTTAAAGCAGACTTCGGAAGACCAATCAAAAAGCAGGACCTGCGGGGACTGGGCATCGACGCGCAGAGGCAACCGGAATCCCCCTTCACTGGGTTGCAGAATGGAGTTGCCTGATTTTTCTGACCCCCCCACATAAAAAGCGTAATCGCCATGAAGGAGAGAGCGCGCGTCCAGCCGGACGTGACCGTTCGACAGCTGCCCGGATCCCACGACCACCGCGTTCGGATCGCGATAAACCTTCACTTCCTGGCCGTCCTCCATGCCTTCAATTTCCACATCGAGGCTGTAAGTAGCTGCATTTCCACCATGATTTTCAACCAAGCCTTCTTTGCGGTTCAGGCAGCCGTCGCCATCGGCATCCTGCAGAACGGTCATGGAGACCACTTTGGGTAAGCTGCAATCGGCCCTCAGCGAAATCAGGTTGGAGGTTACAACGACGCCATTTTCGGAACCCACAAGCCTCAATTCATACACGCCATCGTTCAGGCTGACGGGGCAAACCAACAGCGCATTTGTATTCTGGCGGTTATTCCTGAACCTGCATTCGCCGGTCAGCACATTCGAAAAACCGTTGCAAAGTTCACTGGTTGTGCCATTTAAGCTGGAAGAGCAAACTGCAAATTGCGCCGAAGGCGTAAAGCCGCCCACCAAAGCCTGCAGCGAAAACTGACAACCATCCTTCGACGCATCGGCATCCATCCGTGCATTCACCAGATCGTCGGTCGCAGGCGGGATGAGATGAAGCTCGTTATTCGAGAAAACCTGGTAAGTGGTGCTCGCTAATCCCTTGTTTTTACAATCATCTTCCGTTGAGAGCGCCCATTCGATTTCGCCCTCCGGCAAAGTGAGCTGCTCAAACTGCACCGTCGCGCAATCTCCCGAAGGGATCTCTTTTGCAAAATTCAGCACATTGGTTTCACCCAAACTGAACGCCTGCCGGACTTCCAGATGGAGCGTTTGTCCCTCTGCGCCGCAAACCTCCACCAAGGGCGTGACCTGAATGCCCAAATCCTGAATCTGCTCGTCATAAATAGAAGTGATCCACTGACCCGGTGCGGGATAAATGATCGAAACGGTCGGCTCCTGACGATCGATGATGGGCACAGGATAGCGAGCCTCTGCCGTTTGCCCTGCAAGATCCTGAACCTGAGCGGTGATTTCGCAGGTCTCGTCTCCGAACAACGCTTCCGGCAACGTGATGGGCTCAAAGCGAATCGAACCGTCCGAAGCGACCAGACCAGTGGCGGAACTTTGAGTCCCTCCGCATTGCGCCTGAATTTGCGCCTGCTGCCCGGCGGCCACAAACCGGGTCTGACCTTCAAAAGCGATCTGAAGCCCCGGAGCCTCATCGAGATCTTCAAACGCTGCATTCAGGCAACTTGAAAGGTTGTTGAGCAAAAGCTGCGGTTTTTGGAAGGTGAGATCGATCTTAGCCCAGCCGCTGTTTGAAAGCCCCGAATGCGCATTCAGCTCAAAAGACAGGTCGTTTTCGCCATTGGTGGGCACCGTTACGCGCACGGTCGCCTGGCCCTGTTCATCGATGACAGCAGGACCAAAATCGACGTTTTCTCTTGTTTTTACGGTCACATAGACGTCCCAGCCCTGCGGCAGATCCGAATCGAGCCGCACGTCCCACTGGAATCCGGGCTGTTCGGGATCCAAATCCGCAGAAGCGGCAAGCAGCTGACCTTCGACGGGAGAAACCAAATCCAGACGCGGTGC
>JAEEGL014795693.1_pt1 | contig 11287 bp, 6 predicted proteins | sample 9134231 | NCBI WGS metagenome assembly JAEEGL01 (sample SAMN16246548, study PRJNA631951) | gut metagenome | biome: gut microbiome; feature: rumen; material: fiber-attached | host: Bos | place: Iran: Karaj | collected 2018-10
ATCGCGAAATCCTCCATCGCCGAATACAGATACTCCTCCACGCTCTTCTGGATGCGGTGGATTTCGTCGATGAACAGGACATCCCCCTTCTCCAGGTTCGTGAGCATCCCGGCGAGGTCCGCCGGCTTGGCGAGGATGGGCCCCGACGTCGCCTTCACGTTGCTCCCCATCGCGGCGCCGATGATGTAGGCCATCGTCGTCTTCCCCAGCCCCGGCGGCCCGCACAGCAGCACGTGGTCCATGACGTCCCCGCGCCCCTTGGCGGCTGCGACGCTGAGCTCCAGGCGTTCCCGTATCTTCTCCTGCCCGATGAAGTCCGCGAACCTCCCCGGCCGCAGAGTCAAATCGAACTCCGCGTCCGCCCGGTTCAACGTATCCGAAACAAACCTTTCGCCCATAGCCCCTCCATTAAACCACGCCCCCCCTCCCCCCGCAAGCCCCAACCCTCCCCCTGGAGCGGGACGTCCTTGTCCATGACTTTTGCCTTCCACCTGGACAGGGGTGGAAGCGCACTCGCCCCCCAAGCCACAGGGAACTCGACGAACTGTTCGAGTCCCTCCCCCGGCTCGATGCGGTCGGCGGCGACAACCTCCACGTCCTGTGGTTGAGGGGGAAGCGAAATTCCATCTCCGCGTTCATGAACCTCCCCCGCAAAAAACAGGCCGCGAAGCCCTCCTCTCCACATCCATTGGTTCCCTATAGAGTTCTTCCGCTTCAAACCGTCCCACTGAATCACACAAGACTCTCCCCCCATCTATGTAATCTTCCCCTGCGCTATAGCCCCCGCTCCTTTTCTCTCGCCCTTTCCGACGCCCCCCTGCTACAGTTGTTCCATCATGATTGCCTTCCCCCTCACCCTCCGTCCGTGGCTCCTTACCGGATTGGCCATACTCCTTTTCGCCTCCGTTTTCGGGCTCTTCTCCCCCTCCATCCACTACGGCTTTGTCTACATGGATGACCATGCCTATGTCGTGGACAACCCTCTCGTGCTTTCCGGCCTTTCCATCCACAACCTCTGCGGCGCATTTTCCCCCCCCCCTTCCGAATTCGGCATGTACCTCCCCCTGCTTTGGATCTCCTACATGGCGGATGTCACGCTCTTCGGCGCCTCCGCCTCGAATCCCGCACCGTTCCACGCCGTGAACGTCGCCCTCCACGCCGCTGATGCGGTTCTCTTCTTTCTCCTTCTTCTCCGTTTTTCCCGGCTCGTGTCATCCTGTCCCGTTGCCAGCATCGGCTCAAGCATCCGGCATCCTGCATCCAACGCCTTTTCCCTCTCGCTGCTCACGCTTCTGTGGGCTCTCCATCCCCTCCGCGTCGAATCCGTCGCGTGGATTGCCGAACGCAAGGATTCCTTGTCCCTCTTCTTCGCCCTCCTCTCCCTGTTGGCTTATCTCCAGGCAACCGCCCGCCCCCGCTCCGGCAACATGGTTCCCAACAGCCTCCTCGGGGCATTCTCTTTGGGGGTCTTCGGTGCGGCCCTTCTTGTCAAGCCAACCCTCGTTCCCTTCCCGTTGCTTCTGCTCGCCATCGACCGCTTGGTTTTCGGGAGGCCTTTCTCTTGGCGGTTCGTTCGTGGCAAAATTCCTTTCTTCCTTCTGTCCGCCGCGGCCGCCCTGGCGACCCTCTGGGGGCACCGCCTGTCCCATCCTCCAGTCCCTCTGGGCAGCCGCCTCGGACAACTGCCCCAGACCCTCGCCCACTATCTCGATTGTTCCCTCTTCCCGCGCCATCTGTCCGTCCTTGTCCCCGACCCCGCCCATGCCCTCGTCCCGGCCCTTTGTGCCGTACTTCTCCTCGGTGCGATCCTCTTTTGCGCCTTCCGCTTGCGCCACCGCGCCCCCCTGTTTTCCTTGGGTATCCTTTGGTATTTCCTCTTCCTCTTGCCTGTCTCCGGCCTTTCGGCCATCCCGAACACACCCGTCGCCGACCGCTTTTCCTACGTCTCCGCCCTTGGCCTCTCCATCGCCTTGATTCCCCTTTTCAACACCGCAACCTTCTCTCCCCGAATCCGGCACACGGCCACCGCCCTCCTCGCCGTTGCCCTCCTCGGCTTCTCCGTCCTTTCCCTCCGCCTCCTTCCCAACTGGCGCTCAGGAGACGCCCTCTATGCCCGTGCCCGTCTGTTTTCTCCGCGCCACCGAATCCTGCTCTCTTTCGACTTCGGGCGGGCCTTCGCCTCGGGAGCGTTTCCGGCGGCCCGGGACATCGCCGCCGCCGCCATGGCCATACACCCCGACGCCCCCCAGTTCGCCGTTTTCCATGCCATGGCCCTCGCAAACACGGATGGTCCCGAAGAGGCCTTCGGGTTCCTCGCCTCCCGCCGTCCGGCTTCCGGTCAATACCTCGGCGAATGGGCATGGGAAATGGCCTCTCTGGCACTTCGGCTCGGCCGCCCTGCCGAGGCCATCGCCTTTGCGGACCTTGCCGAATCCGAGCTCCCTGCATCTTCGGACCTCCATGGCAATCTCTCCCGCCTCCGTGCCGCAGCCAACGCCGGGGCCCCCGCCGATGCCCTCCCCCACTACATGTCGCAGTGGAAGATTCACGAACGGACCGACGCCCTCGAATTCTTCCGCCGCCTCGTCGCCGCCTATCCCTCCCGCCCGGACGTCCTTGCCAACGTCGCTTGGATTCTTTCGACCGCCGACTGGTCCCCTGCCCCTCCTTCCGAGGCTGTCGACCTCGCCCGGCGCGCCCTCGCGCTCGTTTCCGGCACCCCGCCGCCGGAACTCCTCGACACCCTCGCCGCGGCCCTTGCCAACGCCGACGATTTCCATGCCGCTGTCGCCGCACAGGAACGCGCCATCTCCCTTCTCTCCTCCGCCTCCCCCTCCCGGCCAGACTATCTCGCCCGCCTGGCGCTCTACAGGCGAGCCGCCCCCTACCGCCATGACATTGGAACCCCTTGACCCGTCGGAACCCCACATCACTGCCGATTCCATGCATTTCTTGCCATGAAACCCATCACTCCCATCCTAAAAAACCTCTTCCCTCCCCTCCTTCTCTTTCTCGCGGCATTTGCGCTCTTCGCTCCCTCCGTCCGCTATGGCCTCGTCGATCTCGACGACCTCACCTTCGTCATCCGGAATCCCATCGTCGCCGACGGCTTTTCCTGGGCATCCTTCGGCCGCGCTTTCACCGCCCTCCACGGCGATGGTGCCATGTACACCCCTCTCCTGTGGATTTCCTACCTTCTCGACTCGTTGTTTTTCAATGCCTCGCCCAGCACCCCCTGGGGCTACCACCTGACCAACGTCCTCCTCCACGCCGCCAACGCCGTTCTTCTCTATTTCATCCTCCTCGCCGCCGTCCGCCACCCGGGCCTGGCCTTCTTTGCCGCCGCGTTCTGGGCCTTCCACCCCCTCCGCGTCGAATCCGTCGCCTGGGTCACCGAACGCAAGGACACCCTTTCCACCTTCTTCGCCTTCGCCTCCATCCTCTTCTACCTCAAAGCCTTTTCACCGCGTGGCGGCACGTCTTCCCCTCATGACGGGGGCCCGGGGGCGCAGCCCCCGACTTCCTGTTTCCCGCTTTTCACTTTTCACAGCGGCGAATGCAAGCAGTGCCTCGCACTGCTTGCATTTGCCGCCGGGCTCCTCTCCAAACCCATGCTCGTCACCCTCCCTTTCCTCTTCCTCCTCCTCGACTGGTGGCCCCTCCGCCGCTTCACCCTCCGCGACGCCCCCCGGGCCCTGCCCCGCCTCGCCCTCCGCAAATGGCCTTTCTTCCTTCTGGGAACCATTTTCTCCATCTTCACCTACCGGCTCCAAACCAGCGCCATTGCCGACCTTCCGCTCTCCTTGCGCCTTGTCCGCATTCCCGTCAACTACCTCTATTACCTTGTCCGCACGTTCTTTCCCGCAAACCTCTGTCCCGTCGCCGACGGTTTTCCGCACACACTTCCCTGGCTTCTTGCCGCCGGAACCGCATTCATCCTTTTGGCCATCCCGGCCATCCGCCTCGTCCGGCGCGCTCCCGGTGTTTGCGTAGGTATTCTCGCCTTTGCTGGGCTCCTCTTCCCCGTCTGCGGCATCGTGTTTGTCGGCTCCGCCCCCGTGGCCGACCGGTACACCTATCTTCCCTCGTTAGGTATTTCCCTGGCCCTGGTGGCGTTTCCGGCCCTCCGCCCGCCGCGATTGGCCGCCCGCCGTCCGGCAATCCTTGTTCTCATGGCCGCCATCCTCGCCGCGGAGGCCCTCTCGACCACACGCCTCCTCCCCGTCTGGAGGTCCTCTTCCACCCTCTTCGAACGCGTCCGCCGCCTCTCCCCCGGCCAGCGTCTCCTGGCCGTCTATGACTTCCGGCATGCCCAAGCCGCAGGAAACTATCCCGCCGCCCGCGACACCGCGTTCCGCTTTCTGCAGGCAAACCCCTCCGACCCTCAATTTGCCGTCTACCTCGCCATGGCCATTGCCAACACCGACGGCCCAGCCCAGGCTTTCGACTTCCTCGCCGCCCGTCGCCCCGCCCCCGGGCAATACCTCGGCGCATGGGCCTGGGAAATGGCCACCCTCGCACTTCGACTCGGTCGTCCCGACGACGCCCTTGCCTTCGCCGGACTCTCCTCCGCCGAACTCCCCCCTGGCGACGGCCTCCGCCACAACCTCGCACGCCTTCACGACGCGGCCGCCTCCACCGATCCCGCCGCGGCCCTCCCCCACTACATTTCCCAGTGGAAGCTCTACGAACGCTCTGACGCCCTCGAATTCTTTCGCGGCCTCGTCGCCGCCTATCCCTCCCGGCCCGACGTCCTTGCCAACGTCGCCTGGATTCTTTCGACCGCCGACTGGTCCCCGGCGCCCCCCTCCGAAGCCCTCGACTACGCCACTCGCGCCATCGCGCTCGCCGGCGGCCAGCCCCCCCCCGGGCTCTTTGACACTTATGCCGCCGCCCTCGCCAACGCTGCCGACTATCCCGCGGCAGCAGCAGCCCAGCAACACGCCATCGACCTCCTTCCCGCCGCATCCCCTTCCCTTCCTGCCTACCTCGCCCGCCTCGGGCTCTACTTGCACTCCACGCCCTGCCGCGAAGACATCGGCCTCCCCTGACAGCCCGCCCCACCTGCCACGGTTTTTCACGTGTCTTTTTCTCTTTCTCCTGCCGTATTGCCTCCGGCGGTGTTTCCCTCGGGCGGGGGATACTGCAAAACCCCGTTTTCCTTTTTTCCTTCTTTCTCCTTTTCCCTCTCTGCTATCGTACTCCCGCCATGAAAAAACTCCGCCCCCTTTTTCTCCCCCTTCTCCTCTTCCTCGCGGCTTTCGCGCTCTTCGCCCCTTCAATCCGGTACGCTCTTGTCAGCCTTGACGATTCCCTGTTCATCGTCAACAACCCCATCGTTTACGAAGGCTTCTCCTGGTCCGCTCTCGGCCGGGCCTTTACCGCCCTCCACGCCGACCACTGCATGTACACCCCGCTCCTGTGGGTCTCCTACCTGTTCGACTCCCTCCTTTTTCACGCTTCCCCCTTCAATCCCTGGGGCTTCCACCTGACCAACGTCCTCCTCCACGCCGCCAACGCCGTCCTCCTCTACTTCATCCTCCTCTCCGCCGTCCGCCGCCCCTGGCTCGCCTTCTTCGCCGCCGCCTTCTGGGCCCTCCACCCCCTCCGCGTCGAATCCGTCGCCTGGGTCACCGAACGCAAGGACACCCTCTCCACCTTCTTCGCTTTTGCATCCATCCTCTTCTACCTCAAGGCCTGGGGGCGCGGGCGGCCCGCCCGCGACAGTGGCCCGGGGGCGCAGCCCCCGCCTTCCACTCGTCACTCGTCACTCGTCACTCGTCACTGCGGCTACGGCATGCAGTGCCTCGCACTGCTTGCCTTCGCCGCCGGCCTCCTTTCCAAGCCCATGCTCGTCACCCTCCCCTTCCTGTTCCTTCTTCTCGACTACTGGCCCCTCCGCCGCTTCACCCTCCGCGACGCCCCCCGCGCCCTCCCCCGCCTTGCCCTCGGCAAATGGCCCTATTTCCTGCTCGTTCTTCTCTTCTCCCTCCTCACCTACCAACTCCAGGACGAAGCCATCACCTCCGCACCGCTCTCTTTCCGCCTCATCCGCATCCCCGTTAATTACCTTTTCTACCTCGCCCGGACCGTTTGGCCCGTCGGCCTTTGCCCCCTGTTTCCGGGCTTTCCCCATTCCCTCCCGTGGGTCCTGTCCTCCGTCGCCTGCCTCCTCGGACTTGCCTTCGTTGCTTTCCTTCTCTTCCGCCGCGCCCCCGGCTTTCCCGTGGGCCTTCTCGCCTTTGCCGGACTCCTTTTCCCCGTCTCCGGCATCGTCTTCATCGGCACCGTCCCCGTCGCAGACCGCTACTCTTACGTCCCTTCCCTCGGCCTCTGCCTCGCCCTCCTCGCCATCTTGGACGCCTACCGCCCCACCCGCCGCGCCCAATTGTGCATTGTGAATTGTGCATTGTGCTTTGTCCTCGCCGCATTGGCGGCGGTGACCGTCCGCATCCTCCCTTCCTGGGCCGACTCCGATGCCTTTGCCCGGCGCGCAGGTCAAGTTGTCCCCGGACATCCTCTCCTCCTCCGGCAACGCTTCAGTGAGGCCTTTTTCAATCGAAACGACATCCCCGCCGCCCGCTCTGCGGCCGACATCATCTGGAGGACCCAATCCCACGCAATCCCGTTCAGCGTCCTGGCCAAAGTACTGGCCACCAGCCAGACGGAATCCTCATCTGCGGCCATCGCCTTCTTCGAAGCCCTCCCCAATCCGCCTGTCGCCGAAGACGATGCCATGGACGCCCTCCGCCTGGCTCTCGCCGTTCTCTATACCGACACCGGGGATTTCGACAAGGCCACCCTCCACCTCGATGCCGCCATCGCCAAGGCCGAAAGGAACCCGAAATTTGCGGAGCTCGACCGTTCCATTGCCTTTTGGTGCCACATCTCGCAAAACCGATCCGACCTCGCCGGGCAGGACGCCCTTCGGATTCCTTCCATGGACACCGAAAAACTCAACTCTCCCGAAAACTTCCTTGTCCCGCTCGCGGCCATGTGGAATTCCGGTCTCCGCCGCCAGACCCTCCCCCACCTCCTGCGCCTCGCCGGCGACGCCCCCCGCAACGCCGCCCTACTCAACAATCTCGCCTGGCTCCTCGCAACGGCCCCCAACTCCCCCGCCCCCCCCGATGAAGTCCTCGACATCGCCCGCCAAGCCCGCGACGCCGCTCCCCGCCACCCCGTGATTCGCGACACCTTCGCCGTCGCCCTGGCCTTTGCCGGCCGTTTCGACGAAGCCATCGAAATCGAAACCGCCCTCGCCGACAGCCTCCGTGCCTCCTCCGCTCCCGCGGCCCCCGCCCACCTCTCCGCCATCGAAAAGCGCATCGCCCTCTTCCGCGACCGGATTCCCTTCACCGAAAACGCCGACGCCAAGCTTCTTTTCGCCCCCTGACGTCCCGCTGGTCCGCCGACCGCTTTCATCCGTCTTCCATGTCCCTCTGGTACGCGCCTTGCGTATGGGCTGGAAGTCCCTCCTGCCCTCACTCCCGGAACGCCTTGGCAAGGCGAATCCCTCCTCCCGCCACATCCCCGCCGTTCCGCCCCGGCTCCTTGTTCCGGCCACGGTCTCTCCCCACCCTTCCTTCATCGTGAACATCCCCCAATCCGTGTCTCCGGGCAACTGCAGCGACATGAACCGCCCCCTTCTCGCCCCTTCCTCCGCAAACCCGAGGTAATAGTACGTTCCCCGGAGGCCCAACGCGAAGAACACCCGCCAACTGTTCCCCGTCTCCCGTTGCCCTTCCAGCCCCGTCACCCGCGCCTGCTCCACGACCTCCCCGCCGACCACCCGCTCCACCCTCCCGGTCCGCCCGTCGAAATCGAACCAATACCGCACCTCTTGCCCGTTGTGTTCCATCACCATCCGCCACTTCCCCTGGAGCATCTCCGCGCTCCAGCCCGGATACCCCACTCCCGTCAAACCCACAAACCCCCTTGGGCCGGACAGTCCCATGTCCTCCCAACCCAGCGCCATCGGAATCGCTTCCGGCGTCTCGTGCCACCCGTCCACCGTTCCCCTCAATCCCGCCATCATGTCCGTCCCCGTGCGGACGACCAGATACGTGTGCGCAGGCCAAACGAACTCGAATCCGCCTCCGCCGTCCGACACTCGCACATCCAGTCCGCCAACCGCGGGCAATTTCCCGCGTCCCGCCTCCAAAGCCGACCTCTCCTCTTCCGTCGCCCGGCTTGAATCCACCTCCCAGCGCACCTCCGTCGGCCCATGGGAAGCCACAGCCTCCGCCAGCCCTTTTGCTCCCGCCTCGTCCCCGGACCGGACCTTGCCGAATACCGTCCATGGGGTCATCGAGTTCGTCAGGAACAGGGCCACGTCGCTCCCGCCGCTGTGAGGGCCCCGCGTTTCCGCCAATGCCATCGCCCCCCACTCGACATCCGACCATGCCTCGTCCGTTTTTCCCAGGACCGTGTATCCCGGCCCGCCCGAATACTTGCGCTCCCCGTCCACCTCCACCTCTTTCAAGCCGCCGTGGACCTCGTTTCCTTCGCTCAGGTCGAACACCATCCCGTCGTAAAACGCATCTCCCATCCCCCCCCGGATTTGCCATGTCTCCGGATCCGACCACCGCTGGCTCCCATCCACCAACCCAACGAAATTCGCCACCGCAACCGGCTCCCCCACAGCATCCAGCACCACCCGGAACGCCGGGAACGCCCCTTCAGGACTCTTCGCCGTCGCCACCACCTCCCCCCGCGTCGGCATCGCCAGAGCCAGCACTGCCAATGCCAGTCCCGTCAAAAACGACAAATTCTTCGCCATAGCTTTCATTCTTTTATCTTCCCTGCTCCCTGTTTGTCCTGCAAGCTAAAACATTGTCTTCGCCTTTCCTGCCTTGTTTTTTCCCTTCCTGTTTCTGCCATCCACGGGTCAAGACAATTTGGACTCCAATCCCGTTTTCCTGAGGTCGTCCCGCTGCCGTCCCATGACGTTCCCTTGCCCTCCACTGCAGGCGTCCCGCGCTTCCCCCACCCGTCCATTCGCCATTTGCATCCCCCGGGATGCAAAAAGGCGGCCCCTTCCGGGACCGCCTTTTGCATTTCGCTCGGGCGCGAAATTACTTGCGCAGCTTGCGGCGCAGGGCCATCGCCAGGGCACCGAGGCCCAGCAGGCTCATCGTCGCGGGCTCGGGAACCTGTCCGGGAGCGCTGCCTTCCTTGAGCTGTCCGTTCATCTCGAGTTCCATCAGGTCGAGGTAGCCGCTGACCGCGCCCGTACCGCTCGCGCGGCCGGCATCGAGGTTGGCAACCAGCTTGACCGTCCCGGAACCTTCGAGGTTGCCCAGGGAGGAGCTGAAGATGTTCGACTTCGTGTCCGGAGCCGTGATCGAGCCAACCTTGGTGTTGCCGACATACCAGTCGGAGGTCTTGGGGCCGGCCGCCGTGGCGTGCGCGATGCCGTCCATGGTCGCGCCTTCGATGTAGTGGTCTTCGAGGACCGTGAAGGCGAACTGGATGCCCGCGCCATCGTTCTTGCTCATGTTGCCGATGCGCGTCCCGACACCGGCGGTGCTGGAATAGGTCGCGATGCTGCCGCCGTTGTAGGCTTCGAGGTCCTTTACGCCGATGGAAATCGTGTCATTCCACATGTAGCCGTCATCGTTCAGGTCGGTCCCGTTGGCAACACCGCCGGAACCCCAGCTCGCCAACATGTCAGCCTGCGCCGCAGCCGCGACCGCGAGGACCGCCAAAACTGCAAATACTTTCTTCATTCCTTTTATCTCCTGCCACGGTTTGTTTTTTCGTGTTGCAACACTTCGTCCCGCTCTGGCAAGCGCCCGTAGCACACGCCCAGCATCACGGAACGCCGTTCACCCTACTCTCATTCTCCCCCTCCGTGCAAGTCCTTTTTTCCCCCATCGGCTTTTCCCTCCAGAAAGGGTTGGGAAATGGCGTGGCCCCCTCCCCCGCTGGGAGCACGGGCAGCCTGCCCGTGCAGGAAAAAGGCGCGAGCAAGCCGCCCGTCCCCCCCCCCATGGCATTTTGCCTTTCGCGACAATGCGGCCACACTTTTTCTTCAACCGCTCCGATGCTTTCCCTCTTCCCCGCCGTTCCCCGTTTTTCCATCTTGCCCCCCCGCGTCTGCGCGCCTATACTCCCGCCCCGTTTCAGACGAAAGAGAAAGAAAGGATTTCCCATGCAAATGCGCACCCACACCTGCGGCCAGCTCCGCGCCACCGACGACGGGGCGAACGTCACCCTCTGCGGCTGGGTCGACTCCGTACGCGACCACGGCGGGCTGATTTTCCTCGACCTGCGCGACCGCTACGGCATCACCCAGTGCGTCTTCGACCCCCAGGATTCCCAGGACGCCTGGTCCCGTGCCGAAAGCTGCCGGCCCGAGTACGTCGTGCGCGTCCACGGCACCGTGCGCGCCCGCCCCGCCGACATGGTCAACGACAAAATCGCCACCGGCGCCATCGAGGTCCGCTGCTCCGGCATCGAGGTCCTCAACCGCGCCAAGACCCCGCCCTTCCCGCTCGAAGACCGCGAAGCGATGGCCGTCTCCGAGGACCTGCGCCTCGAGTACCGCTACCTCGACCTCCGCCGCCCCTCCATGCAGCGCAACCTGCTCCTGCGGCACAAGCTCATCCAGACCGCCCGCAACTATTTCGACGCCAACGGCTTCATGGAGATCGAGACCCCGATCCTCACCAAGTCCACCCCCGAAGGCGCCCGCGACTACCTCGTGCCCAGCCGCGTCTGCCCGGGCACCTTCTTCGCGCTCCCGCAGGCCCCGCAGCAGTACAAGCAGCTGCTGATGATGTCCGGCATGGACCGCTACTTCCAGGTCCCCAGCTGCTTCCGCGACGACGACCTCCGCGCCGCCCGCCAGCCCGCGTTCACGCAGCTCGACGTCGAAATGTCGTTCGTCGGCCAGGAGGACATCATCACCCTTGTCGACGGCCTCATCGCCAAGCTCATGGAAGCCGCCGGCAAGCCCGTGCCCGCCCTCCCGCTGCCGCGCATGACCTGGCGCGAGGCGATGGACCGCTTCGGCTCCGACAAGCCCGACCTCCGGTTCGGGATGGAAATCACCGACCTGGCCGACGTCTTCGCCGGCACCTCCTTCAAGGTCTTCGCGCGCGCGCTGGAGAGCGGCGGCGTCCTCAAGGCCATCAACGTCAAGGGCGGCTCCCCGCACTGCTCCATCAAGATGGTCGAGCAGGACTGGACCGGCATGGCCAAGGAAGCCGGCCTCGGCGGCCTCGCCTACATCCGCGTGCAGGAAGACGGCACCTGGAAGTCCCCCATCGTCAAGTTCTTC
>JAEEGL014921892.1_pt1 | contig 11287 bp, 6 predicted proteins | sample 9134231 | NCBI WGS metagenome assembly JAEEGL01 (sample SAMN16246548, study PRJNA631951) | gut metagenome | biome: gut microbiome; feature: rumen; material: fiber-attached | host: Bos | place: Iran: Karaj | collected 2018-10
CCCTGTTACCGCTCGACTTGCATGTATTAGGCACGCCGCCAGCATTCATCCTGAGCCAGGATCAAACTCTCCATTAAAGTAATGTTAAATTTGAAAACTCAACATAAAAATAAACTGACGATGATTAATTGCACAACTAAATTGTTAAAATATTTCCAAAGACTACTAAAATAAGTACTCGCAGCTTTAGACTGTTATCATCTTATCGCACTTTCTTTTTTTTGTCAATACCTTTTTTTGGATAAAATAACCATAGACATGTTAAATTTCCAATTATAATTAAAATTCCAAGCCACCATGGGAATTCGATAATCTTTTCGCAGGTGTTAGTAAAGCTTCCTGTATCTGGAGCTTTAATAAGTACCGTTCCCTCTTTAATAGAGTTACTATTATTTTCAAAATACTCCAAACTGCCCATCGTAGGCTTTTCCTCTTCTGCATCAACCTCATCGCTGGGCTCTAGAACATTAATAATTAGCTCTTCATCTGGTTCTGGAATAAAAACATACTCCACTCTTCCGTTGGAGACTGTAAGATCACATCTTCCGTTCGGATATTGTTCAGCTTTTAAGCAATTCAAATAGCTAATGTGAGCTGATTTGTTAAAAAAATTTGTTTTTGCTTTATATTCATAATAGCCACTAGTATTTTTTGTGATGTCATTATCGCTATTTACGATTTCAAATTCTATTTCCTTATTCTTTTCTAGGGTTAAAGCTTCCGCCCCTGCAAATCCAAGAATCGGATGTGTATCTGGTATTTCATCATTTAAAAACTTCTCTGGGTTTCTTATTGCGTTACTAAATTGGTCTGCAGCTTTTGTGTTATTAAACCAGGCAAAATATAGGCTCTTTATTTCTAGCCCTCGTTTCTCCGCCCCACTAGAATACTTTGTTCGCATATCTTCATCGAAGATCACTAACTTAACAGTTCCCGTTTTTAAGTTAATTGAGGTGAGCATTATTTGCCATGGTTCTAAAGTTGCGAGAGCCGCATATTTTTCGTCATTTTTCTTTTTATTTTCCCGATAGTTTTTCAAACAAGCTATATCGCTAGAACATTTTTCTCTTTCTTCGATGCCTACTTGTTCTTTATACTCTAATAATTCAGCAACTGTATACCAAGTGATTCCGTTTTCATCCGTAGAAAGCGCGTGGCTTTTTACCGAAAACAGTAAATTAAAGATAACTCCCAAAAATAATGATAACAATAAAATTGGTCTTTTTTTCATGATACTCCTCTATTAGTTTTAGAGGAGTATATTTATGAGTTACGAAAATTCAACCTTAAGACTGCCTAAATCAATACTTAAACGTTTTTCTAAAACCGCCTAGGCTTTTTTGTCTTCAGATTCTTCTTCTGGCAAAACAATTCCAAGAGAAGCAACCGTGTCGCCTTCACTCATCTTCATAATTCTGACGCCCTGGGTGGCTCGACCGAGGGTCGGAATCTCCTTCATTGCAACGCGAATAGCTTGGCCCTTGGTAGACATCATAATAACTTCCTTAGCAAGTGGATCTAGGGTATGAACTGCTACAATTGGGCCAGTTTTTGCAGTCACAGCAGCAACCTTGATGCCTACGCCGCCGCGTTTGTGAGGCGGGAAGTTAGAAACTAGGGTAGCCTTACCGTAACCGTTCGCAGAAACAGCGATTAGTTTCTGTTTTGGATCCGTAATAACATCCATACCAACGATTTCGTCTTTCGGGCGAAGACGCATGCCGCGAACTCCCATAGCTGAGCGTCCCATTACGCGAACTTCTTTCTCATTAAAACGAGTAGCTTGTCCGGCGGAGGTAGAAATCACTATATCATGTTCGCCAGTAGTTTCTTTGACCCATCTTAATTCATCGCCTTCGGCTAATTTAATAGCGATGAGACCATTACTTCTAACATTATAGAAATCTTTGATGGCAGATTTTTTAATAGTCCCCTTCTTCGTCGCCATAAATAGATAGCCATCAGCCCCCGCATCACCTTGTTTGATGATGGCAGTGATTCTTTCTTCTGGATGCATATTAAGCATATTGACAGCAGCGGTTCCCTTTGCCGCTAATGTTGCCTGCGGAACTTCATAAGCTTTCATTCTAAAGAGGCGCCCTTGATTCGTGAAGAATAGAAGATAATCGTGAGAATTTGCTGTCAAAATTTGAGCAATCACATCCTCTTCCTTGGTAGTCATGCCGCGTTTCCCTTTTCCGCCGCGATTTTGCTTTCTAAAGTCGTTTTGGGGCACACGCTTCATATAATTCTCAGAAGTCAAAAGGATAACGCTTTCCTCTTCTGGGATCAATTCTTCTTCAGAGAACTTACCAACTTCGTGATTAATAATCTTCGAACGACGAGGATCGTCGTATTTTTCTTTGATTGCGAGAAGTTCTTCCTTAACAACCCGAAGGACTTCTTTTTCGTCAGCAAGAATAGCTTCAAGCTTTTTAATGAGCTCGTGCAACTCTTTCAATTCTTCTTCAATTTTATCTCTCTCTAATCCTTGGAGACGACGAAGTTGCATTTGTAAAATGGCGTTGGCCTGAATTTCGGAAAGGCCAAAGCGATTCATGAGCTGTTTATCTGCATCATCGTAAGAGGCGCGAATAACTTTGATTACTTCGTCAATATTATCAAGAGCAATCTTCAAACCCTCTAAGATATGTGCGCGTTCTTTAGCCTTTTTAAGATCGAACTCAGTACGACGACGAATAACTTTTTGACGGTGCTTGATGAATTCCGCCAAGATCTCCTTTAGGCCGAGAATTCGAGGTTGAATCCCGTCAATAAGTGCCAACATATTATAATGGAAAGATGTTTGGAGTGGAGTGAGCTTATAGAGTTGATTTAGAATCTTTTTTGGATAGGCATCCTTTTTAAGTTCAACGACGACCCGAACTTTTCCCCTTGCAGATTCATCACGAGCGTCAGCAATATGGTCTAATTTCTTTGACAAAACGAGGTCCCGGACTTTTTCAATAAATCCTTCTTTACTCATTCCATAAGGGACTTCGGTGATTACGATGTTATAACGGCCATTTTTGCGTTCTTCGATATTAGCAACTGCGCGGATCACGACTGATCCTTTACCGGTTGCATATGCTTCTTTCATTGGAGCACCACCGTAAACTTCAGCGCCAGTTGGAAAATCCGGACCTTTGACATATCTCATTAAACCCTCTAGAGAGATTTCTGGATCGTCAATCTGGGCTACGGTAGCGTCAACTAATTCGCCTAGATTGTGTGGTGGGATATTAGTCGCCATACCGACAGCAATACCCATTTGCCCATTCAACAGAATATTAGGGACAGCAGCCGGAAGAACTGCAGGTTCCTTTTCGGTCCCGTCGAAATTGTCACGAAAATCAACTGTTTCTTTTTCAATATCTGCTAAGAGTTCTGCGCCAACTTTATCCAAACGAGCCTCAGTATAACGAGATGCAGCAGCTTCATCGCCATCCATTGAGCCAAAGTTACCTTGGCCTTCAACGAGGGTATAGCGCATTTTCCAAGGCTGTGCAAGATTAACCATAGCCTCGTAAATAGAGGAGTCGCCATGAGGATGATATTTACCCATGACTTCACCGACGATACGAGCAGATTTTACGGTTGCATGTGGAGCTTTCCAACCATTCTTGTTCATTGCATAAAGGATACGGCGATTAACCGGTTTTAGACCATCACGAACATCAGGAAGGGCGCGATCAACGATAACAGATAAGGAGTAACGAAGGAAGTAATCCTCCATTGTGTTCTCGACAGTACGGAGTTCGATGCCGGTTTCTGGAGCAATGATTTCATTTTGTTTATTATTCTCTTCCATATTTCCTCCTTAAAAGTCCAAGTCATCTAGGTCGACGCTTGCGGCGCGAGCCTGTATAAAGTTTTTACGAAGTTCAGCTTGGTCACCCATTAATTTTGAGAAGATAGCGTCAGCTTTTTCAGCATCATCAATATTTACTCTAACTAATGTGCGATTTTCAGGATTCATTGTGGTTTCCCATAGCTGTGCAGCGTCCATCTCGCCAAGACCTTTAAAGCGTTGTTGAGCGGTATAGCCAGCTTGTTTAAATCGTTCAGCTTCTTCATCTATTTTAGTTCCAGCAGCTTTTCTCTCTTCAATTTTCTTATTTATAGTATTTTCTAGGGCCTGTTCATCATAAATATAATCAATCTTACGGCCGCTTCCGGTACCCTTAATTAGCCCAAATAGAGGCGGTTTGGCTAGGTAAACGTGTCCAGCCTTTATAATCTCTGGCATATAACGGAAGAAGAATGTCAAAAGTAGCGTAGAGATATGAGACCCATCAACATCGGCATCAGTCATGAAAATAATCTTATGATATCTTAAGCCGTCGATATTGAATTGATCACCAATACCAACGCCTAAGCCCTTAATTAGAGAGACAAGCTCGGCATTTGCAAGCATTTTATCTAATCTTGCTCGTTCAGTGTTCAATACTTTACCTCTTAGAGGCAAGATAGCTTGAGTTTTAGAATCACGACCTTCCTTTGCGGAACCGGCCGCCGAATTACCCTCTACGATAAATAGCTCACAATCTTCGGCGTTTCTAGAAGAACAATCGGCCAACTTCGAAGGCAAATTAAGCCCCTCAAAGGCGCCTTTTCTGATTACATTATCCCTAGCGGCACGAGCAGCTTTACGGGCACGAGCTGCAAGCGTAGCTTTACCAACAATCTTTTTGGCAATTGCAGGGTTTTCTTCGAGATAATAGCCGAAGTATTCAGTCATAACTTTGTCGACGTAACCTCTTACCTCTGGATTGCCAAGTTTGTTCTTTGTTTGACCTTCAAATTGAGGATCAGGGAGTTTGACTAGAATAACGGCAGTAAGACCTTCTTTAATATCATCCCCTGTTAGGTTATCTTCTTTCTCTTTTAAGAGGCCGTTTTTGCGAGCATAGTCATTAATAGTTCTATTGAGACCTGTTCTAAACCCAACCACATGCATACCGCCATCGGGGGTAAGAACGTTATTCGCGAATGGCTTCATAATTTCGGCGAAGGTATCATTGTATTGAAGTGCAACTTCGACAATCGCATCTTGAACTTGTTTCTCGACATAGAAAATATCGTCTGAAAGAAGTTCTTTTCCACTGTTTAACCTTTTGACGTAACTTCTGATTCCGCCTTCGAAATAGAAAGACTCATTTGCCCCAGTTCGTTCATCTGTTACTGTGATTAAAATGCCTTTAGTAAGATAGGCTTGATGACGGGCATAATTAGACACCCATTCGTAGTCGAAAGTTGTTGTTTCTTTAAAGATAGAGGGGTCAGGATAAAAAGTAATAGAGGTACCAGATTCACGAGGTGATCCACTAGTAACTTTTAGATCCATAGTTGGCTTACCTGTGTCAAATTCAATATGATGGGTTTTTCCATTTCGATAAACCTCTGCAACCATTCTAGTTGAAAGCGCATTTACGACAGAGGAGCCGACACCGTGAAGACCAGAAGAAACTTTGTATCCGCCATCGCCAAACTTACCACCGGCATGAAGAACTGTTAAAACTGTTTCGAGAGTAGATTTTTTAGTTTTTGGATGGATATCAACAGGGATACCACGCCCATTATCATCAACGCGCACTCCCCCGTCGTTTAAAATTGTAATGTCTACACGATTCGCGAACCCTGCGATTGCCTCGTCAATAGAGTTATCGGCAATCTCTTTGATTAGATGGTGTAACCCGTCATAACCAGTAGAACCGATATACATACCGGGGCGAAGTCGCACCGGTTCTAGTCCTTCTAGTACCCGAATTTCTGACGAATCATAAGCTTCCGCTTTTTCGGCCATATTTACCTCTTCTTTAATATTTCTTTCTTTATTATACACCTTAAAGGAAGTTTTTTCAAGATAAAAACAGTTTAGCTTAACTGATCATTTCCAAAATTCTCTCTGCCTACCGTTGTAAAACTCATTCAAAACCTCATCTATCGCCCAATAGGTTGGGAGCGCGTCTGTACCGCTACAAGGATTATTGATTTTTCCTAGTAATGATTGAACGACTTTTTCTACCATTGGTTGTTCTATGTGTTCTTGGCATGATATAGTAATAGTCTGTTTTTCTTCTCCGAACTTAGAAATCGTAATCTTATCGTCACCATGAATACTAAACGAAATTGAACCTTTGGTCCCATAAACAAACATTCGATCGCTTTTGTTATCCGCAATACAATTAAATAGTGCTGTACCAGTGACTCCAGTTTTAGTTTTATATGAAAAAACTACAGTGTCTTCTAGGGGACAAGGAGTATTATGGTTGGCGGCATACCCATGAATGTCTACAATGTTGCCAAATAGATAACAGATAATATCTATCGAATGAGGGGCAATATCGTAAAATTTTCCTCCACCAGATAAGGCTGGATTATAAAGCCAAGTATTTCGTGCCTCATCTTCAGAAAAAACCCTATTTAAGTATGATTGAACCGATGTAATTTCGCCTATTTCGCTAGATTCGATTATTTCTTTAATTCGGTTAAACAGAGGTAAAGCTCTTCTATAGTGGCCTATAAATAAAGGGATATTGGCTTCTTTGAAAGCGCCCACTATCTTTTTGGCCTCTATATAATTTCTTGCAAAAGGTTTTTCTAGATATACTGGCTTCCCTGCTTTACATGCAGTTATTGCTTGCTCATAATGGAGACCAGGAGGGGTTGCGATATATACTGCATCGATATCTGAGTTCAAAATATCGTCAATTTTATCAAAAAAGTATGGAGCGTCAAACGCTCTAGCCGATTCTTCGGCCTTTTTTATGTCTCTTCTCATGATTGCCTGGATTTTACTGTCAGCAACATCGTTAAAGGCTCTGCCGCTCTTTTTCATGACAACTCTGCCGCACCCTATGAATCCCCATTTGATTTCTGTTTTATCCATATATTCTATATTATCACGTTCGGCTTTGATTGGCGAAATAGATTATCTTATTTTAAAGATAGCTTCTTGAGGAGATTCCTCCGGTGCCGGTGCGGGTTCATGCTCTGGGGCTGGGGCCGGTTCGGAAATAAGTTGAGGTTCCGGAGTAGGTTGAGGTTCTGGCGTAAGAACAGACTCAGGGTTTTGACTTATGGTAGATTCTTCTGCAATAGGCCTAGGAGGTTCTGTGGACGGAACAGGGTTAGGAGACGTCATAGATACTCTTTTTTCTACCCAGTCATCTAGAAAGTTCTTTTTGGGCTCATTTTTAGCGCCAGAAGGGCCTTCTGCTGCTGGAAATGGATTATCTAACGATTTTGGTTTAGAAGGCTCTTCAGCGTCTTTATTTGCAGTTTTTTCGCTATTTTTGGCCTTCTCTGCAGCACTCCAACGATCTTGAATTTCTTTCTCGACTTCCGCACGAGTTTTACCATATTTAGCAGCAGTATATACTTTAAGGCTGTTCATCAACTCTTCATTTGGCTCGCCCATTGGGGCCGGAAGATTCATCGTAAATGGAGCAGACGGCATGCCGAACATCATAACTTTACAAATTGCAGCGTGATTTGGTGTTTTAGTAAGATCTTCGGCGGTAAAAGTCGGCGTAAATGCTTTCACCATTAGATCCGCGTCTGTTACACCAATACGGCCACAGATAATTGTGCCAACGTTACCAAGAAGTGCTTTCCTAATCTTATCTGTAAGCTGAGTCATGAACTGGTTTGCCACAATGAGGTTAAGGCGATATTTGCGGGCCTCAGAAAGAATGGACTCGAAACTGTCTGTAGCAAAGTTTTGAAACTCGTCTACATAGAGACAGAAATCTTTACGTTCTCTTTCGGGGATATCTTGACGGCTCATAGCAGCTTGCTGGAATTTCATAACGAAAATCATACCGAGAAGATTAGCGTTAATATCGCCGAGCCTACCTTTAGAAAGGTTAACAAGGAAAATTTTCTTATTATCCATGATTTCGCGGATATTGAATCCGGACTTAACCTGACCAAGAGTATTCCTCATAATAGTATTTGCTAAGAATGGACCCCATTTAGAAGCAAACCATGTAATAACTTCGCCAGCGTCACTGGATTTTTGAGAAGCTGGAAATTCCTTTGTCCAGTAGTCATAAACCGCTTTATCTGTGACATACTTAAGTTTGGATTTAACAAATTCTGGATCCGTAAAACACTGAGGAATGTCGATAAAAGTGGCGCCAGCTGGGTCAGCCATGAGGAGTAGAGCAGCATTTCTAAACATATGTTGGCCGCGCGGGCCGAAGAACCCTTGGTTTTGAGGATCAAATAAGGATTGAAGCATACTAATTCCCTCTTGAACAATGAAATCTTTTTGGTCTGGGCTAGTAAACTCAAACATATTCATACCGACCGGATGTTCGATATCTGCTGGGTCAAAATAAATAATATCATCGACTCTTTCCTCCGGAACGCGCTGCAAAATTGCCTCTACAGCATCACCGTGAGGATCAATAAAGGCAAATCCACGCCCATCACACATATCTTGAAAAGCAAGATTCTCGAGAAAGACAGACTTACCCATACCAGTTTGACCAATAATATACATATGGCGACGGCGGTTATCGTCATCAAGATAAATGGCTTTTTGGACACCACGAAATTCATTAGTCCCCAAGAAAATACCTTCAGTAGCTAGCTTAGCTGGGCCATCAACCTGTTTAGTAAGCTGACGTTCGACCTGCGAATTAGGTATAGCATTTTGCTCTGGCAAATGGAAGATAGAAGCAAGTTCTACGCTATTTAAAATGTTCGAGGTAATCTTTTGTGGGAAAAATCTAAAGGTATAGTCGACGGTTAGTTTTTTTGGATTCTTCATAGTATTTACCTTGAACCCGTTAAATTCTGGTGCGTCAAATTGAGCAAAAGATGACACTATACCACCCATAATTGCCTCAGAACGAGTACTATCTGTAGAGCTAGCAACAACGCGAATTAATGTCTCGAAGGCTGGATAGCGCATTTTATTAGTAATCGCAGTCATTTCTTCTTGCTTAATATTAGTAACAATCTCTGTCTTCTTTTCTTCCCTGTCAGCCGGCGGCTCGAAGGGAGCCCTCATGACATCTATTACTAATTGGCCAAATAAAGCACCTCCAGTGGTCACTTTTTTACCCTTTTGGACGTTTTCCATGTATTGTTTTCCGCGAGTTGACCAATTTTTGTGCGCAGGGCGGAAAAGAATTTGTACAGCAGCACCTTCATTTTTACCCACTGAAGAAAGAGCGTTTAAAATTGCCATCTGGGCATCACGTTTTGTATCTTCGTAGGTCGCAATTGGGAGGTAGTAATCTTTATTAAGTGTTAATTCCGCCCCAGAAACAGCTTTGACGCCACCGCCGCCTTCAAAGATATTTTCTTCACGTCTCTCCTCTAATCTTGCGGTCGGATAGGCCGATTGAACAGCTTGTCTAACGGTTTCTACTAGAGCAGACGGGACAATAGCATAGTATTTAATGAACCCATCTTTTGCGATTATTTCTAGAGAAAAGTGACGCTGACCGTATAATTTAGTCTTGAATCCTTTTGTCGCCGTAGATGAAAGAATAGAGTACATAACTTGAGCTTTAGAGACGGCTTCATTGGCGACATCTCGTCTATCGCGGCTACCAGCATCGATATCATCAGTTGTTGGTGGTAGATGAATAAGGAGTGGGACCATTTTAAGTCCTCTTTCATACTTCTTGGCTTTTCTGAGTGCCGAAATTCTTGAAGCAAAAATAATTGAAATCAGTATAATAACAGATACGATACCAATTAAAGCGACCACCCAGCTATCCATTAGAGAACCACCTCTTTTTGATTATTGTTGTGAAAAAAACTAAAACAGGTAAGCTTAATCATTTTTCTTGTTCCCTAAGATCTTGTATTTTGTTATAAAAATCTGCAGCGTTACCGTCTTGATTAAGTTTATCTCCTGCAATTTTGGCCGCCTTTATTCCGGTCTCTTTAGGTTTATCGGTAACTTCAACCGATGTCGAATCACCGGTTTGGGTAGTCATATCTGGGTTAACCGTGTTTGGTGGCATTTCTAGGTTAACAAATTGGCCTAGAGCCTGGTCATCTGAAGTTTCCCCAGGCGCCTGATTCATTGATGTTTCAGACATCAATGAAGCTTGTTCCGAAGAAGAAATAGCAGCATTACCGATGTTCTTTGGGTCACGTTCTGGAGCATAAGTGCCAACCGTCAAACTATTATCTTTATCTGGGTTCAGCGTTTCTTTATCGTTGCCAACACCGGCCGTAAAAAACGGCTCTTGGTTCGGAGTATTTACAGGTTGACCATAATCCATATGCTTATTTTAACACATTTTAAATTCTTTTGTATACTAAAAATTCAGCTAAAGACGTAAATAGACAGATTAATAGAATTGTCCAGAGGTTTATTGCCCCAAAAGAGCGCGCCATCAATAGCATAATTGGCGCAAAGGCAAAAACCGCAGAGTAGAGATAATCCTTATTTCTTAAATTCGGCTTTTTAAAAGCAACTCGTTTAAATATTTGAAACAAGAGAGATACGATTCCGAAGACTGTAATATAAATTGTTGTAAAAAATAATAAAACTCCGAGAGGTCCAATTTCTGTCGGAGATGTGAAAAAGAGCATAATGATAAGAACTGCGAGTCCTATTATGCTCATGACACAGATAATACGGTTATGCTTCATAACCTGATTATATCATATCTAGTTATTGCCCCCAAGATTTTTTGGAGGGAGGCGGGGGTCATCCGGCACTATATAATCTAACTATTGACCTGGACCCTGATCCGCCTTTCCCTTTTGACCGCTTCACGCAAGGTGAAGCATTGATCCTTGTTAGTATTTCTTTCGCTCTTGTTTATGTTCTAGAAGGTGCTAACGAAAGATTTCTAACGCGCTCTACACATTTTCTATTCTCTGGATGATTACCTTTTCAGCTTTTTCCTTTGAATAGGTTTAGCGGAGCTCTAGGTAATTCCTATGTTGTAATTTATGGCTAGAAATTACCTTTTCGCCCGCCAATTCTACGGTTTTTCTTTATTCATTTTGTTAATTTGCCTTTATTTTTACGTTTTTATTTTAGTCATCTCGACTGTTTTCATATTAGCATAAAAAGTATAAAAAATCAATACATTTGTTCAAAATTATTGATGTAATTTTAACAACGTCTTTCCCTATTCTCCTCTGTTCAATTTTATTGTTCATTTTGTTGTATTTTTTACAACATTATTTACCATTTGTATATAATTCTCTCACATTTTTAAGTACCTATTGTTTTTTGTAATCAGTTATGGTAAAATTAACAACAGTTGGGGCTGACAAAGCTTAGACGGATCGTTAACAG
>JAEEGL015383844.1_pt1 | contig 11287 bp, 11 predicted proteins | sample 9134231 | NCBI WGS metagenome assembly JAEEGL01 (sample SAMN16246548, study PRJNA631951) | gut metagenome | biome: gut microbiome; feature: rumen; material: fiber-attached | host: Bos | place: Iran: Karaj | collected 2018-10
ACAATCTTATCTTTCAGTTGACTGACATCTATAGGTTCATCCCCGGCAAACACACGGTCGTTGACGTTGATCTTCACGATGACGATATTACGACGGTTTACCTTCTCGTTCTCCAGTTTCATATTTTCATCGGGCATAGGAGGGAGACGGCGGGGAAGACCCTTTTCCTGGTCCATAGTCGTTACCATCAGGAAGAATATCAACGCAATGAAAGCTATGTCGGCCATTGAGCTTCCATTAATTTCGGGAGTCTTTTTTGATGCCATTTTACTTTCTTATTAACGATTCTTGATAGCGTTGCTGATTGCGGACCAGATGATTGCTATGATTGAAGCGGCAACCATCGCGTAGGTCACGTAGAGAGCAGCATCGGAGAACTTAGATACCTTCGGGGTATAAGTTGCGTTAGTTGCAACTTCTCCGCCGGGAGCGAGCAGCCAGCAAACGGCTACCAGCACGACGGCTCCGACAATCAGCGCAAGGAATGTGAACAAGCTCTTTTTGGTCTTGCTAACATCAATGAGCAGGAAGGCCAGAACCAGTACCAGCGAGATGGCGACCAGGACATACGCCCAGATGATGTAGGTATCCACCATCGGGTCGCTCGCGGTATTGTGCGGCAGAAGGAAGAAGACAACCAGCAATATCGCAGAGATTCCCAGAAGGATCCATTTTAAATATTTAGCCAGTTTCATTGTTTTGATTTTTCAATTGTTAATAATACTACCCTTTGATAAGGACTATTTCTGATACTTTACCAGAAGGTCTACAAAGCTGATGGAAGCGTCTTCCATCTGTGCGACGATAGTGTCGATCTTGGAAATAAGGTAGTTATAGAACAACTGAAGTATGATGGCGACAACCAGACCGCCGACGGTGGTGATCAGGGCGACTTTCATACCGCCTGCAACCAGGTTCGGGGAGATATCACCTGCAACCTCGATGGCGTCGAATGCCTGGATCAGACCGATCACAGTACCGAGGAATCCGAGCATAGGTGCGATACCGATGAACAGGGAAATCCAGGAGAGACCCTTCTCCAGCTGAGCCATCTGGACTGAGCCATAGCTGGTAACGGCTTTCTCTACGTTCTCTACACCCTGGTCCATACGGATGAGACCCTGATAGAAGATACTTGCCACGGGACCGCGGGTATTGCGGCATACATCCTTTGCCTTCTCGATGTCCTTGTTCTTGATGGCATCTTCTACCTTCTCGAGAAGTTTGTTGGTGTTTGTCTGTGCAAGGTTGAGGGTGATGATACGCTCGATTGCGATAGCCAGACCCAGGATAAGGCAGATCAATACCAGAGCCATAAAGCCGGCGCCGCCTTCGATGAATTTAGCCTTGAGCTGCTGGTGCAGTGGCTTGTCGTCGCCTGTTGCCTCAAAGGGGTTCACGGGAGCCTGCTCGGCCGGAGCTTCAACTACTTCTTCGGCAGCTTCTGCCTGCTCCGGAGCCTCTTGATCTTGAGCGCTTGCTGATTGGAAAGCAGTGAAAGTCAGAAGACCTGCTACTGCCAAAAACATGAAAACTTTTTTCATAGGTTTTTAATTAATGATAATATAGTTTTTGCGTTGTTTACAATAATGTGGTGCAAGTTAAGATATTTTTTTAAAAAATGGAAATAAATTCTGCGCGTTGTTGCTTGTGACCCGGTCCACAAGGTCGAAACCAACCCCTTTTATTTCGGCGATTTTATCAGCCGTAAACCGCACGTAGGCACTTTCATTGCGCTTTCCGCGGTATGGCGCGGGGGTCAGATAAGGGGCGTCGGTTTCCAAAAGAATATCTTCGAGGGGGATGCGTTCCAGCGCCTTGGCGACGTGGGCGTTTTTAAAAGTCACGACTCCTCCTATGCCGACCTTGAAGTCGCCGGCGGCTTTTATGCGCTGATAGGTCTCGTAACTGCCGGTGAATGCGTGGAACGAACCCCGAAGCGGCCTGGCCACCTTTTTGATGCACTCGAAAATCTCTTCAACAGCATCCCTGGCGTGTATTATAACCGGCAGGTCTTTTTCATAAGCCAGTTGCAACTGGGAGCAGAACACCTCCTTCTGCTCGTTTATGAATTCTTTGCTCCAGTAGAGGTCCATCCCGATCTCCCCGACAGCGCACCACGGCCGGTCGTCGAAATGGTCAAATACGAACCGGAGTTCGTCGCGCCAGTTCTCCTTCACTTCGGTAGGATGCAACCCGATGGCAGGCCAGGCGAAGCCCTGCAGAAGGTCAGCGCACGCGCACATCCTCCCGTAACACGACGAGTCGATGCCGGGCATGACGATTTTCTCTACGCCCGCTTCCCTGGCGCGCGCAACCACCTCTTCGAAGTCGCTTTCGAAGGCTTCGTCATAAATGTGGGAATGGGTATCGATCATTTCAACTGCGAATTTAATCAATTCGCACAATACTTGTTGCCTGAGGTCAGGTAAATCGCTCCGTCCATTTCGAGCTCCAGCAGGGGGACGGCAAGATCGCCAGCCGGCAGGCCAAGGGCTGCGGCGATGGCGGTGACATCGCTCTCGGGGTGGTTGCGAAGAAAACTGACGGCCAGTTGCCCTATGCTGCCCGGGGGAGCGTCTTTGCCGCCGAAGCCAAGGGGGAGGCAGGTGTCTGACGAATCCCAGCCCATGGCGTTGATGATGGACCCCGGGCCGGTGACGATGGCCGCGACATTCTTTTCGATGAGCGCGTTGCACCCCCTGAAGGTGTTGTCGTCCATCCGGCCCGGAACGGCAAAGACACTACGGTTGTAGTCTTGAGCCAGCCGGGCGGTGATGAGCCCGCCGCCTTTCGCCTTGGACTCCACGACCAGGGTGCAGTCGGCCAGCCCGGCTATGATGCGGTTGCGCCGCACGAAATTCAGGGGATAGGAGGGGGTAAAGGGGGAAAACTCGGTCACCAGGGCCCCGTGACTGACTATTTCGGAAGCCAACTGTCCATTGGCCGGAGGGTACAGGGTGTTGAACCCGGTTCCCATAACCGCCACGGTGTCCAATCCGTAGCGAAGGGCGAAAGTGTGGGCATAGGTATCTATCCCCAGGGCCAGTCCGCTCACTACCACCGGCTTTATACCGCAGTGCGACAGCCCTTCTATTATGCGGTCGCAGTACCGGCGACCGTATTGGGTGGCGGCGCGGGTGCCCACGATGGCAATGAACCTGGGTCCGGAAAAGTTGCATTCTCCCTTGATATACAGCATCAGCGGCGGGTCGTTACACTCCCGCAGCCGCCCGGGGTAGTCATTGTCTTCTATGGTAACTATCTTCAGGCCGTTGTCCAGCGCCCAATCGATTTCCCGGGCTGCGTCATCGGCCCTGCTCCTTGAGAATAATTTATCCGCAATCCTTGCAAGGGGCGGACATTCCCTTACGGCGTCACGCCTTCCGAGCAAGAAAATGTCGTCGATTGATGCAAACGCTTCAGTGATTTCCCTGCCCGGGGCCCGGCCCCCTTCGAAACAACCCGCCAGAGTCGCGGTGTGAATAAGATAATCCCGTCTCATTTTCCTGCACTTTCCGGTGCAAGTTAGACGGACGGGATTCTCAAAACGGAAAAATCCGGAGATTTCCGCTTAATAATTCTGTTTCGGAAATCAGATAATCAGCATTGCATCGCCATAGGTGCCGAATTTGTATCCCTCGGCCAGCGCTACTTCATAGGCGTGCATTACATTGTGATAACCGCCAAAAGCAGCCACATTCATCAACATTGTCGATTTCGGAAGATGGAAATTTGAAATCAGCGCGTCCGGAATGGATACTTTATAGGGCGGGAAGATGAATTTGTTGGTCCATCCCTCGAACTGCTCGATCTCCTTGGTAGTGGTCACGAAGGTCTCAAGTCCGCGCAGCACGGTGATGCCCACGGCAACGATGCGGTGGCCGCTGTGCTTGGTGGCGTTTACTTTGCGGGCGGTCTCTTCCGAAATGAAGAGCGGCTCGCTGTCCATCTTGTGCTTGGACAGGTCTTCGACATCAACTGTATGGAAGTGTGCATTGCCCATATGAAGGGTCAAGAAGGCAGTGTCCACACCTTTTATCTCGAGTTTCTTGAAGAGGATCTTGCTGAAATGGAGACCGGCGGCAGGCGATGCCACGGCACCCTCGTGTTTTGCGTAGATGGTTTGGAAACGCTCGGTGTCAATGGGCTCCGCCTTGGTGCGCAACCATTTGGGCACCGGCAGGGAACCTATGGAATAGAGGGCTTTCTTGAACTCCTCGTATGGACCGTCGTAGAGGAAACGGAGGGTTCGGCCGCGCGAGGTGGTATTGTCTATCACCTCGGCCACCAGCGAGTTGTCATCACCGAAATAAAGTTTATTGCCGATGCGTATCTTGCGGGCGGGATCTACCAGGACGTCCCAAAGATGCTGGTCGCGGTTCAACTCCCTGAGCAGGAACACTTCGATTTCAGCCCCTGTCTTTTCTTTGTTGCCATAGAGACGCGCGGGAAAAACCTTGGTGTCATTGAACACACACAGGTCACCGTCGTCAACGTAGTCTATGAGGTCCTTGAATATTTTGTGCTCGATTTCGCCGGTGTCCTTGTGCAAAACCATCAGCCGGCACTCGTCCCTCTCTTCTGAGGGATATTTTGCAATCTGTTCCAGGGTGAGCGGAAATTCGAATTCTTTTTGTTTCATACGCTAATTCGGCAATGAACCGACAAAATTATTCGATGAAACGAAAAAATCCAAAGAAATTGCATTATTTATTTCAAAATCGCCTGATAGTGTGCGCCTAAGGGCGGTCAGATGGGCTCCGCTCCCGACACTCAGTCCCAGGTCCCTGGCAAAAGACCGGATGTATGTCCCTTTGCTGCAGCGTAACTTGACCACCGCCTGAGGCCGGCCGTTCTGTCCGATTCTAAAATCGGCAAGACGGGCATATTCGATGGTTATTACCGATGGCTTCAGGATGACAGGCTCCCCGGCGCGGGCATATTCGTAGGCTCTTGTGCCGCCCACCATCTTTGCGGAAAAAATTGGAGGGACCTGCTCCTGGGTACCTGTGAAACCTTCGAGAGCCTCTTCCACCATCTCTTTCGTGATGTGTTCGTGGGGATACGTCGCGTCAATCTCCTTTTCCAGGTCGTAACTCGGAGTGGTCGCCCCGAATTCTATGGTGGCTTCGTACTCCTTGACATGAGACTGCAGCCGCTCGGCAGCCTTGGTCGCCTTGCCGGCGCAAACTATGAGCAGTCCGGTGGCCAGGGGGTCCAGCGTCCCGGCGTGGCCGACCTTGATGTTCCGCCGGTGAAAGTGTTTCTGCAGCGCAAATTTGACTTTCCGCACTACATCGGCGCTGGTCCACCGGTAAGGCTTGTCTATGGGGAATACCAGTCCGCCGGGATAGTCTTCCTCGTTGTCAGAGATGATACCGGAAAAGTTACGGTCGATTATGACGGGCTCGGCGTGCACTAACGGCAGGGGATTTTTTCTATTCGGCGCTGATGTCGTCCTCCTTCGAACTTTGCATCCAGATAGGCGTCCAGGATCCTGACAGCCATCCGGCGGCTGATGAACCTGGCCGGCATAGAGAGTATGTTGGCGTTGTTGTGTTGTTTGGCCAGGGCCGCTATTTCGGGCTTCCAGCAGAGGGCGGCCCGGATGCCCTGATGCTTGTTGAGGGTCATAGTGATGCCGTTGCCACTGCCGCACATAGACACTCCGAAAGCTACGCTGCCCTGTTCGACGGCTTCTGCCAGGGGGTGTGCGGTATCGGGATAGTCCATACTTTCGGGGGAGTCGCACCCGAAGTCAACCATCTCGTAGCCCCTCTTGGTAAGCACCTTTTTCAGATATTCCTTAAGATAATAGCCGGCGTGGTCGCTGGCGATACCCACTTTTGTCTTTGTCATTACAAATCCTTCCAATTAATCTTTCTCAAAATTCTGCATCATCTGCTCCTTGCGCTGTTTGCGCAGCATACGGTCACGGCGGTCAAAGGCAGTCTCGCTCTCTTTCTGCTGCAGATCCTCTGAATTCTCCACTATCAGGGCGGGCTTGCCTATATAACGGTCTTTCTTGGTCACCGAGAGCTGGTCGCCCGTGTTGATGGGCAGGCCGTGCCGTACGTAGGAGAAGTCTTCGTCTGAAATGTCCACGGTGATGATTTTGTCGCGGTTAATCTGGTCTATGTCCACTTGGGGCAGGTCGGTCATATCGTAGCCGGTGGCCACGATGGTAACCTTTATGTCTTCTCCCAGGGAATCGTCGCGCACCACGCCGCACTTGAAGTTGCTGGCGCCTCCGGTGGCGTTTATCACATAGTCCATTATCTGTTGCCTTTCCTCGGAGCGCATTTTGCTGGCGGTGATGTTCACCAGTGCCTTGTTGGCTCTGGTTACGTCGCAGTTGCTCATCAGAGGCGAGGCCAGTGCGGCCTCCACGGCTTCGCGGGCGCGGTTGCTCCCGCTTCCGCTGCCGATACCCATAAACGCCATTCCGCTGTCCTTCATGATTCTCTTCACATCAGCGAAATCGACGTTGATCAGACCGCGGGTATAGATTATGTCGGTTATGCTCTTGACGGCGATGGCAAGGACTTCGTTCGCCTTGTTGAGGGCGTCAAAGAACTCCAGGTCGGGATAGACCTCGTAGAGACGCTGATTATCTATGACGATGAGCGAATCCACGTGCCGGCCCAACTCGCGTATGCCCTCGGTGGCGCGGTACATTGCATCGGGCCCCTCGTCGCGGAAGGGGATGGTGACCACTGCCACTGTCAGCAGGCCCTTGGATTTTGATGCCTCGGCAATCACGGGAGCAGCGCCGGTGCCGGTGCCGCCGCCCATACCGCAGGTGATGAACACCATCTCGTTTGTGCCGGTGAGGATATTGTTTATGTCATCGATAGATTCGGTAGCCGCCTTTTTGCCTATCAGATAGTCGGTGCCGGCACCGAGACCCTTTGTGATGACGCCGCCCAGCTGCAGCTTCTGGGGTACCGGGCTGGCGGACAGGTGCTGGAAGTCGGTGTTGCACACCACATAGTCAATGTGCTCCATCCGCTGTTCGTACATATAGCTCACGGCATTTGTTCCGCCGCCGCCTACGCCGATCACTTTTATGATGTTGCCCTTTTCGATCCAGTCGTCGGGAATTATGGCTTCGTATTGCTTTTTCATATCTCTAGTTGTCTTGCGATGTAAATAAGTCGTGGATGAATCCGGTGATGCGGGTCTCTACCTTGCCCGGCTTGCGTACCGGCTCCTCTTCCTCTTCTTCATCTTCCTCGTCTTCCTCGTCTTCCTGGTCCTCCTGGATTTCGGCTGCCAGTCTGGCTTTGCGTTCCTCTTCCTTGCGGCGGGCTTTCTCTTCTGCCTGCTGCTGCTTGATGCGGCGTTTCTCCTCCTTCTCCAGGCGGGCCTTCTCGCGTCGGCTGAGTTTGACGATGGGTTGGTCGGCAAACATATCGGTGTCCCGTGTGGGGACGGCATTGATGGCGGTGTGGACGCGTCCACGGTCAATCTCGCTCTCGTGGTTGAAACTGTCTATGAGGGCTCCCACTATGGAACTTGCAGTGGTGTCGAAGCAGCTGGGCTTGGATGACTCGCCGATGTTGCCCTGGGCATTGGCCAGCCGTACCCTCATACCGGTTATCGCCCTGGCCAGTTCCTTGATGTGCTCCAGGTAGGCGGTTCCGCCGGTAATCACCAGCCCTGTAGGAATCTTCTCCATATAGCCCGATTTCTCTATAATATAGTATGCGGCTTCCAGGATCTCGCTGGCACGGGCTTCCACGATTTGCTCCAGAAAGTCCAGCGGAACATCTTTGGTCTCACCCTGTCCGACCCCCTGTATCACGAGCTTCTTATTCTCTGAAAGCCCTTCGTCCATACACGAGCCGTATTTCATCTTTATTATTTCGGCAACATCGGTAGTGAGACAGGTATGGAAGCGGATGTCGCTGGTGATAGTGTTTCCCGCAAAGGGAATGACTCCGACAGCGCGGACGATGCGGTCCTTGACCACTACTACATCGGTGGTGCCGGCGCCTATGTCCAGCAGGGCGACCCCATTCTCAATCTCGTTTTCGTTCAGGGTGGCGATGGCGCTGCCGATGGGAGAAAGTACGGTGCGTACTACTGTCATTCCGCACTTCTCCACGACGTCGCGCTTGTTGCGGTCGGCGGATACCTTGCCCAGGATAAGACGGTATTTTGCCTCTACATACCTGCCGGGCATACCCTCTACGGTGTCGGGGGGATTGCCCACGGAATCATCGATGTCATAAGACTGGGGAATTGCGTCCAGTACCATCTCTCCTGCCACCACATCGGCGTGGAAAGCCTCGGCGCGCCAGCGCTCAAGTTCGTCGGCACTGATATAACTGCCGCCGGATCGCTTGGCCTTGAGCGTGTAGTCCACGGTCCTGAGGCCCTGGCTGCCGGCGCACAGGATAACCTCGGTCACGCTCTCTCCGAATTCCGACTCAATCTCGTGCTTGCAACGGCTCAGCGCCTCGATGATGCGCTGTGAGTTCTGCACATCGCCGCGGGACATCCCCTTGCTTACGGGTACGACCTTGTGGTGAATCACCTTGATGCCGCTGGTGGCCGATTCCGCTATCGCCATAGCGACCTTTGAGGTGCACAGTTCTACTGCTACTAAATAATCGTTCATATCTATTTGCAAATAATTTGATCTTTGTATTTGAGGTTGACGGTGGTATAGTTCTTCCCCTTGGCCCTGGCTTCGGGCCGGATGGTACGGTAGTAGCCGGCCATCTTACGGAGTTTGTCTGCGGCGTCGTGCGCACTGCCGAAGATGAACTTCTCGTCGCAGCTTCGGGTGTAAAGCACGATATCGTAATTGCCCTCCACCCAAATCTGCTCTATCTCCTTGCTCCAGTACGAGTTTATGCGTATCAACTCGCACAAATCAAGCATATCGGCCAGCCACTGGCGTCCACTCTCGGGGTAGCCGCCCCTGATTCCAGGCATTTCAAGGGGGATATGCCCGCTCACCACCGGCAAATCAAGGGTTACCTTGCCCAGCAGCGGAAGCAGATATCCGCTGCTGTCGCAGTAGAAACCACCGGAAGGAGTCATAAACCGTACCACGGGATTACGCTGCGTCACCTCAAGGGTGAGCGTAGAAGGGCATTTTATATATGCCTCCGCCTTGCATACCGCACTGGAGAGGCACAACTTCCGTTCTATGGCATAGGTGTCTATCTCGCCTGTCCGGACTCCGACGGCATCGCTTTCCACCATACCCGCCACCTCGTCTTCCGATATGAAGTTCTGGACCTGGGGATTGGTGATAATCACATCGATGTGGCCGCACCGTTCCAGCCCGGCCTGCTGCCTGGCATAGCGGCCGGCGCACCAGAAGTATCCGCTGAATATGGCGCATACAACCACCGAACCCAGTATGACGAGAATCTTCTTGAACATCGTTTTATCTGCTCTTCAGATATTCTTCTATTTTTGGTACGAACCTGTCTATATCGCCGGCACCGAACGTAACGAGGCAGTCGATATCCCTGTTTTTAATGGTATCCATCAACGCATCCTTCTCCACCAGCACTTTGTCTTTGATGGTGACTTTGTCCAGAATCATCTCGGAGTTCACCCCCTCTATGGGCAGTTCGCGTGCCGGGTATATCGGGAGCATAATCAGACTGTCCAGTTTGCTGAGCGCTGCGGCGAATCCGTCTGCAAAATCGCGTGTGCGGGTATAAAGGTGAGGCTGGAAGATACCGCATATCTTGCGTCCCGCAAAGATTTCGCGTATCGCGCTTATGGCGGTGGAAATCTCGTTGGGATGATGGGCATAGTCGTCTATATAGGCGGTCTGCGGGGTGTTGACGTGGATGTCGAACCGGCGTTCCACACCGCTGAAAGTTTCCAGAGCCCGCTTTATCTTGTCGGGCTGCACCCCATAGAGCAGTGCGATGGCCGAAGCCGCGACGGCGTTCTCTACATTGACCCATCCGGGAATGCCCACCCTGCAGCCGGCTGTCTTTCCGCCAGGATAGTTGAGCGTGAATGAGAAATAACCGCCGGGCAGCGCCACTATGTCGCTGGCGTAAAAGTCGCAGGGTTTGTCGTAGGAGTAGCGCAGGATCCGTGCCCTTACACCGTCGGTGCGCAAGTCAACCCCATCCTTGACCACTATATATCCATCGGGGGCGACCTGCGAGGCGAATTCCCTGAACGCTTCCTTGACGGCGCCGTGGGTGCCGTAGATGTCCAGATGGTCGGCGTCAGTGGCGGTAATCACCGCAATCTTCGGGTGCAACTGCAAAAATGAGCGGTCATATTCATCGGCTTCGGCCACCAGCGCCTGTCCGCGGCTCATAAGCAGGTTGGTGTGGTAATTCTTGGAGATTCCCCCCAGGAATGCCGTGCAGCCATCTTCGGTGCTTGATGTAAAAATGTGGGCCGTAAGGGTTGAGGTGGTGGTTTTGCCGTGGGTGCCGGAAATCGCCAGGCAATCCTTGTCGCCGGCAATCTGGCCGAGGGCACGGGAGCGCTTGCACATACTGTAGCCCTGACTGCGGACATATTCCATCTCTGCCAGGTCTGCGGGGATTGCAGGGGTATAAATCACGAATGTCTTCTCTACGTTGATGGGAACCAGGTCTGGCCGGTCTTCGTAGTGTATCTGTATCCCTTCGCTCTCCAGTTCGGCTGTGAGGTGCGAGGGAGTGCGGTCGTAGCCCGAGACATTCTTTCCGATATATTTGAAGTAGCGGGCCAGGGCACTCATCCCGATGCCGCCGATACCTATAAAATAATAATTCTCGTACATAACTACTATTTGCAAAGTTTCAAAACCTCGTCAGCTATATCCTTTGCTGCTCTCTTTTTGCCAAGTTTGAGTATTTCGCGTTCCATGGAGGCAATCCGGTCGTGGTCGGCCAGCAGCGCCTCGGCAGTGTCCATCAGTTTTTCGCGGGCGTCGGCATCCAGCACCATCATAGCGGCTCCCTTGTCCACCAGGGCCATCGCGTTGTGTCGCTGGTGGTCTTCGGCCACAATGGGACTAGGCACAAATATGGTAGCCTTGCCCTCTACGCACAACTCGGAGATTGTACCAGCACCGGCACGGGAAACAATCACATCGGCCACTGCATAGGCCAGGTCCATCCTGTCTATGAAGGTCAGGTTCTTGACATTGGCTGCCGGATGCTCTTTAAGGAAAGCATCTACCTCGTCTTTATAATATTTGCCGCTCTGCCAGAGTATCTGGAAGGGAGATGCGGCACTCTTGTCGATGATCCACTTCTGGACGCTTTCGTTCAGAGTGCGGGCCCCAAGGCTGCCGCCCACC
>JAEEGL015568085.1_pt1 | contig 11287 bp, 9 predicted proteins | sample 9134231 | NCBI WGS metagenome assembly JAEEGL01 (sample SAMN16246548, study PRJNA631951) | gut metagenome | biome: gut microbiome; feature: rumen; material: fiber-attached | host: Bos | place: Iran: Karaj | collected 2018-10
ACCGAAGGCGTCCGGCCAGCCTTACGACAAGTCGATGCGCTGATCTTTCCGCAAGATCCATTCCGAAAAGCCGGATGATCCGGCTTTTCTTTGTTTGTTTGATCGAGGTATACGTACATGAAAAAGAAAAGATTCTCCATATGGAAACTTCTGCTGGGAATACTGGTATTCCTGCTTCTGGTCTGCGCAGGCGGGATCTTCTATATCTATCAGAAGGTCAACGATATCGGCAAGTATCAGGACAAATTCACTTACGACTATCAGGCGAAGATGAAGGAGGACGAAGGCCGCGGATTCAAGGACTGTATCTTCTATGACCGTGAGAAGATGGTCTTTGAATATGAAGTTCCGGCCTATTATCTCTATACGCTCATCAATGAAGAGTCGATGAAAGACATCCTTGCCTTGCCTGAAGAACTTCAGATCGGAAAGGTCGGCATCGAACCGCGCTTCGATGATAAGGAAATCGATATCTATCTTTCGCTGAAGTACCGCAATCTGATCAATACCTGTCTGAAGATCGAAACGGATCTGCAGCTTTCGCAAGACGAAAAACAAGTTCAGCTCGCCTTCAAAGATTTCTTCGTGATCGATGAAAAAGTCACGGATTACGTCAGGAAGAACATCGAACTCAAGCCGGGCACGGTATTGTTCACCCATAAGTTTCCGGTCCATGTCCCTTATTACCGGATGCCGGATTACCGTCCTGCTTATGTCTTCGATCTGGGTTTTGACAACGAGAAGATCCTGGCAAAATACGACATCGCTTCGGCGATCAAAGAGTATCTGGCGGAGACGGAATACAACGAAGATCCTTTTGACGTCTGCATGGAAAAGATCGACCTGGAAGTGCGGATGAACGGCATAGCTCACAGCGCTTATTAGAATGTATAATAGGGAATGAAAACTGAGGAGATGAATTATGAAAACACTGGTCGCTTATTTCTCTCATATCGGAGAGAACCTGCAGAACAATGAGATCGTCGAACTAAAGAAAGGAAATACGGAGGTCGTTGCGGAAAAGATCGCCGCTCTGACCGGCGCGGATCTCTACAAGATCGAAGAGGACGAACCGTATCCTTTCAAATACGAAGACTGTCTGAGAAGAGCGAGAAGAGAAGATGAGAACAACGAACATCCGGCCATGAAGGGCGGTGTCCGTCTGAACATGGATGACTACGATCAGATCTACATCGGTTTCCCGATCTGGTACCGCACTTATCCGCGCGTCGTCGCTACGTTTTTGGAGACGTACGACTTTTCCGGAAAGACCGTCTATCCGTTCTGCACTAACGACGAGGGTACTTTCGGTATCTCCTTATTGGAGATGCAAGGTGTTTTGAAAGGCGCCGAGATCACGGACGGCCTGGCAATCCGCGGAGTCGATGTCAATGATTCCGATGGCCGCATCCGCTCTTTCGTCGGACTCTTATGAGAAGGAAAGACGCCGTTTTACTCAACGATCCCGATCCGTTTCACTCGATCGTTCCTTATGTCATGCCCAAGCGCACGGAAGCGGAAGTTTCCACAAATGTGAGCTTTGACATCACGGAACTGCTGAAGTTCATCAATAAGCACAACGAAGAACACGGGACGCAGTACAAACTTTTCCATTGCATCTGCATGGCAATCGCCAAAACGATCTATCACCGTCCGAGGATGAACGTCTTCGTTGCCGGGAGAAAGTTCTGGCAGAGAAACGACATCACCCTGTCGTTCGTCGCCAAACAGAAGTTCGCCGATGAGGCTCTGGAAACGCTGATGACGCTCAAAGTCACACCGGACATGGACCTCGATCAGGTCTCCAAGATCATCCTGGGAGATGTGAAAAAGGCCAGGAGTTCCGGGACCAATTCACTGGACAAGACGATGGAGATCGTCGGCAAGCTGCCCAGATTCGTCCTGGAGATCTTCTTCTACATCCTTTCGCGGATGGAGTACCACGGTATCTATCCGGAGGATCTTGCCAAGGGCGATCCCAATTATACGACCTGTCTGCTGTCCAACCTCGGTTCGATCGGTGCCGATAACTGTTATCATCATCTGTCCAATTTCGGGACCAACTCGATGATGGGCACGATCGGCACGATGTACAAGGAAGACGGCAGAGACAAAGTGGATATGACGATCACACTGGATGAAAGGATCGCCGACGGTTTCTACTTTGCCAAGTCACTGAAACTGCTGAAATACATCCTGGAACATCCCGACATGCTTACAAGCAAGGTCGCCGATCCCGTTCCGGAAGAGATCACAAAATAGAGCCGTGAAAACGGCTTTTCTTATTGAGGATTTTTGATGGTCTGTCAGGGAGAATATCCGATATAATGAAAGAGGTTACATTTAAGGAGTTTTGCATCATATGACAAAAATCGAGAAAGAAAAGCGTGAGCTGGAGCGTCTGGAGAAGGCTGAAGCTTTTCACAACCACAAGCACTATTTTGCGATCCTGATCGTCGTCCTGTCCATCGTCTACATCGTCGATGAGCTGGCTTCTTCCGTAAGGAGTGTCGTCGAAGTCCAGACGATCCGCGATCTGTTCAATGTCGTCTATCCTTCCACGGATTACGATAAAGCGACGGCGACTTTGGGTTTCGTTACAATGGCGGGTTATCTGTCCTATCTGATCTCGCCGTTCTACAAATCTCTGGCTGACCGCTGGGGCAGAAAGCCGTTTCTGATCGTCAACACTCTGGGCATGGGCGTCGGCATGCTGCTGTGCATCATCTCGAAGTCCGTTGCCGTCTACATCATCGGTACTGTCGTTCTGACGTTTTTCACGCCGAACGATGTTCAGGTCATCTATATCATGGAATGCGCACCGAAAGAACACCGTGCGAAACTTTGCTCGATCACCAAGGGTCTGGCGCTGATCTCGGTCTCTTCTTTAGGCCTGTTCGTCAAGCTTTTCGTCAATGATGCCGTTCCGAGCACCTGGCGCAATGTCTTCATCATTCCGATCATTTTAGCTTTCGTCATCGGTCTGGCGGCGATCTACTTCGTCTCCGAGACACCGGTCTATACCCAGCGCCGTCTGAAATATCTCAGAAGCAGTGAAGAGGAAAGGATCGAAGCGATCAAGGAAGAACGCGCTGCCGAAGAAAAAGAAAGAGAAAAAGCCGTTTCCGTCTGGGATGCCTTCCGTTATATCCTGGGTCATAAACAGACAAGAGCTATCGCTCTGGTCGCATTGCTGATGATGTTCTCGACCGGCTACACCGGCAAATATCAGCCGATGCTGGAAGCGGGAAAATACAACGGTGTCATGACCACCGATGCGATCAACGTCGTTTTGATGTTCTATCCGGTCATCAACGGCATCTTCACGATCATCGGCGGTTTCATCACTGATGCGCTCGGCCGCAAGAAATCGGCACTGATCCTGGGCTTATGGGCGGCTTTGGGCTTGGGCGTCTTCGCTTACGGCTGCCTGCGTCCGTTGAATACCTGGATCATGGGTCTGGCTTATGGCGTTTCGATCGCCGGTCTGTGGTCGATCTCCGATATGATCTTCTTTGTCATCACTTCCGAATCCACGCCGACCCAGATGCGTGCTTCCGTCGTCGGATCCATGCAGCTGATCGGCATGTTCGGTGTCGGTTTCAATATGGTCTATAACAATGTCGTCACCATGATCGCCGGTTCCACGAACCTGCCGGTCGTTTTGACAGTCGCCTATCTTCCTTTGATGGCGATCGCACTCATCGTCATGATGCTGCGCGTCAAAGAGACCAAAGGCGTCGATCTGGAAAACGTCCAGGTAGATTAAGATGTTCTGGTTCTTACTGGTACTTGTCGTCCTGCTGCTGCTAGGGCTGGCGGCGGGATTCTATATCTTCAACTCGGTCTTTCTTTACAACGACCAGAACAAAGGTGATACGACTTCCGCATTGGATCCCGCATCGATCGATGCGCCGAGCGACCTGATGCGTCCGACCGCCGGTCGTTACTACACTTTCCGGGCACCGCTCATCGAGAAGTTCAACAAACTGGAATTCAAGGAGCTTTCGATCCTGTCATTCGACGATCTGAGGCTTTATGGCTATCTGATCGAAGGCGATCCCAAGGAAGTGGTGATCTGTGTTCACGGCTATAAGTCTTCGATGCAGGAAGACTTTGCGGACCGAATCAATGTCTATCTGAAGCGGGGATCGACGGTCCTGCTGCTCAATGACCGCGCGCACGGCAAGTCGGAAGGCAAGTATCTGGGTTTCTCCGAACACGATAAGCGCGATGTTGCCAAATGGGTCGATCTGATCAACGAGATGTATGACGATCCGAAGATCTACCTGCACGGCGTCTCCATGGGCGGAGCGACCGTTATCCATTGCGCAAATTCCAAACTGAAAAATGTCGCAGGCATCATCGATGACTGTGGTTTCGATTCGATCATCAATATCTCCAAATATCTGATCAAGGATGTCTATCATCTGCCGTATTTTCCTTTCGGCTATCTGGCCTGGTTCTGGTCGATGATCATCACCGGTGTGAGTTTCAACACGTCGATGGGTGAAGACTGTGTCGCCCATACTGATATCCCGATCCTGTTCATCCACGGCAAGGAGGATCATTTCGTGCCATGCATCATGTCACAGCGGATGTATTCGGCTTGCGTCTCACCGAAGGAACTGCACATCATCGAAGGCTGCGGCCATGCGGCGGCCTACATGATGGCGACCGAAGAATATGAAGAAGCCGTCAACCGTCTGATGGACGGAGGATTCAAATGAGATATCTGGGTGTCGATTACTATCCCGAACAGTGGGGAATGGAACTTGTCGATCGGGATCTGAGCGACATCGTGACTCTCGGTGCGAACCTGATCCGTATCGGCGATTTCGCCTGGGACAGATTCGAGCCTTCGGAAGGAGAATATGATTTCTCCTTCTTTGATGAGGTCATCGCCAAGGCCGAAAAACACGGACTCAAGGTCATGATGTGTGTGCCGACGGCAACGATGCCTTCCTGGCTCTATGAAAAATATCCTGAGGTCATGAACGTCGATGAAAAAGGCTATGCACAGCCTTACGGGGCAAGAAGAGGTTATTGTTACGGCAACGAGCTTTATATAAAAAAAGCAGTCGCACTGGCGGAAAAACTGGCGGATCATTACAAGGACTGTGAGACCATCGTCGCCTGGCAGGTCGACAATGAGATCGGCCATGAAGGTTCCGATGTCTGTTTCTGCAAAAGCTGTGAAAAACGTTTCGTTTCTTACCTGAAAGAAAAGTATCGGGACATCGATGAACTCAACCGGCGCTGGGGAACGGCGTTCTGGACCCAGACCTACGATGAGTTCAAGCAGATCCCGCTTCCCCGTCCCGGATTCACACCGCACAATCCGTCCCTGCGTCTGGAATATGCCAGGTTCCGCGATCAGATCGCAGCCGGCTACATCAAAGCTTTGGTCGATGCGGTGAAGCGCTATGATCAAAAACATCCGGTCACGCACGACTTTGAAGGCGGCATCATCAACAAAGCCTTTTCGCCGTTTCATGCCGCGGAAGCTCTGGACTTCGTCTCCTACAACAACTATCCGGTCTGGGGCGGCCAGAGAGCACCGTTGAGCGAAGCGGAGCTCGCCTTCAGCGTGGATTTTGCCCGGGGATTCAAAGGCGAAAAGTTCTGGGTCACCGAGTCCATCATGGGTCAGCAGGGTCATAACGATATCGGCTATGCACCGAAACCCGGCGAGGCGGAGAACTGGGCCCTGTCGTCTCTTGATCAGGGCGTGGAAAGCCTGATCTTCTTCCGTTACCGCGGTTTCACCAAAGGTGCCGAACAGTTCTGTTTCGGGATCCTTGACGCCGACAACGAGAAGCGGCGCAAGTATTTTGAGACGATGGATTTCTTCAAAAAGGCAAAGCTGAAACCGGTCGTCGAACCGAAGGGTGAAGTATGCATCCTTTACGATTACGATTCCAAATCTTCGATGTCCATACAGAGGCAGTCGGATGTCTTCTCTTACGAAAAAGAATGCGTGAAGCTCTATACGCAGTTTTACAAGCGAAGGATGGTCTGTGACATCGTCGATTCCTCCCGCGACTTCTCCAAATACAAGATCGTCATCCTTCCTTACATGATCATCATGTCCGACGGATTCAAGAAGAGATTAAAGGACTATGTTTCAAACGGCGGCATCGTCATCCTGACGGCGCGCAGTGCCTGGAAGGATACCGACAATAATCTGGTCTTCGGCAAGCGGCTGCCGGTGGATCTTGACGATCTGTGCGGCTGCGTGATCGAAGAACACGAATCTCTTTTGGAAGGACAGAGCGCTCCTTGCGATCATCAGGGAGCAGAAGGCTGCGGTACCGTCTTTGAAGAACTGCTCAGGCTCACGAGCGGCGATGCGCTGATCTCGTGGAAGGACAATCCATACGGCGACTATGCGGCGGCTGTCGAAAATCACTATGGCAGGGGATGGTCATATTATCTGGGAACATCCTTTGATGAAGATACTTTGACGGCACTGTTCGATCACATTCTGAAGAAGCTCGGCTGAGGGCTTCTTTTCAATAAAGCTTTGACTATAATAAAGGCAGGAGAATCTTATGTTTAAAAATATCACCGAAGCAAAACGATTTATCAAAGACAACGATGTCCGTTTCATCGACCTGAAACTCGTCGATCTGCGCGGACGTTTCCGTCATTTGTCCATCCCGGCAGAACGGCTCAACGAACAACTGATGGAAGAGGGGATCGGTTTCGACGCCTCGAATTACGGCTATGCCAGAGTGGAGAAATCCGACATGGTCTTTTATCCCGATCTGGAGAGTGCCTATCTTGAACCTTTTGCCAAGGCAAAGACCATTTCGATGATGGCCAATGTCTATTGCATCGGCAAGACCAATTACCGTTTCGAACAGTATCCGCGCAACGTCATCAAAGCTGCCGTTGACCTGATGAGAAAGGAAGGCGTCGCCGATGAGATGATCATCGGGCCGGAATATGAATTCTCCGTTTTCGATGCCATGGAATACAAGATCGCTCCGGATGAGGTATCGGAAAAGCTGACGAGTCTCGAGTCCGAATGGTCTTCGGCAAAAGAAGGAAGCGACGGTTATCATACCCTTCCGAAGGGCGGCTATCACTATGATCTTCCAAGCGACATCAATTTCGATCTGCGCAACGAGATCTGTGAAAAGATGAAAGACTGCGGCATCAGGGTGAAGTATCATCACCATGAAGTGGGCGGCAGCGGACAGATGGAGATCGAAGTGGAACTGGCGGAAGTCTGCAAGCTGGCCGATCAGACGATGTTGAGCAAGTATCTGATCAGAAATACCGCCAAGGCTTTGAACAAGACGGCCACCTTTATGCCCAAACCGATCGCCGGCGAGGCAGGCAACGGCATGCATGTGCACATGATCTTAAGAAAAGACGGAAAGAATGTCTTCTATGAGAAAGGAAAGTATGCCGACTTGTCGAAGACCGCCATGTATTTCATCGGCGGTCTGCTCAAGCATATCGCATCCTTATGCGCGCTGACCGATCCGAGCACCAATTCCTACCGCCGTCTGGTCCCGGGCTTTGAAGCACCGGTCACGGTCGGCTATGCCAGCGCCAACCGCAGCGCGGTCATCCGCATCCCGTCCTATGCCAAGAGCGAAGACGTCGTCCGCTTCGAACTGCGCAATCCCGATGCCACATGCAACCCGTACTTCGCATATGCGGCGATCCTGATGGCGGGGCTCGACGGCATCCGCAACCGGATCGACCCGAAGGATCACAACTGGGGTCCGTTCGACTTCAATCTCTATTCGCTCTCCGCCGAAGAAAAGGCGAAGCTCGAACATCTGCCGGCTTCCTTAGGCGAAGCGATCGAAGCCCTCAAAAAGGACCATGATTACCTGCTTCAGGGCGGCGTCTTCAGCGAAGAACTGCTCAATAACTGGATCAAGGCGATCGAAAAGGAACATGATGAAGTCGAGAAGGTCCCGCATCCGGCGGAATTCCGTCTTTACTACGATCTGTAAAAATACAATCGTTTCCAGAATTGTTATAATAAATAAGTATCTATTTTTCGGAGGAACAGATTATGGAACGTGAACGTCCTGTATTTCCAAAACGAGCCGTCGTTACCGGCGGTATGCCTTACGGCAATAAAACACTTCACTTCGGTCATGTCGGCGGCATGTTCGTCCATGCCGATGTCTTTGCGCGTTTTTTGCGAGACCGCATCGGCAAAGACAATGTCGTCTTCGTTTCCGGTACCGACTGTTACGGTTCGCCGATCGCCGAAGGTTACCGCAAAAAGGTCGAGAGCGAAGGCTACAAGGGAAGTATCGAGGATTACGTCAACGATAATCATATAGCCCAGGAAAAGACTTTGAGAGACTACAAGATCTCTCTGGATCTTTTCGGTGCATCGGGACTCGGCGATACCAAGCTGGCTCACCAGGAAGAGACCGATGAATTCATTCGGACGCTGTATAAGAACGGCTGGCTGGAAAAGCTGGTCACCAAGCAATTCTATGACACCAAATATCAGTGTTTCCTCAACGGCCGTCAGGTCATCGGCAAATGTCCGATCGAACACTGCCAGTCGGAGAAGGCTTATGCCGATGAGTGTGATCTCGGCCACCAGTATATGCCGGAAGAACTCATCGACCCGAAATCCACGCTGTCCGGTGAGACACCGGAGATGCGCGATGTCACCAACTGGTATTTCAAGCTGACGGAATTCAATGATCTTCTGAAAGAATACGTCGAGGATATCAAAAAGAAAAAGAACGTGCGCAAGATCGTTTCCGAAACGATGGAAGAGTCCTTAGGCGCACCGGTCATCTATATCCAGGAGAAGTTCCTGGAACAGTACAAGGCGATCGAGGATCAGCTGCCCGAACATGTCAACTCCGATCTTGAGAACATCAAGGGTTCTTTCGTCGTCAGCTTCGAGAAGCTCGAACTGCGCGAAAAGGCCTGTCCGATCCTGACGGCTGCCAACATCCACTACCGCACCGGCAAGACGCTCGTGCCGCTCAGACTGACCGGCAACATCGAATGGGGCGTCAAGGCACCGAAACTGGAAGATGAGGAAGATCTCACCGTCTGGGTATGGCCGGAAAGCCTTTGGGCACCGATCTCCTTTACCAAGGCCTATTTCAAGCGCACCGGCAAGCCGGATGACGAATGGAAGAGATACTGGTGTGACAAGGAAGCCAATGTCTATCAGTTCATCGGTCAGGACAACATCTACTTCTACGGCGTCGCTCAGATGCCGCTGTGGATGGCACAGCAGGGTCCGAAGGATCTGACCATCCATCCGAAAGACGGTGATCTGCAGCTGACGACTCTGGTCGCCAACCACCACATCCTGTTCCTGGACAAGAAGGCTTCTTCTTCCGGTTCGATCAAACCGCCGATGGCTGCCGACCTGCTCGACTACTATACGGCCGATCAGCTCAGAGCGCATTTCATCTCGCTGGCTTTGGGCAACAAGTCGGTCAGCTTCATGCCGCAGCCGCTGAATCCGGAAGCCAATACCAATGAACCGGATCCGGTCCTGGCACAGGGCAATCTGTACACCAATGTCTTCAACCGTCTGGTCCGCGGCTGTTTCTACACGGCACAGAAGTACTTCGACGGCAAGCTGCCGTACGGTGAAGTCAGCGAACAGTATAAGCAGATCGCCGAGCGTACGATCCTGAATTATGAGAGCCACATGTACCGTTTCGAGCTTCATCAGGTGATGAACGATCTCGATTCTTATATCCGCAATGCTTCCAAGTTCTGGTCCAAGAATTCGACCAACGAAGAAAACATCAGACAGACTTTGATCGATGCCTTCTATATGGTCAGAGTGGCAGCGGTCTTATCCCATCCGGTCGTGCCGGACGGCTGTGAGAAGATCTGTGATTATCTGAATGTCGATCCTGAAAAGTTCTTCAGCTGGGACCACATCTTCGAAGATCTCTATGATCTGATCGACGACAAGGAAGATCATCAATTGAAGACACTGAAGGAGAAAGAAGACTTCTATGTCAAACATCCAAGTCAGTTTAAATAAGACGAAAAAGGAGATCGAATCGGTCGGGATCACTGATAATATCGCTTTGTCGGACGACGAAGAGAGCATCGTGATCATCGATCAGGTGAAGATCCCCAATTCTCTGGAATATAAAAAGATCACCGATCTGGAGTCGGCTTATCAGGCGATCAAAAAACTGGAAGTCCGCGGTGCTCCGGCGATCGGCATCTTTGCCGGCTACACGATGTATATGCTGGCGAAAAGGAATAAGGATCTTTCTTATGATGATTTCCTTGCCCGTTTCAAGGCGGACAAAGAGTATCTCAATTCTTCCCGTCCGACTGCCGTCAATCTTTCCTGGGCACTGAACAGGATGGAGAGAGTCGTTACGGATCATCGGGAAGAGGGTGTTTCCGCCATCGTGAAAAAACTGAAGGAAGAGGCGCTTGCCATCCACAATGAAGACATTGAGATGTGTCTGAAGATCTGCGAATACGGTCTTTCCCTGCTGAAAGACGGCGACGGCGTTCTGACGCATTGCAATGCCGGTCCGCTGGCGACTTCCTACGGTACGGCACAGGGTCCTTTCCTGCTGGCAAAGGCAAGAGGCATGAACATCCGCGTCTTTGCGGATGAGACAAGGCCATTGCTGCAGGGGGCGAGGCTGACATCTTTCGAATTGTCGAGGGCTGGTGTCGATGTGACGCTGATCTGCGACAACATGGCTTCGATCGTCATGAAAAACGGCTGGATCAATGCGTGTTTCGTCGGCTGTGACCGCATCGCGGCCAACGGCGATGTCGCCAACAAGATCGGCACCTCCGGCGTGGCAATCCTGGCCAAGCACTACGGCATCCCGGTCTATTCCTTAGGTCCGACATCGACGATCGATATGAACTGTCCGGACGGCGATCATATCCGGATCGAACTTCGGGATCCCGATGAGATCCGGACCATGTGGTATGAAAAGCCGATGGCTCCGGCCGATGTGAAATGTTACAATCCGTCGTTCGATGTGACGGACCATTCCCTGTTAAGCGGCATCGTGACGGAAAAAGGCATCATCTATCCGCCGTTCGATGTGAATCTGAAAAGACTGTTCGATGAGGATCATTAGATTAACGATCTTTTATACATTGCAGATGACCTGGGGCATCATTCAGAATGTCCTGGGTTTTTTGGTTTGGCTCTATGTCCTTCTGACCGGTCCGAAAGAAAAACGCCGCTTCTTTTACGGCGCCTTGGTCACCAGGTGGAACTTACCCTCGTCGATGTCCTTAGGTATGTTTCTGTTTCTGGGAACGGATGATGAGT